>Ga0209536_100006793_pt1 | contig 17426 bp, 18 predicted proteins | sample DeeMarSeWOR28_12_FD_187461 | JGI IMG/M metagenome (GOLD analysis project Ga0209536, IMG submission 187461) | Marine sediment microbial communities from White Oak River estuary, North Carolina - WOR-2-8_12 (SPAdes) (version 2) | ecosystem: Environmental > Aquatic > Marine > Intertidal zone >... | reverse complement strand
AGTATTTCTCTGATAAATTAAAATTTATCAGAGAAAACTAACTCTTCAAAGTAGCAAGAGGGCCATATGATCAACAACAGCAACAAGTATAGGTGGAACCGCCTTGCGGCCAAAAGCCTTGATCAACAGTTTGTTAACGAAATTATTAATGGACTTAATTGTTCACCCTTTGAAGCTGAAGCGGTCTTAGAAACCGTTTATCGCGTATTTAGTGACTATTTTGATACCAGCGACACCCTTAAGCCCGGGCAAATCAAATTGTCGGTGGTGTCCATTGAAGCGCCTGGTGTTCAGCGATTATCCGACGCCAAACAAGTCACCGTTACGCTGACATTGACCGATGACAAAGAAGATCTGCCGATTCGAAAGCGCTCCGGTGTCGTCGGTCTTCGCAGGCATCGTATCCAAAGAATCTGCCAGCAAGCTTTGGATCAGGGCGGCCTGTTGACAGTGGAAGATTTAGCGTATCGTATTTTCAACTGCGGTCAGCGTACGATTTGTCGTGACCTGCAGTATTTTAGAGATAATGATGTCCTGATTCCACTGCGTTCAACGATAAAGGATATTGGTCGAACCCTCTCGCATCGGGTTTTAATTATCAAGCATTGGGCCAAAGGCAAACAATACGCTGAGATCTCAAGGGATACTTCTCACAGCCTTAAAGCGGTTCAAAACTATGTCGACAAATTTAAACGCACCATTGCCCTTTGCCATGCGGGCTACAATGTCACTAAAATTTCGTTTCTTTTGCGCTTGTCTGCTGCGCTGATCGAGCAATATATCGATCTTTACCAACAGCTTAATCTGGTGGCTCATCGGCGCCAGGAGCTGGAGAAGTTCTTAAAAAAAAGTGTACATTGCGACGATCAGGAGGCGCAGCGATGATCAAAAGCCCTGATTGTCGCAAACGCTTTGCTTCGGCTAAAACACGCTTTTTAGACGGCGCTTTGAACAATTTTTTCAAACGCGAGCTGCCCAAAGTGCTTGGCCCGATTTTAAGAAGCAAGCTGGTTGAGGAACTCATAAAGCTTTTGGGCCAGTTATTGCCGTTAAAAGCACATCTAAAGCCCGGGCAAATGGTTTGGAACGCGGTTTCCATCAACACCCGCGCTGACTGGGCCAATGTGCGCTTTGTGCCTGTGGTGCTCACCATGATCAATGAGCACGACATCGAGCAATTAGCCAGCGGTGTGCGCATGAGTGAAATCGCCAAACAGGGCATTGCTCGAATTACCAAAGAAGCCTATGAGCAGGGAGCATTGCTTTCCATGCGCGACATCGGACTGCTGACCTGGCGCTATTCAGGCGCTATCTCTCGATATCGTAAGCAATATGAAAAAGAGCATAATGTCACTTTGCCCCATCCGGGTTCTTTGCAGGATATGGGCAGTTGTGTCTCGCACAAATCAATGATCATCAAAAAGGTTGAGATTGATAAAAAAGATCCATTGACTGTGGCTCAAGAAACAAATCATTCTCCGTGGGCCGTAGATCGATATATTAAAGACTTTAACCGTGTGCGTATGTGTTATCAGGATGGCAAAGATACAGAGTTTATTTCTTTAGCCACCGGTTTAAATAAATTGGTTGTAAATGAATATTTAAAAATAATTGAAAATACTTCTAATTGTCCTTGACAATGCCATTTGGCATTATCGGAGGCGGACCGCGGGGAGCTTCACTATGGCAACTGACCTGGCGGAAAAAGAAGACAGGGGACGTGGAAAGGAAACCAGGCGATGATTCAAGACTGGGCGGTCTTAAAACGCGAGCAGATAGGGGATTTTCATATTTTTTCGCTGCACAAAAAACAGGTGCGTTCGCCGCGCACGGGCGCCATCCGGGATGTGCATGCCATCCAGTTTCCCGACTGGGTCTTGATTATGGCACTGACGCCGCAGCAGGAGGTTGTCATGGTGCGTCAATACAGGCACGGCACCGAGCAGGTCTGTCTGGAGTTACCCGGTGGCCTGGTGGACCCGGATGATACATCACCGGAACTGTCCGCGCAAAGAGAGTTGCTTGAAGAAACCGGGTATAAGGCATCGAGCATCAGGCTGCTTGGAGAATGCTATCCGCAGCCGGCAATCCTGAGCAATCGGTGTTTCTTTTATTTGGCCGAAAATGTGGTCAAGTCACAAACCCAAAACCTGGATGCGGGCGAAGATATTGAAATTATAGCGATGCCGCTTGAGGAGTTCCAAGCCAGAATTGAAAGCAAAGAAATCGATCACGGGATGGTGTTGCTGGCCTTTCTTTTTTTTCAGATGACAAGGGGATTATAATCTATGATCCGCCTGAAAGCCAAAGCTCTATCCAGTTAATATACGCTGAACATATGGCGAACATTTGCGGTGATAGTCTGAGCTCATGCAGTCAAAAAATAAAAAAGTCCATGTATTTATCGTTTCTGATGCAACCGGGCTCACTGCTCAAAGAGTGATTACCGCAGCATTAGTCCAATTTCCAGAAATTACGCCCGCCTACAATCGATTTCCGAATATTCAAACGAAAAAACAGATCGAAACGATTCTTGAAGAAGCTGACAAATTTAATGCCATCATCATTTATTCACTGGTCTCTGAAGAACTGCGCTCATATTTTTATCAAATTAAAAGAAAAAAGAAGATCTATGCTATTGATCTGCTGGGACCGCTGTTAAAAAGAATCGGTAGACTATGGGATATAATGCCGACTTCCAGGCCCGGTTTGCTTTCAGGGCTGGATGAAGCTTCCTTTCGCCTATCAGAATCCATCGACTATACCCTAAGACACGATGACGGCCAGAACATTGAAACCCTGCACGAAGCGGATATTATCATTTTAGGAATTTCGAGGACCTCAAAAACGCCCACAAGTTTTTTTCTGTCCTGCAACAATAATCTCAAAGTGGCCAATATTCCAATTATTCCTTTTGAACCGCTTCCTGAAAATGTGCTTACCGTTAAAAAACGAAAGATTGGATTCACGATTTCACCGGAAAAAGTGGCGATTATCAGAGCAAAAAGGCTTTCTTATACCGCGCCAAGTGATTATACGGATATTGAAGCGATTCGACGTGAATTGCTCTACAGTCATAAAATATTCAGACAAATCAGAGGCATTCAAATTATCGACGTTTCCAATAGCTCGATCGAAGAGATTTCAGATCAAATATTATCTTCACCTTAATTTCTGAATTCCCAATGTCTGACTAACTGCCAAAAATTTTTGAAACTATTCAAAGGAGAAGCGCAATATGTCTGGCAAAAAAAGGTATTTTTCAAGGCGAGATTTTATTAAAGGAGCGGGAGCTGCAGGGATCGGATCGGCACTGCTGCCTTTAAACGCGCTAACACAGGCCCATGGCAGCTCGGCAACCAAAGCGTCTGAGCAAATGACGGTGCCAATGCGGCCGTTTGGCAAAACTGGCGTAAATGTCTCTATGCTTTCGCTGGGGGGTGTTTTAAAGCCCTCTGATCAGCTTGTATTCCGGCAGGCCTTTAAAATGGGCGTCACCTATTGGGATACAGCCGATTCATATGGGTGGGGAAAAAATGAAAAAGCCATCGGTAAATACTTCGCCAAGTTTCCAGACCACCGTAAAAACGTTTTTCTGGTTACAAAAGCCGCAACTTCAGATCCCAAAAAACTAACCGAAAAATTGAACACCTCATTTCAAAGAATGAACACATCTTACATTGATATGTATTTCATTCATTATGTCAGTAATGTAAAAAAAGAATTAACCGAGGCCGTCAAAACTTGGGCTGATAAGGCCAAAGCGCAAGGAAAAATTCGTTTATTTGGCCTCAGCACGCATAAAAATATGGCAGACAGTATGCTGGCTGCTGCCAAGCTGGGCTGGATAGATGGCATTATGATGAGCTATAATTATCGGCTCATGGCTCAAGACAAGATGAAAAGAGCGGTGGATGCCTGTGTTGAGGCTGGAATTGGTTTGACCGCCATGAAAACCCAGGCGGCTTTCACAGCAAATTTTTATGCCTCCATCGGATCTGAAACCGATGATGCCATCAAAATGACCGAAAATTTCATGAAAAAAGGCTATACCGCTGAACAGGCCAAGCTGAAAGTGGTCTGGGAAAATCCGAATATTGCCAGCATCTGCTCGGCGATGCCCAATATGACGATTTTGCAGGCCAATGTTGCCGCGGCCCTGAATAAGAAAGAACTGTCCAAGGGTGACTGGCACCGGATGCAACAATATGCCCGGCAAACGGCTTCCGGCTACTGCGCCGGTTGTTCACAGATTTGTGAATCCGCAACCGATCTGGATGTTCCGATCGGTGATATCCTACGCTATTCCATGTACCACCACAGCTATGGAGATCGAAATACGGCTCACAGGCTATTCAACACATTATCGTCAGATATCAAATCAAATATTCTTAAGGCCAACTATTTCAGAGCTGAGAAACGTTGCCCCCAGAATATCCAGATTGCTAAAGTGTTGAAAAAGGCATATGAGGATTTAAGTTAATTGCCATTCATTTAACATCGGGATCCAAAGGTGATCAATTTAAATCAGCTCAGAGCTTTTTATCAGGTCGCCAAATGCCGGAATGTTAGCCTGGCAGCCAGGCAGCTGTTTGTCAGCCAGCCGGCCGTCACAGCCCAGGTCAAGCTGTTTGAAGAAAGCTGCGGGCTCAAGCTTTTTAAAAAAAAGGGTCGTCGCCTTATTCTAACCGATGAAGGCAAGACGCTCTTCAATTTTTCCCGAAAAATCTTCGAATACGAAAAAAAAATTGAAGATGCTGTTGCCCAAATGAAGGCCTTGAAAAAAGGCAATCTGAAATTGGGCTCGGCCAGGACTTACGCCCGCTATTTCATCCCTTTTTTGCTGACCGGCTTTCGTGATGCTTTTCCAGATATTAAAATTCATCTGGATGAAGGCAGCTCCCGGGAAATGATCAACAGCCTGATCGAATTGAAAAACGAAGTGGTGATCATTGCCAAGGCCGATGATCATCCAAACATTGCTTTCATCCCTTTCAGTCGGGAAGAACTGGTGCTTATTTTATCGCCTAACCATCGTCTGGCAAGTCAAGACAATATCAGCTTTGACCATATCGCTGAAGAGCCGATTATCATGAAAGATGCGGGCTCAGGGACGCGCAGACTTGTTGATGACTTGTTCTCGAGTAAGGGCGTGACGCCCAATGTCCTGATGGAAACCGGGGACGCTGAAATTATAAAGTTGCTGGTGCAGCATGGAGAGGGGATTTCGTTTCTGGTGAAAGAGGCGGTAGCGGCCGAGCTTAGAGAAGAAAAATTGATTGCCGTACCCTTGAAAAAAGATGCCATTTTTTTAGACGTCACCATCGCATATTTGAAGAATCAACCGCTTTCACCAACTGCCCAGGCTTTTCTGAATAGCCTGAAAAAGCTGGGAACAAAAAAAATGCGTTTTGAGGGGATGGGTGCCTTGATGATAAAAATGCTATCTGAGGGAAAGTAAGTGCCTGTCTGCCGCCGCTGATGGTAAATTATTCCGCTATTATCAAAAGGCTGGCAATCAGCATTTCAACCCTTAAAATTACGGATATACAAAAATTTATCGTAGTTCCAAGGAGGTATGGGATGGAAAAAAAATTTATTATGACAGCTTTCAGTAAGGATCGACCCGGTATCGTGGCTGATGTTACTGAAGTGATTTATGAAAACGGCTGCAATCTCGAGGACTCAACAATGACCAACATGCTGGATGAATTTGCCATCATCCTCCTGTTCACCGGAAAAGGGGAAGGCTTAGAAGACCAATTATCAGGAGATTGTCGAAGACTTGAAAGGGAAAAGGGCATAACGGCGTTTATCAGGCCGGTGGAGGCTGAAGACAAGGAAAAACGGGTCAGTTTTACCGCAAAGACCATCAACGTGGAGGGCATTGACCAGACTGGAATTGTATTTAAGACCAGCAGATACCTTGCCAACAACGACATCAATATTGAAAGCCTGACTTCGCGGCGGACCATCTCGCCTGAATCCGGGACCGCGCTCTACTCTATGGAAATTAAAGTTCAGCTTCCCGCAAATATCTCTATAGAGCAATTAGAAACGGGGCTTTCCCAGGTGGGTGAAGAATTGAATTTAGAAATAACGCTGCATTAATAGAATAAAACTCCAAAATTGAGCCCGTTCGGCAACACGTATATCTATTACCCATAAATTTGTGGAGGATAAGATGACTGAAAAATTATTTAAGGCCCTGGTAGTAGAAGAAACTGACGACAAAAAATACACGCGTCAGATCCGCAACCAAACCATAGATGACCTCCCCCCGGGGGACGTTGTCGTCGAGGTGCACTATTCGTCTTTGAATTACAAAGATGCCTTATCCGCCAGCGGGAACAAAGGCGTAACACGCAGCTATCCCCATACGCCCGGCATCGACGCTGCCGGTGTGGTGGTGGAAAGCACCGATAGCGCCTTCAAACCCAAAGATGAAGTTATCGTCACCAGTTACGATTTGGGCATGAACACGGCAGGGGGGTTTGGCCAGTATATTCGGATACCCGGCCAATGGGTGGTCCCCCTGCCCAAGGGCCTGACATTAAGAGAGGCCATGTGCTATGGAACGGCCGGGTTTACAGCGGCCCTGTCAGTCTTTCAATTGACCGTTCATGGGGGCATTTTGCCGGAGCATGGTGAGGTGCTGGTATCAGGCGCCACCGGCGGCGTTGGCAGCATTGCCGTGGCCATTTTGTCAAAATTGGATTACACGGTCGTTGCCGTCAATGGTTTGGTAGATGAGTCGGAATATCTAAAAGAAATCGGCGCACAGCGTATCATCAGCATCGAAGAGGCTACAGATCAAAGCGGTCGTCCGCTTCTCAAGTCTTGCTGGGCAGGTAGCATCGATACCGTAGGCGGCGATATCCTGGCTACCACCATCAAATCTGTGAATGCCAATGGTGTTGTGACCACATGTGGCAATGTGGCATCACCTGAGCTGCCGATCAATGTATTTCCCTTTATCCTGCGCGGGATCAGCCTCGTGGGTATCGATTCCCAGAATTGTCCGATGTCGAGACGGCTGAAGACTTGGGATAAACTCGCTGATGAATGGAAAATCCCAATGACGGAAACGGTTGTGGAAGAAATTACCCTGGTCGATCTGGATCAGGCCATCGACCGTATGTTACATGGCAAACATAAGGGTCGGGCAATCGTCAATCTGAGAGCTTAAACCGGTTATGTTTCCAAAATAATCTTGGTTCATTATGGCCTTGTGTTTTTAAATTGACAGATTTGACACAATATTTGAGTTTCACCATCTTTCCTTATCTTAAAATTATTTAAATTGTAATGCCCCGGGAGGCCTCAGAATGAATACATCCAATCAATCTTTAAACGACAAATTGTTTGTAGCAAGAGCGCTTGAGGTAACCATCCATGTCGGTCTCGCCGTTCTGCTCCTTTACTGGTGTTTCAAGATCGGTCAGCCTTTCATTCAGATTATCGTCTGGGGCATCATTATTGCCGTTGCAATCCACCCCGGCTACAACCGGCTTAAATCCGCCCTGGGTGGACGTGGCCGGCTGTCGGCAACCCTGATAACACTCCTTGCGGTGATCATCTTGCTCGTTCCGACCTATATGCTTTCCGGATCTCTCATAGAAACCGCCAAAGCATATTCGGCACATCTCAACGCGGGCACACTAAGCGTACCGCCACCATCGGAGAGTGTCAGGTCTTGGCCGGTCATCGGCGAACCTTTATTCGAGTTCTGGAGCCTGGCTGCGAACAATCTCGGAGCTGCTCTAAGCAAGATCACCCCGCAGCTCAAAAAATTTGGTATGCCGCTTTTGTCCGCCGCTGCGGGCGCCGGGATTGGGATCCTGAAGTTCGTGGTTTCGATAATTATTGCCGGTGTTCTGCTGGCAAATGATGCCGGTGGCGGTCGGGCTGCGAGGGCAATTGCTACGCGGCTTACGGGTGAGAGGGGGACAGAGACCGTCAAACTCGCAGTGGCGACTGTGCGAAGCGTTACCCTGGGTATTCTGGGCGTCGCATTAATTCAGGCGCTCATGGCGAGCCTTGGATTTCTTTTAGCCGGCGTGCCTGGTGCGGGGTTTTGGGCCCTGTTGGTGCTGATTCTTGCAGTGGTTCAGCTTCCTACTATTTTGGTTCTGGGTCCGATTATTGTCTATGTGTTCTCCACCAGCAGCACGGTCATCGCAGTTGTTTTCGCGATCTGGAGCATCCTTGTAGGTATATCTGACGCCTTTCTCAAACCCCTCTTGATGGGTCGTGGCGTCGATGTTCCTATGCTTGTCATCTTCATTGGAGCAATAGGAGGGTTTATGACATCCGGCATCATCGGGCTTTTCGTTGGTGCGATCATTTTTTCACTTGGCTATAAGCTTTTCTTAATATGGCTTGATACGGATAAACAGCCGGAGGAAGCATCACCCCAACCCGGGTAGTGATCAACCAGCGAAATCTATATTAGTGGTCACCTCCAGCGGTATCGTTTCAGAATTAAACTTAAATCGTATTTGAATTCAAAAGATAGGAGATCGTCATGAAAGTCAATCTAAAATGTTTTGCATCGTTGGTAAATTTAGACTCATGTGATTATAAAGATAGCACGGAATATAATTTGGATGATGGCCAAACAGTTGAAGATCTGGTTCAACTTGCTGGAATTGCCAAAGAAGACGTTAAGATCGCCTTTGTAAACAGTCGGGTCGTAGATCTTGATACGGTTCTGTCAGACGGGGATCAGGTTGGGCTGGCCCCGGCGGTTGGTGGTATGTAAACAATACCCAGTTACTTTTCTAAACGTCGTCATTAATTATTTCTCGATTTCTGTGTTTAACGTTTATTTGTCCGGTCATGCATTTGGGTCGTCAATGATGGGCCACGTCTAGTTCCGGGCGGCAAGAAAAGGGGCTTTGTTTAACTCAGGTTGCAAATAGCTGTTAGCCTGTCACCGGGTGTCCCTGGCCGTAGCTTTTGACCTTATAGACTTTGCATTGAAAGGTTCGCAGCGGCCACGAACCTAAAGCCTCGTCACATTCCGCCTCATCGCTGGAAGTACAGACGTTGATGTTTGAAACCCAAACACCATGCAGCCAGGGCTCTTCGCCCGGCATCTCCGGATACCACCACCCATGCTGGGCATGCACCACCCTGGGATCAATATCCTCGAAAATTTCAACTTTCTGCATCACCCGACCATGCTGGGTTTCGATCCAGACCCAATCCCCTTCGGCAATACCGATATCTGCTGCTGTGTCCGGATGAATCTGCATCTTCGCCCAGGGGTAACGTTTGCGCAGTTTATCGATCTGGCGATGTTCGGAGTGAAAGAAGGGATGGAAGCGACCGCCGGTGATCAAGATTAGCGGATACTTCTCGGAAAGCTCAGGCGTGCGAATCGGGCTTTCCGGCGGCTCCTGATAATAGGGCAGGGGATCGTAACCGAGTTTTTCCATTACGGTTGAAGCCAGCTCGATTTTGCCGGTGGGGGTGCCGAAACCACCCATTTTTTCATACTTTTTGTATTCCCACTTTTCAGGCTCCCAGCGGCCTTTTTCGACCATTTGCCTGAACGTCATTCCCATGGGCGCAAGTCGATAATCATAATAGGCCTCCACATTTTCCCACGGCCAGTGTTCTTCCTGACCCAGTCGAATGCCCAGGCCGCGCCAGAAATCATAGTCATCACGCCGGTCATGCTTACCTTCAATTGTTGGCGGCACAGCCGCTTCGCCGACCACAATCACCGGTGTGGTGTTGTGAAAATTCCACAAAAAATTACGCTCCTGCCACATGGCGCTCGGCAATACGTAGTCCGCCAGCTGGGCACTGGGCGTCATAAAATAATCCACCACCACATACAAATCCAAACTTTTAAGGGCTTTGTGGACCAGCTTGGTGTTGGGGATGGTCACCATTGGGTTGGATGACAGGGTAATCAATCCTCGCACCGGATAAGGGTCACTGTAGGCGATGGCCTTATAAAGCGAGGGTGCCGGCGCCATACAGGTATAACCGAACATGTCGCAGCGTTTGCCCCAGACGCGCTCCACGTTGCTCTGGACCATTTCGTAACCGGGCCAGGAATAGAGCTTGAATTGGTTGCCCAGAATTTTTTCGCGCTGCTCGATGGGCAGGGCTTCGGGCATTTCAATTTCATGTTCGGTAATAAACGGTGCGGGTCCCAGCAGTTCCTCCCCGCCCTGTACATCCACATTGCCGACGATGGCTGAAATGATATGACGTGCTGCAATGGCGCCGTAGGAATTGGGTTGATGCGCCACCCCCATGCCTTCCATGGCACAGGAGGGTTTTTCGGTGGCAAACATGCGCGCGGCTGCTTGGATTTGGTCGGCCGACACCCAGGTGATTTCAGCCACTTTATCCAACGGATATTCTTTGGCGCGCTGTGCCAGCGCATCGAAACCGTGACACCATTGGGTGACAAATTCTTTATCGTAAAGATCTTCTTCAATGATAACATTGATCATACCCAACAACAGGGCACAGTCTGTTCCCGGTCGAAGCTGGAGCCACAGATCGGCGGCTTCAGCCGATTCCGAGCGCCGTGGATCGATGACAATCAGTTTGGCACCTTTTTTCTTCGCCCCCTCGATACCTTCCCAGATGGTCTGGTGCGAATGCGGTGGGTTGCGGCCGATGAGCATCACACAACGGGTATTTTGAAGTTTTTCAATATGCATCCAATAAGGCCACCAGCCAAAAAGGGTGGTGGCGACCACTGCTGAATTGCCGTGGCAAATCTGGGCCTGGCCGCACTGGTTGGGGCTGCCGAAAAGATTCAGAAAACGGGAGTTGAGCTCTTCATAGCTGCGGCTGGTGCCGGCTGTGACACCCAGGGTTTCGGCGCCATACTGATCCTTGAGGGACTGCAATTTGGCGGCAATCTCATCCAAAGCCTCATCCCAGGTGATCTGCTGCCACTTGTTTTCGCCTTTTTCACCCGCTCTTTTAAGCGGATAATTCAGACGGTCAGGATGATAAAAGCGCTCCAGATCCGCAGCCCATTTGCGAGGGCATTTCTTGATGGGCGAGGTGCTGACTTTGACAATCTGATTGTCTTCCACCTCGAGTTCAAGCCGGCAGCGCGGTTTACACCGGAAACAGATGGAATGTTTGATTTCTTTGGGCATCTTTAAACCTCCCCTGTTCCTGGATCTTGCATGAAAATTAATGAGAACTATTGATTACTATTCTAATGGATGAAAACCATTTTAACTCATTAATTTTCACCCTTTGGGCTTCGCTTTCAGCTACGCCCCAACAAGATGGGCAAGCCGGAGGCTTCCATCTGCTGCGTTATTAAGGACGAGGCATAGCTCACTATAGCCTCGCCCTTAAATGCCTTGCATATGAAAGCCTCCAACTCGTGCAAAATCCAGGAATCCGTTATCGTTAGCGTTATTTGAGATATTTATTATTCAATTTTATGAATGGGTGGCCTGATTTAGTCAACTCATATGATTTTATAAATTGTATAAGAAATTCTTATGTTTTATCATTGGAGTGATGGAGTAGCCTACTTCGCCGAAGTAGCTTCGGCTACGAAGGCCAAGCTGGAGTATTGGAGTACTGGCGATCTGGTTTTAGGCGTAGAGAATTTTTGGGATAAGATAAGAATAGGATAATATAGAACGGTATTAGAAGCTGTCCGAAAAATAGTAGATCACGCTTTTAGGTTTACCAGTTGAGTCCGCCTCCGGCGGATTAAGCCCGAAAAAACGGAAAACCGCTTAATTTTTTAACCGGCAAACGGGCTAACGGGAAACGGGCTCAACCCGGTAGCTTTAGATGCATTTTTGGGATAGCTTCTAAAATGTGTTGGCTAAAATCGGATGAAACAACTTCACACCAAAATGATCAAAATGAGGTGCACATTTCGAAAGCATAAGAAAAGAAATTTTTTTATCCAGGTGTTTTCTTTCTTCATCCAGGGTGTCAAAATTGCCGCCTCCTTTTGAAATAATCAGATCAGATTGGCGAACCAGCTCATTCACTTCATCTGAACATCTGCTCAAGATAGTGCCGGGCAAAGGCCCATCGATGCCGTTTTCAATAACGGTGGCAATCCGGTCGATGCCGACTGCTTTGGCCTCTCTTAAGGTGGCGTCGTTGAGGGTCGGCACACTTCTCACCACAAAGGTTATCTGAGGTTGATGGTGCTTTGTTATGGTTTCGATCAACAGCCGGTCGAACACGATTTCTCCGGCGTTGTCGCCGAAGATCATCAAATGCCGGGTGGTCGTTAACTGCTTTCTGAACTGAGAATAGCTGTCGGCTGAAAGCGGTAATTTTGCCTTGGCGGCGATGGATTCCTCGACGGCGAGTGATGAATCCGCCACCATAAAATCCATTGAATTACCCAGGATGGAAAGCTTAACGGCAAGCTTTAACGGGTCGGCAGCTTCGTTGACCATTTTTTCCAGAAACGGATATAGCAACATAATTTTTTCATTCTGACTTAATTTCACTTCAAAAAACGGATCGCGCGAGTTGACCTTGGCAACAATTTTCTTCCATACATCTTCGATAACTTCCGGGCTGGTCATATCCCAAACACGGCCGCGTAACGCCGGGATTTGCAAAATGTCAGCATATAGCGATTTAACCGAATTTTCGTCCAGGGGAAGTTTCCTGAGAGATGAAATGGTCATCTTTAATATGCAAGCGATGCAATCGGGCTTGATTAACATGGTTTCGAATGCTCCTGTATCATCTGATCCATCATCTCGGCTGCGATTTCAGCAAATGCCGAATCGTTAATGTGGTGATCCGTTTCCTGAATGTCTATTTGCGGATCGAGTTTTTCCCGCAAATGACGCGTGAAAAACTGGTTCATGGAAGGGTTATACAAAGGTCCGCCGTCGCGATCCGCCTCCGACCATCCCTGCAAGGGCACAAGTACTTTTAAATTGCGCGCATCCTTATTTAATTTTTGCGATAATTGATTCGCCAGCGTTCGTGTTTCGTCTTCGTTAAGGCGAATGGCAGAGCGGAAGTCATAAAAAAAGATCTGACGATCCTGGTATTGCTCTGGAATATTGTCACGGGTAAATTCTAAAACCGCGCAATCCATTCCACCCGGTACAATCAATCGGGGAATGGATTGTCCAGGGCCCGGTTCGAACCGTTGCGGTCCGATATCGCCGCAATAGCCGTCCATCAAATGATCGGCCAGTTCATGGGTAGCGAAATCTAATATGCCGTCAAAAAAACCCTCGGCCGCCAGTTCTTCCATGGCCATACCGCCGATGCCATTGGCATGGAAGGCCACCACCTCATATCCCCGTTTTTCCAGGGCCTGGCGAGTGGCCTCAGCCCCCGCGGTTATAAATCCGAAGAAGGGCAGGGCGATTCGCTTTTTTATCATCTCCGGATTCCATTGACTTCGGACCATGCCGCAGATCCCGGCTGCTGCTAAATCCAGGATGCGCCCTGAAATGCTGTTGACACCCAGCAGGTCGGCAACACTGTGGATCATGGTAATATCCTTGGTGCCGACGGTGGTGGCCATGTTGCGTGAGGCCACGGTGGAAACCATCACCTTGGGAACCCCCAGCGGGAGCTCACGCATAATGGATGTTGCGATATGGGTGCCGGTGCCGCCGCCCGCTGAGATTATTCCAGCAATATCATTTTGCTCGTACAGTCTCTTAACTTGGGTTTGGGCTTCGTCGATCATGGCGGCAATTGCGGTGTCTCTGCTCTCTCGAACATCGGGAATGTTTTCGATAGTTGTTTTAAATAAATCAAGATCGACCGCTTTCGGAGCCGGGCCTGCGGTCCCGACATTAATGGTCAAAACTTGCAGGCCATGTTGTTCGATACGTTCCTTTAAAAAAAAATGCTCATCAGCCTTGGAATCAAAAGTCCCCACCACCGCTACTACAAGTTTTTTCTCCATTTTATTCCTTAAAGGATAAGGCTATTTTTTGCACATTGTTCGAATAATCTACAATAGATACTATAACCTATCACAAAAAAAGTAGATCACGCTTTTAGGTTTGCCAGTTGAGCCGGTTTAGCCCGTTGAGCCCGAAAAAGGGAAAAATCTCTTAATTTTTTTTAACCGGCAAACGGGCTAACGGGAAACGGGCTCAACCCACTAGCTTTAGATGCATTTTTGAGATAGGTCATGATAACACTTGGTCTAATCCTAAGTTAGACCAAAGAACCCATCCTTATGCCACACGAGCGGCGGTTTACCGCTGTCGTGCTGATTCACAACGCGGCCTATAAATAGTTGGTATCCTTTAATTTCAGTGGCGCTTTCGACTTCGCATTCCATCCAGGCCGCCGCTTCCTCCGGGATTAAGGCTGCGCTACCGGAACCCGGGCTTGCCTGAATATTAAAGCGCTCAAACTTATCGGTATCTTCGCCTTTGGCACTGCCGACCTGTATGGCCAATTTTTCCTGGTCCGCCCCGGCAATCACCAACGTAAATTTGCCGGATTGCGTGATGAGCTTTTCCGTCAGGTGGTCTTTTGCCACGCTGATGACCAGCAGCGGTTCTTTTTCCGATACAAACATGGCCGTAGCGGTCATGATATCTTTTTTATCTTCATGGGCGGTGCTGATGAACACCACCGAACACGGCAACCAGTAAAATACGTTGTTTTCACTACTCATAGTCGCAGACCTCCTTTATTCTTTATCGTTTGTCACTTTTTAAACTATTACCTGTATATAATAAAGCTGGATCTGTAAACTGCAAATTGTTTGACTTAATTTATTATCACTGTTTTAATTTTAGGCAGTTACAACATTCACGATTAGTGCTTTTTCATTTTATTATGAGGCAATGGATTAAAATCGAGCGCATACCGGGTGTTTTGGCTTCGGCCTATGAAAAAGGCACCCGTATGGTCATTAACAGTTACTACCGTCATGTGGCTGAGGAGATCGTTGCCCATTTAGCTGGTGATGAAATCCTGGATATTGGCACCGGTCCGGGTTATCTACCGATTGAAATCGCCAAAAGATCTGAAGCTGTTCGCATCATCGGGATTGATTTAAGCCGCAAATTATTGGATATGGCGCGCTTAAATGCCGCCAAAGCGGGCCTGTCTGATCGATTGACGTTTCAACTCGGCGACGCCGGCCGCATTGAATTTGAAGATTCGTTCTTTGATATGGTGATCAGCACCGGCATGCTGCATTCGATCAAGGATCCGGTGAAGGTTATTCAGGAAATGCACCGCGTCTTGAAAGCGGGCGGAGAAGCCTGGATTTTTGATCCAGCCCGGGTGAGTAATGCGGTAGACCGCACTAAATGGAAAGCATCACTCAATTTGCGGGAGCGATTTTTTTTGAAGCTTTTCCAATTAACGGGCCTGCATAAACCGATTAAAACCTATACCCGCGAAGAAGCCATTGCCATAATCGCAAAAACCGATTTTAAGGATTACCGGATCGACGCCCGTGAGAACGAAATCAGAATAAAATTGAAGAAGGCATAAGGCATAAGGCGCAAGGCGCATGGCTCAAGGTTAAAGGCAAAAGGCTTAGACAAAAATGATAATTTTTGTTCAGAATCATATAAAATATACCTTACGCCCTGAGCCTTATGCCGTGTGCCGGTTTTTTTAATGGAGTTGGTTATGCACAAATATCAACAAATCTATGAATTTGCCGCTTCGGCCGGCGCTTTTGAGGGCTATGTTTATCGGCGGTCAAAAGATGAAATCGATACCAAAGCACTGACAAATTGGGTGGATAATTTGTTTGACGCCTATCATCTTCTGCCGGCTGATGCTATCGGTGAATGTCAATTGTCCTGCAATCAGACTCTGGGGAGGGCGATCAAATCACTAATGGCTGAGTTCGGTGAGGATTACCCGATTATCGGCAAGTTGCAGACGCTTGTAAAAGGCGAATTGCCGAATTCCGCTGATGATTTCAATAAAGAGAAGTGGTTTCAGGGTTAGAGAAATCGGCGTAATGGAAAATTGGAATTAAATTGAAATACACCACGAAAGCTCGAAAAGAAGGAAAACACGAAAATAAATTAAAATTTCGTGCTTTTTTAATTTCGTGTTTCCGTGTTAGAAAAGTGGTTCAAAAAAATCCAAATGGATTGTTGGAGCGCTAGCGTGTGGGAACTGACAGTTTGAAACAATCTTTCATTTTCTCGAATTACAATACTCCAATACTCTATTACTCCAATACTCCAGCTGGGGCCTTTTTGAAGCTTAATTGATTTTCAGAATCTTAATGGAGAGCCATTTGGAAATAATGGGAAAAATCGTCAGCGGTGCGGGGGAGGGCGCCTATTTTACCCAAATCGACTGGGTGCAGCAGCAGTGTCATCAGAAATTGGGCTTTAAACCCTATCCCGGCACGCTTAACCTGGAAATAGCTTTGGACGATCTTCCCAAGATTGTAACTCTGGGCCAAAAAAATGGGGTCGAATTGATTTCACCCGATCCGAAGTTCTGTAATGCAAAAGCCTTTGCGGTAAAGCTGGGAAAAATCAACGGCGCCATTATCATGCCCGAAGAAAAGGTCAGGATTCACGCTGAGAATATCATCGAGATAATCGCACCACTGAACATCAAAGCGACTCTCAATGTTAAAGATGGCGCTTTGCTTAGCATACTTCTATTGGAAAAGTGATTTATGTCGCAAAAACAAAAACTAAACCTGGCGGCGGTGATTTTTGATCTGGATGGGACGTTGATTGATTCGATCGACATCTATTTCAGGATCGTTGAAAACGCTCTGCAACGACTCGACCTCCCACCGGTATCGCGCAGCACAATCCTGGCAGCAGCCGAAAGCGAAGATTTTAAATGGGAACGCGTATTACCGGCGGAAGTTTTGAACCGCAAAGAAGATATTATTGATAAGGCCTGGGCGGTTATCAATGAAATCGCACCGCAGATGTTTGCCGATGATCTGGATATCATTCAGGGTGCAGACGATATCCTCAAAATGGTTTCAGCCAGCGGGCTGAAGATGGGTCTGGTCACCTCGACGCAAAAGCATTATTTGGAGATTAAAATGCTGCCGTTAAAAAATGCCGCGGTCGACAAACTGATTGAGGTCATTATTACATCCGATGACGTCGAAGAAAGAAAGCCGGCTCCGGAGGCGCTCATTATGTGCGCCCAACAGCTTGAGCTAAAACCGGCCAATTGTGTTTATGTGGGTGATACTGCTACGGACATGCAATCGGGCAAAGCAGCGGGCATGCACACGATTGGGGTGCTGACCGGATTTGACGATTACGACGCCTTGAATAAAGAGCAGCCGGATGCCATCATCGACAGTATCCGCAATTTGAGCGAAGTTCTGGCCATATAGCATACGCGCACAACCTGGTTTTACTGCCTGGCGTGCAGCATTGACTATTTGATCGCGGTCAGTACATCAAATTTGGCAAGTACAGGATAATCTGGGGAAAAATAACGAGAAT
>Ga0209536_100006792_pt1 | contig 17426 bp, 14 predicted proteins | sample DeeMarSeWOR28_12_FD_187461 | JGI IMG/M metagenome (GOLD analysis project Ga0209536, IMG submission 187461) | Marine sediment microbial communities from White Oak River estuary, North Carolina - WOR-2-8_12 (SPAdes) (version 2) | ecosystem: Environmental > Aquatic > Marine > Intertidal zone >... | reverse complement strand
CATGATCCGCAGGGTGTGGATAAACTTATTAGAAAACGCGGTAAAATACAGCCCTCCTGATGGTGAAATAACTTTAGGAGCCGAATTCGATGAACAACAAACAAGAATTTGGATCCAGGATTCAGGCCCCGGTATATCAGCCGCCCAACGAGAAATCATATTTGATAAATTTACCCGGTTGGATCCAGACAGTGAACAAAAAGGGTTTGGGTTGGGGTTGGCATATTGTCGCTTAGCAATTGAAGGACATGGAGGCCAAATTTGGGTTGAGAGTGAACCAAACCAGGGTTCTCGCTTTACATTTACCTTGCCACATTTTCATCCACAATAACGATTATTGCTTATCGAGTAAAAGGATAATTAATTCAAGTTGGTTAAAGCATAAATCCTATCGGGAGTAAACATGCACCAAATCGCACCAGGTATTTATATAGAAGATGCCTTCGCGGGAGTAACTCTCGGCGCATTGATTCAACCACATGGGACTATCATGGTCGATGCCCCCCTCAGAGCAGAGGATGCTCGCACTTGGCGTGCTTCTCTCACGAATTTATCAATTGGTTCCAATCGAATTTTGGTCAACCTTGATGCCCACTTAGATAGAACACTTGGATCTCGAGCCCTCGACAGCACGATCGTCGCACATGAATCTACCGCTCAAGTATTCCGCAACCGCCCATCAGTATTTAAAGGTCACAGCACGGACAGTGGTGCAGAATGGGAAGTCAGCAATGATGTTCTTGGTACTCGATGGGGGATTCCTGATATTACATTCTCTGACCAAATGTTCTTACAATGGGGAGGTCCTGATGTTGTACTCGAACATCACCCAGGACCCACCCTTGGTTCGATTTGGGTTTTAATACCCTCAGTAAAGATTATATTTGTTGGCGATACGATCCTAAATGACCAGCCACCATTTCTCGCTTCGGCAAACCTGCCAGCCTGGATCGAATCGCTGGAATTATTGAAGTCCTCTTACAACCAGTACACCATCATCAGCGGTCGGGGTGGGACGGATAGTAAAGATAGCATTCGTTCACAACTCAGTATACTGAAAAAGATCTTAAATGGTCTCGAGAGATTAGCCAAGAAAGATGCACCTCCAGAGAAAACAGAGAGTCTGATAAAAGGTTTGATTTCTGGGATGCCCCTACCACCGGAGAGACGCAAACATTACATTCAGCGCTTGCGTCACGGGCTTTATTATTATTACACTCAGCACTACCAAACCCTGGATTCAATCCAGCTCTCCAATTAATTTCCCGATGCCAAAGACAGATCAATTACCTCTTTACGAACTCACCCGCGGTGAGATCGTAGAATCAATTCATTGTGGTTCAATTGCAGTTTCTGATAATCAAGGACGTCTAATTGCCTGGTATGGTGATCCAAACACCACAACCTTCCTTCGCTCATCAGCAAAACCTTTTCAAGCACTGCCTTTCATTGAAGCAGAAGGACCGGAAAGATTTAATTTAGCGGCGGAAGAAATCGCCCTGATTTGTGCATCCCACTCTGGCACAGACAAGCATGTCGAGCACATACAAAACCTCCAAGAAAAAACTGGAGTCCAAGAATCAGACCTTTGCTGTGGTGTCCACCCACCATTTGATGATAGAACCGCCTTTGAATTACGCATGCATGGCAAACCTCTAACTCCAAACCGGCATAATTGTTCAGGAAAACATACTGGTATGCTGGCTTTTGCCCAGATGCAGAATTGGTCTACTGCAGATTATTTTGAACCCGAGCATCCGGTTCAAAAAAAGATCCTGCAAACCTTCTCCGAGATGACTGGGGTTGAGATTGAGGATATTATTATCGCAATTGATGGCTGCTCTGCACCTAATTTTGCTATTCCACTCTTCAATGCTGCATTAGCTTATGCCCGGCTCTGCGATCCGGCAGATTTTTCCTCGGCAAGGGAACGCGCATGCAATACTATCATATCCTCGATGGCAAATCATGCTCGTATGGTCAGTGGTCCAAACAGGTTCGATACTCGATTGATGGAGGTGGCCTCTGGGAAGCTGGTCTCAAAAGCAGGTGCAGAAGGTTACCAAGCCATAGGTATCATGCCAGGATATCTTGGAGATGATTCACCGGCCTTGGGGATCACTTTTAAGATTTCCGATGGAGATTTACGCGACAGAGCCCGTCCAGCGATCGCAATCGAAATTTTATACCAATTGAACGTTTTGTCAGAAATTGAAAAGAAAGAACTAATGGCCTATGGTCCTTCTCGCAGGTTAAAAAATTTCCGCGGCATCGAGGTAGGAATCGCGAGACCAGTATTTAAGCTAAACTCCATCTTATAGCGTTTGATTTCTACTTTTCTATGCAGAACAGGAAAGAAATCGCCAATAAAATCCATGAGCTATTGCTTGATTATTATGGCTACCCTGATTGGAGGAATCCGTTACCCCCACTTGATGAGTTGGTCTCTACGATTCTCTCTCAGAATACGAACGATCTAAACCGGGATCGGGCTTTCGAAGCGTTAACTGATCGATTCTCGAATTGGGAGGATGTCCGTGATGCAGACCAAGAAGAGGTGATCGATACCATCCGCCCTGCAGGTTTAGCCAACCAAAAAGGTCCGAGAATTCAAAATATATTAATGCAAATCACTGAGCAGCAGGGTCGTCTTGATCTCTCATTTCTGAATGATATGCCTACCGATGATGCGCGTGATTGGTTGCTTCAATTTAAAGGTGTTGGACCCAAGACCGCGGCAATCGTGCTACAGTTTTCACTGGGGAAACCAGCTTTCCCGGTGGACACGCATATTTACCGAGTTACCGGACGGGTTGGAATTAGACCAGAAAAAATGACCGCTGATCAAGCCCATTCCTACCTCGAAGAGATTTTTCCAGAACAAGCATATTACCCAGCCCATTTAAATATTATTCACCTGGGAAGGGATATTTGTCATGCAAGGAAACCACAGTGTTTAAGCTGCCCGATTAATCACTTGTGTAGTTACTATAACAACCTCCAAGCCAGAGAAAATACGGGCGAGATTCCTAGCAGCATGGATGGGTAAAGTTATGAATATATATTTTGGGTGCTCAATCACGGGCGGGCGCAGAGAAGAAGAGACATACCAACAGATTGTGCGGATATTACTTGATGATGGCCACCAGGTTCCGACAGCTCACCTGTCTCTTCCAGATGTTTTGGATTTAGAGCAGGTAGAAGATCCAGTTGATGTTTATCATCGGGACATCCAATGGATTATGGAATGCCAGGTGATGGTAACTGAAGTAAGCACGCCTTCTCATGGTGTGGGGTACGAAATTGGATACGCATTATCTCTTGGAAAACCGGTTCTCTGTCTTCACCAATCTGGAATCAAGGTCTCAAAAATGATCACTGGAAACCAGGATCCATTGCTGCAGATTTCAAAATATCATTCAGACGAAGATATTCACGCAATAATACGCGAATTTCTTAAAGGAATTTAGCCAACTCCCTGGATAGTTCGTTGGTGAGTATCATCACCTGCAACTTGTGACGATTGGCATTCAACGAACACCAATATTTTGAGTAAACTATGCATAGAAATAGACGGGATTCAGGAATATTCCTGAAACTCATCGCTGTTTCCTCCTTTGGCGAATGCCTCCGCTGGGACTCCTCACCGCCCCGGCGGAGGCAGTTTTTAATTGAAATGATCCCAAAATAATAAATTGGTTAGAAATATATAAAAAATCTAATTTAGTCTTGACGCCTTACTCACAGGGGCATAGAATAAAAATGAGAGTAAAGAAGAAACTGCAGGCTTTTATCCTCTGAAGAGATCGCTCCCTTCAAGGAATTACAGGTATGGAATACAAAGATTATTATAAGGTTTTGGGTGTTGACAGAAATGCCGCCGAAGATCAGATTAAACGTAATTATAGAAAATTAGCCCTCGAATACCACCCAGATAGAAATCCTGGAAACAAGGCATCTGAAGAGAAATTTAAAGAGATCAATGAAGCTTATCAGGTGCTGAGTGATCCTGAGAAAAAAGCGCGTTATGACCAGCTAGGAGCTTCATACAAGAACTACACACAACGCGGAGGAACTCCAGGGAACTTTAATTGGGAAGATTGGTTCGTTCAGAACCCGCGCGGTGGGAATGTTCGAGTTGAGGTTGGTGATATTGGTAATATCTTTGGGAACGAAAATCTTGGTGATTTCTCCGATTTTTTCCGCAGTATATTCGGTGGCATGGCGGGGATGGGTTCTGCGTCACGCGCTTCGAGAAGCCCTTATGCACAAACGACCCAATCGCCAAAAACTTTTCAGCAGAATGTTCCGATAAGCTTGACTGAAGCTTACAATGGAACCACTCGCCGGATTGATATTGATGGAAATCAAAAAGAAGTGATCATCCCACCAGGTGCAAACAGCGGAACAAAAGTACGGGTTTCAAATGCAATTTCTACAGCACCCAATCAACCAAAAAGCGATTTATTCCTGAGAATTCAGGTAGCTGATGATCCCCGCTTTCAACGTAAGAAGGATAATCTTTATACCAATTTGGATATAGATTTATTCACTGCAGTTTTAGGCGGCGAGGTAAAAGTACCGACACTGAGTGGAAATGTTGTCTTATCAATACCTTCAGGAACCCAACCTGGACAAACGTTTCGTCTTGCCGGTCGGGGGATGCCCAAGCTGAAAGAAACAAATAAATTTGGTGACCTGATGGTAAAAGTTAATGTGAAAATACCCAGGCATCTTACGAATAAACAAAAACAGATGTTCTTAGAACTTAAACAGATGCAGAAATAGCATCCGTTTGCGGAGAGAGGTCCACCTTGACAGTATCAAATTGACCTCTCCTGTGGAAAGGAATTTAGGAAATGAGATTTCGATATAGATTATTAGTATTGTTACTGGTCAGCTCAATTTTTATGTTTTCATGCCAGGCTTTATCTGTGGCCCCGATACCCTCCCCAACAACTGAACCTTCAGCTCCAATTGTAACTCCCACAATCGAAGAAGTGATTATCGAACCACAAGAAGCCTTGGATCCACAAGTAACTGAAATTCCAGTTGTGATAAATGAATTTTTACCCGAAAACGTTCTAGTCGATATTTATGAGCAGTCGAACCCAGGCGTGGTAGCGATCCAGGTTCTTACAGATAGCGGAAATGGACTCGGGTCAGGGTTTGTTATTGATAAAGATGGACATATCATTACAAATTACCATGTAGTTGAAGGAGTCACCGAGGTGGAGGTCGATTTTCCTACCGGATATAAAACAAGGGGCGAGGTGATTGGAACCGATACAGACTCTGATCTGGCTGTAGTAAAAGTGGATACCCCTCCAGAGCAACTGCATCCGCTTCCCCTTGGTGACTCATCTCAAATCAGGGTAGGGGAGACTGTAGTCGCGATTGGCAGTCCATTCAGGTTCAACGGAACCATGACAACCGGGATAATCTCAAGCTTAGGACGCACTTTAGATTCTTTACGCACCGCTCCGGGTGGCAGCTATTTTACTGCAGGGGATATAATCCAAACCGATGCCGCCATCAACCCAGGGAATTCTGGAGGACCTCTGCTAAATCTGATGGGTGAAGTAATCGGGGTTAACCGGGCAATTGAGACATATAATATTAATGCAGAATCTGATCCTCTCAATTCTGGGATTGGATTCGCCATCGCTATCAATACTGTAAAACGGGTTGTACCTTCTTTAATCAGCGAAGGCAAATTTGATTACCCATACCTGGGAATTAGTAGCTTACCCGAAATCAACCTTCTGCAGCAAGAAGCCTTAGGACTGGCTCAAGCAAATGGTGCATATGTCACTTCAGTCACTCCAGATAGCCCGGCAGATGATGCAGGTATTCGGGGAGGGTCCGAAGAAACGGATATATTCAATCTGTACGCTGGGGGAGACTTGATTACCGCCATCGATGGTCAGGAAATTATGACTTTTAGTGATTTGCTTTCTTATCTGATTCAAGAAAAGAGTCCGGGTGATATTGTGACCTTCACTATCTTGAGAGGTGAACAGGAAATTCAGCTTGAACTTGTGCTTGGAAAACGTCCATAATATCAGGGAAACCCAGCAACAAAAGATGCCTGTAAGATTAACTAATCTCTATCCAACCCCCTTGAGGAGATGCTAATGTTTACAGAAGAAAATATTCGAGAGCTGTTGGAATTCAGAACTGAACAGCAAGTATTGAGCGTATATCTAAATACAGATCCAACGCTTGGTAGCGCAGACGCTTACAGACCTCGTTTGCGTGGTATGTTGAAAGATGTTGAACTGGCTTTAGATGTAGAAACAATAGAGCATTTTATCGATTTTGAGTATGATTGGTCTGGAAATAAGGGCGTGGCTTTGTTTTCCTGTTCGGGAGATGATTTCTTCCGATCATATACTTTTTCTGTCCCGCTGAGAGACCGGGTCCGCATAAGTGATAGACCTTATGTCAAGCCTCTGGCAGATCTTCTGGATTTTTACGGTGGATATGGTCTTGCGTTAGTTGATAAGATTGATTCAAAGCTCTACTATTTTCACCTGGGACAAATACTGGATGAAAAAGAATATGCAGGGGAAAACATTCGCCGTACAAAACGAGGTGGTGGGTCCCAGGCACCCGGTCGGCGTGGCGGAACGGCTGGCCAAACGAATTATAATGAAGAAGTTGTTGACCGGAACATCAAAGAATCAGCCGAGATTTCAGCTCGGTTCTTTGCGGATCACAATGTGCGCCGGGTTATCATTGGTGGAACCGAGGAAAATGTTACCGCATTTCGTGGTCATCTACCAAAATCATGGCAAAGCTTGGTCGTAGGCAGCTTTCCGATTAGTAAAACAGCCACCCAGGATGAGATCAAAGAACGTGCACTGCAAGTCGGAAAAGAAGCAGAACATCATAAACAAACAAAGTTGGTCCAGACCATTGTTACCAGCGAAGCAAAAGGACGGCAGGCAGTGATTAACCTTGAAGACACACTGAACGCTGTCCACGATGGGCGCATACAAACACTAGTGATCAGGGATGGTTACAAAGCCCCAGGGTTTCGCTGCCAGGGTTGTGGATACCTTACCACTGAGAACCTGTCAGCATGTCCATTCTGTAGTAACAAATTTGAGCGCATCCAGGATGCAGTAGAATTAGCAGTTCGCAGAGTAATGAGAGATGGGGGTGAAGTTGAAGTATTGCATAATGTTGAGGAACAAAAGGATTTTGGACAGGTTGGTGCCCTCCTGAGGTACTAATACCGGATACGAAAAGGGTGGGATTTAACCAGATTAAATTAAAAAGGGAAGGTAAACAACCTTCCCTTTCTTGATCTCGAATTATCCTATTCAACCTTTACTTTAATTTCTTTTCGACGTTCTTCTTCTACTTTTGGCACCCGCAACGTAAACACGCCATTCTTCAAATTTGCTACAGCCTCAGACGATTCCAGTTTGGTTGGCAGAGTCAAAACTCGACTGAACCGTCCAAAAGGCAATTCATTCACCAATACTTTGTTATCCTCTACAATATCGTGCTCTCTGAACTTCCCACGAATGGAGATGGTTTTGTTTAGGATCTCCACATCAATATCTTCAGGTTCAATGCCAGGAACAATAGCGGAAATCAAAAAATCATCACCATCGGTTTTTACATTTACCGGCAGTATATTTTCGCACTCGGTTGCTTTTTCTGTGTTAGCATCCTTAGTAATATAGCCAGACCTGCGGGGAATTCTACGATAGGGTGAAACATACCAAGTCATCATTTCTACAAATACTCTCCTTGTGATTTGTACATACTTATGAATTGAAATATAAACCAGCAACGTTTATATTTCGTAAACGGAATGTTGATTTTTCGTTAGAATCTGGCTTTTTTCCTTGCAATAAGGATCACATATCGCGAATTTCTTTTATACTCAGATCGATCATAATCCCCATAGATCTCTATTGGAAAAAGTTTCTTTTCCTGAAGCTCAGCAAGATATTCATCCAAACTTGTCAGGTGGTGTTCGTTGATAACTGTTTCTCGAATTACATTTCCATCAGGTAAAAGCTGGTCATAATGCCATGTAAAGGTTACTTTATTTTCTAAACGCTGCCATCTGCTGCTCACCTGGACCGGATTTCCACTCTCAGGGTGAATTCCCAATTCTTCTATTTCAATTTCACTTTGTTCCGGTAGGCTTCGTAGGTAGATAGGATTTGGAAAGCTGGCAGCGAATACACCATTCGATCCCAAGTGGGCATATATCCGCTCATAGCCCTTTATTCGGGTACTCTTAGATAAACTGGAGAGCGTGTTGCACGCCAGAAAGATCAGGGAAAAATGGATTCCAAGATGGAATTCATCAAGACTGGCTTGGAAAACTTTATTTCGATCTTGGTATTGGTCGGCCAATGAGTTCTTGAGAAAAATCAGTGCATCGTGATCAATGTCTAAACCGACAGCATTCTTTCCCACTTCCAGGATTGGAAGGAATAATCTCCCTGTTCCGCATCCAAGTTCCAAGACAGGACCGTGTACCTTTTCCACAAGGCTAGACCAAAACTGGAGGTCTTCCTGATCTTTCACATGGTGAAGATGGTATAGAGCAGCATCCATATTGATATTTCATCCATTCAGTTAAGAAGATTTATTCTCAAGGAATTCCATCAAACCAAAAATTTTCTCGCTTCTCTCCACAAATAACGCGGTGAACTGGATAGTTTGACCTCAAATGATCTACATGTTAAACTTGAAGATTGCGATGCGACCCCAAGTGATTCTTCCGCCTTTGATTATCATTCTTGTGATTCCCTTATTCATCGCGCAGGCACAAGAAATTACCGTCACACCGAATGACCAGATCACATTCATCTCACCGGATCCAGGTCAGGCTATCCAAGGCACAATATTAATCCTAGCCAGGTTTGATAATAGTACCATCACAAACGCCAGGTTGGAATTTGCATACCAGGATGATCCAAGGAATACATGGTTCCATATTCAGGATTTCCAAGATGCCAGCCAGGGCGAATTGGAATTTGAATGGGATACAACGACGTTAACCGATGGTGATTACACCCTCAGGTTATCAACCAGCCTAGGTCAGGGTGAACAATCTTCTACATCTATAAATATCAGGGTTCGTAATTACACTGCAGTTGAGACCAGCACACCTGGACCCACAACGACCATTGCGCCTGGTGTTACCGGTACACCAACGATTACACCAACAAGATCAATTACAGCAATCCCATCGACATCCACAGCCCTACCACCAAACCCTGTTCAAATTACTTCCGATGAAATTCGTACCAGCATTATCGTTGGATCGCTTCTTGCCCTATTTTTTTTGTCCCTGCTAGGAATTTATCAATATCTACGCACGCGCAAGGATTAAATAAGCGTTTAATAAATATCCGATTATCATTTTTCTCAGAATCTACTGCATGGCATCAATCTTAAACACACCCACTGTATACCTGATTGCAGGCCTGGGAAATCCAGGCAAGGAATACCATCACAACCGACACAATATCGGTTTTATGCTCGTATCACGCCTAGCCGAACAATTGAATGTCGCATTTTCACGTGTTCAATCAAGAGCTCTGGTCACTGATACAAACTACCAGGGAAATAAAGTGATTCTCGCCAAACCCCAAACCTATATGAATCTTTCCGGGCAAGCAGTTGCTTCACTGGTCAGGTTTTACAAAATTGAGCTAATCCACTTTTTGGTTGTTTATGATGATGTTGATCTGCCTTTTGGCAGAATTCGAATACGCCCTTCGGGAGGATCAGGCGGGCAAAAAGGGATGCAATCCATTATCAACCAGTTGGGGACACAAGATTTCCCACGAATGAGATTGGGTATTGGTCGGCCGCCTGGGAGTCAGGAAGCAAGTTCTTACGTGCTGCGTGATTTTTCAGGTGAGGATGCTGAATTCTTGCCATCAGTCTTAGACCGTGGAGTTCAAGCAGTCTTAACTTTCATTAGCGAGGATTTACCCAGCGCGATGAATCAATATAACAGCATGATCGATGATCAAGATGAATAACAGGTTTCGAATATCTCGAGGGGATTTCAACCTAAGGGCAAATCAATGACGAAATCTTTGGAGGAATTGTTAATTCAACCCTTAATCGATTGCGCTGGAGATTTGATTAGCAACCTTCGCAGCGATTTAAAGCGCAGCCCCTCTGAAGGCTTGAGCTTACCCATGGATTCTTTTGCAGAGTTTCCGGGTATCGGATTGCGCCGGTCTGCGCGTTTACCCACCCTAGCTGCAATACACAAAGCACTGCAAATCCCAATCTTATTGATTACGGATCGAACGGATCGAGCTTTGTCCCTTTATGACGAGTTTAGTTTATTTGCGCCAGATACGGAACGATTATTCTTTCCAGAACCTGGACCATTATTCTATGAAGATGCTCCATGGGGTGAGAGAACACGACGGGATAGATTATTGGTCCTTAGCAAACTCGCAGCTCACATTTTACCCGGTCAGTTTGCCAAGGGAGATATTCCGGTTGTTATTGCACCTGTCCATGCAATCATCACTCGAACATTGCCAAGGAGGGATTTTTTAAAGGCTGTCAAAGGATTAAAAGTAAACCAGGAATATCCACTTGATAAGTTAATTGAACATCTAATCCTTATCGGGTTTGAACCTGTCAACACGGTGATCACACCTGGCCAGCTTGCCCGGCGGGGAGGCATCATTGATATCTGGCCTCCAGCTGAATCCAATCCTATCCGCATGGAATTCTTCGGTGATGAAATAGATAGTCTCAGATATTTTGATCCAGCTTCCCAGCGATCGAAAAATAAAATCAATCAGGTGCTAATTTCACCTGCCAGAGAATTTGTACTCAAAAATATGGTTTTGCACTCGGATAGCGAGGAAGACTCATACTCAGAATTTCACATTCCGATCTTGCACAGCTCACCTGCCAGCGTGCTGGATTATTTGCCTCGTAAAGCTCTGATCCTCTTGGATAATTATGGAGATCTCAAAGATACGATCACTGCTATCGAAGAACAAGCCGTCGAAATGCGTTCTGATCTGATTGCTGAGAATTCTCTTTCCAACGATTTCCCGATCCCTTACTTGACATTGGGTGAATTTCAAGACTCAATTGCTTCTCATCACACAATTGAACTGGGTTCTTCAGCGATGATTGAGACCACCAGCTTCGCACAGAGATTTACTCCAGGGCCTCGTTTTGGGGGTCAGCTGAAACCATTACTTGATCACATGGCGAAACAATTGTTAAGAGGCGACCGCTTGGTAATCGTATCCAGACAGGCTGCCCGTTTGCATGAACTATGGTTAGAAATAACCGCCAGTTTCCAGGAGGAAAGTGAAAGCCCAACTTTCATTGAAGGTAGTATGGCTGAGGGTTGGATCTTGACACAGCCCTCTTGCCCCACTTTACACCTCCTCACGGATGGGGAGATATTCGGTTGGCGGCGCCCGGAACCTCGTCAACGTCACCGCGCAATGGCTGAAGCACCCGAAGCTCCTTATACTGATTTGGGAGTTGGTAGTTGGGTTGTACATGTCGACCACGGAGTGGGTAGATTCCTGGGATTGGTAAATCGGGCTGTAGAAGGAGTCGAGCGGGATTACCTGGCCATTGAATACGCAGAAGGTGACCAACTCTATGTCCCAGTTCATCAGGCTGATAGGGTATCCAGGTATATTGGATCTGATAAGCGCGACCCATCCCCTACACGTCTTGGGGGTGTTGAATGGCGAAATGTAAAATCTCGTGTAAAAGAAGCTGTTGAGGTGGTCGCAGAAGATCTGCTGGAGCTTTATTCACAGAGGCAAATCAGTTTTGGTCATGCGTTTTCACCTGACACGCCCTGGCAGGCTGAGCTTGAGGCAAGCTTTCCATATATTGAAACCGAAGATCAAATCCAAGTGCTGGCTGAAGTAAAGCAGGATATGGAAAACTCTCAACCGATGGATAGGTTGATTTGTGGTGATGTCGGTTATGGAAAGACGGAAGTGGCTCTAAGGGCAGCCTTCAAAGCGGTGATGGACGGAAAGCAAGTTGCTATCTTGGTTCCAACAACTGTTCTTGCACAACAGCATTTCAACACATTCCGAGAACGGCTGGCAGCTTTTCCAGTGGAAGTGGAAATGCTTTCAAGGTTTCGTTCCGCTCAACAGCAGCGCGATATTTTATTCAGATTGGCAATTGGAAATCTTGATATTATCATCGGCACCCATCGCCTGCTGCAAAGTGATATTGAATTTCATGATCTGGGCTTGTTGATCATCGACGAGGAACAGCGTTTTGGAGTAACCCACAAAGAACATCTAAAACAACTTCGAAAAGAGGTTGATGTACTGACCATGACCGCAACCCCGATTCCACGCACACTTTACATGGCTTTGACCGGGGTTCGTGACATTTCTACAATTAACACCCCCCCCGAGGAGCGTTTACCCATCATCACACACGTGGGATCTTATTCGAAACGCCTGATCCGGAAGGCGATCCTGAGAGAATTAGATCGAGGTGGGCAGGTCTTTTTTGTTCATAACCGGGTCCAAACCATATCGGCTATGCGCAGCCATCTCGATAAACTGGTCCCAGAAGCCCGTATTGCTATCGCCCATGGGCAGATGGATGAAAATGAGCTCTCTAAAAAAATGGAGCTGTTTTCATCCGGCGAAATTGATGTCCTGCTGAGCACATCGATTATCGAATCAGGACTGGATATACCCAATGCCAATACCTTGATTGTTGACCGGGCAGATACTTTCGGATTATCACAACTTTACCAGCTGCGGGGACGGGTGGGACGCGGTGCCCAACGAGCATATGCATATTTCTTCAAACATCGCCGGAAAATCCCAACACCTGAAGGGCGTCAACGCCTTGAAACTATTGCTGAGAATATCCAGCTGGGTGCTGGTTTCTCCATTGCGATGCGAGATCTGGAAATTCGCGGTGCTGGGGATATTCTAGGTACTCGCCAGCATGGACATATCGCTGCGGTTGGATTTCACCTCTACACCAGACTGTTATCTGAATCTGTATCCCGTCTAAGAAAATCTCAGGGGTTACCTGCTGATCCAAAGATCGTGGAAACCGATTCATTACGTCCCATGGTTAGTGTTGACCTTCCTGTCAACGCCCATATCCCCTCCAGCTACATACCTGACAAGAACATGCGCCTTCGTCTCTATCGACGTATCGCTGACCTTAGGTCACTTGCAGAAATTGATGCCATATTCGAGGAGTTTGTTGATCGCTTTGGCATTCCTCCCAAGCCAGTTCGCAACCTTCTATTCCAGCTAAAAATAAAACTCCTAGCAGAGCTGACTGAAATTGCCACCGTAAATGTCGAAAACAATCAGATTGTCCTCCGATTTCGCGGTGAAGAGCTGCCACAAGATTTACCCGCATTAAAACCCGAAGTCAGGATAGGAAAATCTGCCCTCTGGATTCCTTATAAGACTCTACCGAATTGGCCTGATTACATTTTAGAACTTTTCAGTGTCCTGATTGGGGATGCTAGCAAGCAATAATCTAATTTAATTCAATATTAACAATCTTTTTTTGACTTTTATCCCAACGCCAAGTATAATAATCAATCGCGGATGTTGAACCCCCAACATTCAGTTATTCCATTCTAGCGATAATGTCACCGATCTCACGGTGAGTAGGTTAGAAAATTTATTATTTGGAGTGTGCGCTATGGAAGAGGAAAAGGTAGCGACCCCTGAAAGCGCGGAGATATCTGAGCTTGTCGATGTAAAACGTAAAATGCAATTCACCGGTACTGTCATAAAAACCACGCTTGCAGGTGCTGTTGTGGATATTGGCGTTGAAGTCCCAGGCGTGGTCCACATTTCTCAACTGCAGAAGGATCCAGTTAACAAGGTTGAAGACGTAGTTAAAGTTGGTCAACAGGTTGTGGTGTGGGTCAGGCGCGTTGAACCAAAGAGAGAACGCCTTGAACTGACCATGATTGAGCCTTTGCCTTTGGAGTGGCGCGAGATCGAGAAAGGCATGATTGTAAAAGGCACGGTTACTCGCATCGAAAAATTTGGTGTGTTTGTCGAGATTGGCGCTGAACGACCAGGATTGGTACATATTAGCGAGATTACCCACCAATATATCAAGGATCCCCAACAAGAAGTAAAGGTGGGAGAAGAAGTTGAAGCGAAAGTACTCGATGTAAACCGCCGAAAAAAGCAGATTAAACTGAGCATGAAAGCACTCGAAGAAAAACCGGTATTTGAACAAAAGCCTTTTTCCAAGAAAAGAACCCAGGCATCACCTTCAGTTCAACCCGAAGAACAAGAAGAGGCGATTCCAACCGCTATGGAAATGGCTTTGCGCGAAGCTATGGAGAAATCAACCCCAGACGTTGATAGTAAAGCTGCCGGACCTGAAGCCAAGCAGGAAGGCTCGAACCCAGAACTTGACAAGATTTTAGCCCGTACACTGGAAAATAAGGTTAAAACCGCTTCCTGATTTTCTAGGATAGGAAAACAAAAAAGGGACTGAACCTTTCTAGGACAGTCCCTTTTTCTTGTTGAGGATAACCTCAAATGGAGCTTCACTTAGTTTGTCACATAACCAAATCAAATCGTCTCAATAGATTCAAGTATTGAAATAAACGACATCATTCCAATGAAGTATTATCCTCAAACCCATCGGTTTAGTTTTGCTAATCTCGCCAACTGTAACCGTCACTATCACTTTCTACAACATCGATCTCATCAAACACACGCTCCCCGTCGGCTCGGGATTTTGAACTGGATCCGATATTAAATGGCCAGAAGTTCAAGAACGAACGTGATTTCTCCTCTGAACCATAATCACTCCAATCATCTTCATTCCTTGTGTAATATGCAGAATAATAAGGATTTCTTGCATAATAGCCAATATTTTTCGCTGGAATCCGATTCAAGGCAACACCGACAACGCTCGTTCCCGCACGCTTGATTTGCTCCATCAAAGCAGTTAAGGCTGGTTTGCGAGTGTATCCCAGGCGCACAATGAGCAGCACGCCGTCAACCTTTGAGGCAAGTATTGGGGCATCGGCGACCACAAATGGAGGCCCATCGATGATCACGATATCTGCCCTGGATCCTAAAGTTGTCAAGATTTGGCTCATTCGCTTCGATCCTAGCAGCTCTGATGGGTTCGGGGGGAGGTCTCCTGCTGTGATCACAGCGACATCCCCACCAATCCATTTCTTGGTAACTGCATCCAGATCGTACTCTCCGCGAAACACGTCACTAAGACCCAACTTGTTTTGGAAGCCATAGAAATTGTAGACATTAGGTCTTCTCAGGTCCGCATCAACCAAAACTACTTCTTTTTCCGCTTGGCTCATCACGACTGCCAGGTTTGCAGCAACAGAGGTTTTCCCCACCTCCATTTCGGTGCTTGTAATTAGCAAGGTTTTTAACGGCCGGTCTACACCGGCAAATTCCAGGTTGGTACGCAAAGTCCGCATCTGTTCAACACTGGGGTGACGGGGATTATCTGCTGCATACAATGCGCCTACATCTGCCAAATCCAGATCGGATAAATATCCAATCACAGGGACATCGGTGATCTTCTGTACTTCCTCAGGAGTCTTGACTGTATCATCCATATACTCAAGCACAAAGGCTGCAACTACGGCTAATGACAACCCAACAGCAGCTGACAGCAAAATAATCAGGGGTTTATTTGGACCGATCGGAACAGAAGGGAGGTATGCTTCCTCAATTACGCTGATCGTGTTGATTGCACCGCTTTGTGTGTTCGCAAGCAGGTCAGAATATATCCCCTGCAGATCCGCTAATTTAGCCTCCAAGGCAGTTATTTGAACCTGGGTATCCGCAATCTGACGAGCTGAATCCATGCCACCCAGATCTTCACGTAAGGTTTGAATCTCAACTTCAGTTTCAGTGATTTGTTTTTGCAGGTTATCAAGTTGAGTCTGGACAAAAGCCTGGCGGTCCAGGTCTTCGGATTGGCTGCCTGTTGGACTGCGCAGGATCAACTGCCTGGCAAGTTCATTCGCCACTGCCTGAGCTCGTTCTGGAAGTGTATCCGTGACAACAATCTCAATAAATTGGCCATTTGGAAGCGCCGTCGCGCGGTAATCTGGCAACCAGGATAAGCCCAGTGCTTCCTTTGCAGCAATCTTGACTGGTTCCCGGTTGGCAATTTCTGCATAATTTTCTGCTAGCTGCCGGCTGAGAGTAAATTCTGCCCCGGTCGGATTTGGATCAGTGATCACCTGACCGATCATTAATGTGGTCAAAGTCTGGTATATGGGTGGTTGTCTGAGTGTAGCCAGATAACTTGAAACAACCGCGATTAACGTCGCTGCTACTAACAGCCACCACAATCGTCGAAGGGGCAGGATGTATTGTTTAAATTCCATAAATCATTAATCCTTCCATATTCTACCTAATAAACCAAGAGGAGGTATAACTTCGAACTTACATTCGGGCAAGGGTTTGCGAATAAACATCCTCCAACCGGGCTGTGATATCAGGCCAATTGTGATTCTTTTCTACATAAATCCGGCCTGCATCTCCGATCTTTGTTCGCAGATCATGATTGTCAAGGAGCAGGCACATTTTATTTGCAAATTCACCAGGTGTGTTCGCGACCATGACTTCTCTATCAACTTCAATCCCAAGTGCAGAAACTGCTTGTGGACTAGCAACGACCGGTGTCGCACATGCCATCGCTTCCAGAACTTTGTTCTGAATACCAGCACCATAGGGAATTGGAGAAGCAGATATGGATGCCTTCTGTAAATAAGGGCGGATATCATCTACGGTTCCTGTCACATAAACATTATCGTTTTCCCCATAGGCTTTCAGTTTTGCAGGAGGGTCTTTGCCTACAATCCAGACCTCGACATCCGGTTGCTTCTTCCAAACCAGTGGCATGATATTTTCCATGAAATCAACCACCATCGTGACATTGGCGTGGTAGCTCATTTTCCCGCTCAGCACCACCATCTTGTCCTCACGCTCAATTTCCGGGTCCGGCTTGAAATACTCAAGGTCTACCCCGTTGGGGAGCACGTTGATCTGCTCTCCAATCGATTTATCGACAGCGAGATCAAGAAGCGCTTGTTTATCATGCCTGGATGTCACCAGTACACCGTCGAATTGATCAAGCAAGCTGGCTTCGTAATTTTCCGTGCGTCCCAGTTCAAAACGCGTTATCCCACGGCTGAGGGGACTTCTACTCTGCACCATGGCCTGGCGAAAGAGCAGGCTGATCGAATCAACGCTGTCCCAGACAACTGGCAGCCGGCTGCCCTTTTCTCCAGAACGGGCAATGAAATCCAGGCCGTAACGCGCACCTCTGAGATGCTCAACATGTACGAGGTCAAACTTATCGCGGGAAACATGTTCAGCAAGTTTCTGAGCCATGCCTCTATGCCAACTATATACAGATTGAAG
>Ga0209536_100006791_pt1 | contig 17427 bp, 20 predicted proteins | sample DeeMarSeWOR28_12_FD_187461 | JGI IMG/M metagenome (GOLD analysis project Ga0209536, IMG submission 187461) | Marine sediment microbial communities from White Oak River estuary, North Carolina - WOR-2-8_12 (SPAdes) (version 2) | ecosystem: Environmental > Aquatic > Marine > Intertidal zone >... | reverse complement strand
GTATCAATGACAAAGATACAGGAACAGGCCCGGGAGCTGCGCAAACTGTGGGGCGGATTTCAGGCCACCCGGGTGATAATCACTGCAAACAGTCTGAACCTTTTTGATCATCTGGAACAGCGGATGACAGCCTCAGGGCTTGCAAAAAAGATCAAAACAGACAGGAGGGCTACGGAAATTCTCCTTGATGCCCTGAGCGGTCTGGGTCTTATCAGCAAGAAGGCAGGGAACTATAAAAATACCGGTACAGCTTCACGGCTGCTTGTATCAACAGGCAGATATTATCAGGGAGACATAATAAGGCACATTGACGTGCTCTGGGACAACTGGTCGAACCTTGAAAAAGTTGTAAAAAAAGGCAGACCCTATCATAAGACCCGGAACCATCAATCCTTTATCATGGGAATGCATAATCTGTCCGTCATCAAAGCAGAGGAAATTATCAATGCCATCAACCTCAGGGGCGTCCATACCGCCCTTGACCTCGGAGGAGGCCCCGGTACCTATACGATGGAACTGGCGAAAAAGGGAATCAGAACGACGCTCTTTGACCTGCCTGAAACCATAAAAATAGCAAAAAAAGTGGTGCGGAATGAGGGGGTGGACAGAAAAAATATTCATTTTAAGGCCGGTGAATTTCTTGCTGATGATATAGGAAAGGGTTATGATCTCATATTGATCAGTCAGGTGCTCCATATGTTTTCTGAGAAGGTCAATATTAATCTTTTGCGGAAGTGCAGGAAGGCATTAAATCCAAAGGGACAGCTTGTTATCCAGGAATTCCCTGTGCAGGAGAACAAGACCTCTCCTGTCTCGGGCGCTTTGTTTGCCGTTAATATGCTCGTTAATACAGAGGGAGGGAGGACCTACTCTGCGGGAGACATCAAAAGATGGTTTAGCCGGACAGGCTTTGGATCAGCGCAGAAGAAGAATATAGCTGATGCCGTCCTGGTCAGTGCCCGGAGGGCGTGATCTGGGCAGCATCCTTCACAAAATAATCACAGAATGGGCCAGTCAAAACTAAACATACGTCACCATACAGAAGAAATCGAAAAGAACACCCTCCATCCTCACGCCTGTCTCAGTTCCAAGAGCAGAGGCAGAAAGAGAAATGAAAGGGAAGACAATATCCGGACCTGTTTCCAGAGAGACAGGGACAGGATCATTCATACAAAGGCCTTCAGGAGGCTTATCCACAAAACACAGGTTTTTCTGGCTCCAAGGGGCGATCATTACAGGACACGGCTGACGCACACGATTGAGGTCTCCCAGATAGCAAGGACCATTGCACGGGCTCTGCGGCTGAATGAAGACCTGACAGAGGCTATAGCGCTGGGACATGACCTGGGACATACACCCTTTGGACATGCAGGCGAAGAAATTCTTCGTCAGATATATCCCGGCGGCTTTGAGCATTACAAGCAGAGCCTGCGCGTCGTTGATATCCTTGAAAGAAATGGCAAGGGGCTGAACCTGACCTATGAAGTCAGAAACGGAATTGTTCATCACTCAAAGGGAAAGGGCGCAATCTTTAACGCGAAAAAAAAGGCAACCACACTGGAAGGTCAGATTGTGAGGGTCTCGGATATCATCGCCTATGTCAACCATGACCTGGATGATGCAATGCGTTCCGGCGTGCTGAAACGGTCTGACATACCGCCTGAGTTCTTCAGTATTGGTGAGAGTCAGGCCAGGAGAATTGACACCATGGTCAGGGATGTCATAGCATGCTCCACATCTGATGGTTTGCAGGAAATAAGGATGACTGATGAAATACAGGATATGACTCACAACATCAGGGCTTTTTTGTATGATACAATTTATGAGGGAGAGGTGACCAAGAGGGAATTTAAAAAGGCAAAAAAAATCCTCCTGGACCTCTTTCATTACTATATGGAGCATACGGAGGAGGTGTTCAGAGAGTTTCCACAGGAACTGACGGCAAACAAAAAGAGGATGGTCTGCGACTTTATTGCCGGTATGACAGACAGGTTTGCCATTATGATGTATGAACGCCATTTTCTGCCCCAGCCATGGCTGGTATTTTAGCTAGTGAGAGGATCAGGGAAAAAAATAGACATTTTAAACGATTTTCTCTTGACAAGTGGGGTATGTCCCCTTATAATTTAAAAAAATTGATAGGAGGTCGTTATGACTAAGGCTGACTTGGCTGACAGGCTCTATGAGAAAGTTGGTCTTCCCAAAAAGGAGGCTACAGCAATTGTTGAGCTGCTATTTAACTCGATGAAGAACATCCTTGCAGAAGGGGAATCGATCAAGATCACAGGGTTCGGTACATTTCTTGTTCGAAAGAAATCTGAGCGAAAGGGAAGAAACCCAAAGACTGGGTCTGAACTCATTATAGATCAGAGAAGGGTTGTTACCTTCAAACCAAGTCTGCAATTTAAAGCCCTCGTAGAAAAGGTCTAAATTCCTATGGGGTCTGTTTCTCGTAAGAAACTAAACTCGGACAGACTTTTTTACAAGATCGGAGAGGTGAGCACTATTGCTGAAGTTGAGCCTCATGTCTTGAGATACTGGGAATCTGAGTTTGTTTTTCTCAAGCCGAGAAAGAATAAAACGGGTCAGCGGGTATATTCCCGAAAGGACCTTGAACTTGTCCTGCAGATTAAAGATCTGCTTCATAAAGAAAAGTACACAATTGCCGGGGTCAAGAAAAAGTTTGGAGGGAATGTTTCCGGGAAAAATACGGTTTCTATCCAGACGATTCACGGTGTCAAGAAAAAACTCAAGGAGATTCTTACCATATTACAGTAGGACAAACTTGACAATTCTTCAGACATACCTTACATTCAATACCGGTATTTTGCATAAAATAATTTATACTGAGAAACCCCAGAATTCAATGTCTTTCGGCTTATAGCATGGGGTGGTCTCTTAAGTATTGAAGGGTATTTGATGTTCCCTGCTTGTAATCTCAAAAAACGGGGCGTAGCGCAGTCTGGTTAGCGCACTCGCTTGGGGTGCGAGAGGTCGGCCGTTCAAATCGGCTCGCCCCGACCATTTTTTCTTCTTTTAAATATAAGAAGTTATAACCCTACCACGCATCACTTCAAGTGCTTCCTCAGATACACATGTGGCGAAAATGTGGCAAATGGAGGTAATACACTGGTATGAGCGTGTATAAAAGAGGTCGATCCTGGTATGTAAATATTATGTTTCGTGGAATTAGAATCCACCGCAAGGTGGCTGGCAGCAAAAGAGAAGCTCTTCTCATCGAAGCTGAGCTGAAAACGCAATTAATGCGCAATGAGCTTGGTATCAAAGGTTTTGCAGGCAGTAACGATGTCCTCTTTGGTGATGTGGCCTCTGAATATTTAGATCATGTCAAGAAAACCAAATCGAAGCGTACCTATGAACTGGAGGCAGGTGATTATAACACTCATCTGAAAGTCTTTTTCTCTCAATATTTTATTTCCGATATCGATAATGAAAATTTACTCAGATATCAGGCTATGAAAAAGTCGAATGGTTATGCAAACAGAACAGTCAATATTCATTTAGGCCTGGTGAGAAAAATCATTAACTATGCTGTAGATTATGGGTATATAAAGCACGTTCAGCTTAAGTATCCGATGTTGCGAGAACCGAAGAAACTTCATGCCTTTCTTAGCCCGGAAGAGTATGGTCAATTGAAGAAGACCGTCAGTTATGACTTGGCTCTCAAGAGGATAGAGATTGGTAGATTAACTGGCATGAGGCCGTCAGAACTGACATACCTGTCATGGGGCGATATTGATTTTGGTTTGATGATCATCAGGGTACAGGGGAAAAAAGAATGGAAGCCAAAGACAGATGAAGAGAGAACGATTCCACTTGGTAAAAAAGCCCTGAGTATATTAAAAGAATTGTTTGCAAAGAAAAAAAGCAAATGGGTTTTTTCTTATACGGATAAGCCCGTGAAGAGCATCAGGGGGGCTTTGGCGACTGCTGGTAAAAAAGCGGGTATAAATAAAAAAGTGACTCCTAATATGCTTCGACACACCTTTGCAACACATGCTCTTATTAATGGAGCAGACTTACAGTCAATCATGCAAATTATGGGACACAGGAATATAGAAACAACCCAGCGATATTTGCATGCAGTGGGAGACAGGCTCCGAATGACTGTTGAACTCTTTGATGAAGAATTGAATTGAGTGATTGATAGATAGTAATTCTTTAAATTACAGGTAAAATAGCATGGCCTTTCATTGATGGCTATTCTGATTCTTTATCTGATATATTTTTTAGCCTCAACTTGCAGTTTGAGTTGAAAAGAGATAGATCAATAAGTCTTCTTATTTTCCTTTTGCGAGCAATGTTTGTTTTAATTCGATTATTTGATTTTTGTATTGACTCAAGAGCAAGAAATTCCAGGTGGATAAGCACATGCTTGAGGAAAAATCTGCGTGGTTTGCTGAATGAACCCATAGCGCGGGCATGCTGGTTAATAAATGACTTGGTCAGATTGAGATGTTGCATTAAATAGTGATCATCTACAATAAGATATGGATCTTTATTCATATCATCTGTTATTGGGTTAATTATGTGAGTTGCTTTCTTGCTTGTTGGCATTGCTTTTCATGTATTGTTCCGTCTGATTTTAAAGTATGAAGATAGCTTCTATTCAGCTCTAACTGCTCCGGGATGATTTAAGTTTCTCAAATAATAATACTCCTGAGATTATATTGATGGATAAAAAATACCTGGTATTATTGACATTTTCAACATTTAGGATAATAAAACTGATGCATTAAGCACGTCTTTTCCTTTATCCTGTCCCCCAGTTTAACCATCTATCACATTTTATGTATTACATTCAGGGTCTTTTCTCATAGTATCTGGATCTCCCATATTTCCATAGACCATTTTATGAATTACCCACTCCAATCCCATTAGAATTGCGAATTGGCAGTCTCTGTGAAATGCAAAAGGTAATACATAAAAAGGATTATTCCCCTGAACAAAAAGATGGCGATATCCCTTTTCATAGGGTAAAAATTGTAATAAATAAATCGGATACGGGAGGAGATATGGATAATGGGAGTATCAAAGCACGATACGGTCGGGAGGCTTATGATGTATGGAGGTCACTGCATAAACAGATTAATAAAATCATTTCGAAAATTATCAATTTCAACAGTTCCTATGAATTTGAAGATTACTTGCAGGAAGCCTACATAGCATGCCATAAGGCCGTGTGTAATTACAATTTTTTTAAAGAAGGCAGCAAAAATTACCGAAATAATAAGCAAGCCGAAAAATTTATAGTTATAGATGGCACACGGCTGCGGATAACGAATATGCGTATAGATGTGTATGCATATTGGTATGTGCAGAAAAGGCTATACAAGATAGCAGACTCAGGCGAAGTCCTGTTCGAGATATACTCGCCTGATGACAGATATATAAAAACTATCTCAAATAGTCAGTACAGGCGGAACCGGAAAAAATTGAAACATGAGGGCTGTAAATTTAATTCAGTAAATATTATTAAAGACGTGGAGTTCTTTGAGGAAGACAAAAAGAACAACGGGGGCTTGCAGGATGTTGTAGATGCCAACTATAACGGGTTCAATCCCGAAATTCAAGAGGTATTAAAAGAAGAACTATACAAATTTCATGATCTGAGCAGGAAAAGCAAACAGTTGTTGTGATAATTGAAAAAGACAGAGATAGACTGAACCGGTTGATAGAAAGGAACTCTGTTGACCTGGAAACGCTTGTAAAAGAAGGGCTGGATAACTACGCGAACATAAACTATTTGTATATTGCTGACAGAATCACGATGTCAGAACTTGCAAGATACTGGGATTTAAACAGATCAACGGTATACAGGAAATTCGAGCAGGATATAAAAGAACAGATCAAGGTTAACAAAATAATAAAGCAATTCGGGTCTGCTTATGTAGCAGAGCTTGCACCTGATAAAGTTTTTGCCAGCCTCAGTAAATACACAGAATTTCTTAAATGGCGATCCAGTTCGGAAGAGAAGTATTTTATTTCGGTAAGTAAAGCAGCCGAAGCACTATGTACAAGTAGGACGCAGATACATAGGATGATAAAAAATGGAGAACTGCAGGTACTCAACGAAGAAGGAGATCATAAAATATTGATATCTTCTTTAAGGATGCGCATAAATGAAGCAATAAAAGAATTAAACGCGCAAGTTAACCATTTAACCAATTCTCTTCAACTGTATTGATGCAACAGTAAGTGTACCAACTGTTACAGGATTGTTGCATGGATGCAACGACTTTGTAACAAATGTTACAAAACCATTGCATCAGATAAATAATGAAACAATAAAAGTAGATAAGGAGGTATTATTATGAGCACAAAGTTCCATAATCCTGTGATCCTGCTTGAGACCGAGAAACTTCAGATCCAGGACCAACCCATGCCCGAACTTCCCGCAGATAAGAAAATAGCCTTAAGGGAGAGTATAAAGGCATATGGTATCAAGTATCCAATTGCGATCACTAAAGGTCATATAATATTGGATGGGCGTAACCGCTATGAAATAGCGAAAGAACTTGGTTACACGGCAGTACCGTGTCTGATTGTCGATACTGACGAAAACCCTACCGAAAGTGTCCTTAAATACGACCTTGAGCTGTTCAGGAGAAGTTTAAGCGCCGAAGAGGAAGAAGAATTATTATTAATCAGAGATAAATATCTTTTAGATATTAAAAATCAATCTCTCGAAAAAATTCTTCCAAACATTATTCCTGGACTTCACAATTCCGTCAGAGATATATATGAGAAGAATGGGGATATTTCCTTCTTATGCAAAATAGCATCTCTTCCCTTGGATTCTCAAAAAGCATTCATTAAAGAAGTAGAGGTTATTCTTGATGGCGATACAGGTTCTGTCGATGAACTAAAGCGGCTTAATAATAGAGAGAAAGAACTCACAAAAGAGGTATCAAGACTTCAGGATAAAATTAATGAACTATCTGAAATTGAAAACAAGTACAAAGAGGCAGAAAAGAAAATAAAACTTCTTCAATCAGGGCTCAAAAAGAAGATCGAAGAAAAAATAGAAGCAAAAGAGAAGGAACTTGAGAAAAAATACAGCGTTGAGGCGCCGGAGGAAATAACGAAAATACTTAAACAGGAACAAGCAAAAATAGAGGGTGACTACAAAAAAGATATGGATAAGCTCCGGGAGGATCTGAGGGCTATGTCGCTGTCACGTAACGAGATCAGTCAGGAAGTTGAGGTATTGAAACAGGAAATAGATGACTTGAAACGTCAGAAAAAAGATGATGCATCTATAACATCAAAGCTTAACAATGATCTGAAACTGAGAAAGAATCTTCTTAAAGGACTGGTCAAGCCGGATAAGTTTGTAAAAAGATTTGAGCTGATCTCTGAAGATCTTAATAATATTTTTACCAATCTCCTGGAGGTCGGGCTTGATACAATTGAAGATAGTTATAAAGAGACAATTCAGGGCTCCATATCTGAAATAAGAGATACAATAGGCGAAATAGAGAAATTTATTCAATCGGGCAAACAACAACGGCAGTTAGCAAGACAAATATAATTTATCAGAATAACCCGACATATCATTCATAATACTATCCCCAAAGATATAACCCGGGGAGGGAGGTGCCCCTGGGTTATAAGATGGGGAGTTTGACCTGCCTAGTCCGGCGGCCTTTATATAAGTATTACATTGCGTTTTATTCGGTGTCTTAATCACATTGCGTGAAGTAGTAGCAATCATGACATCCAATAATAACGGTTAATACGAACATATAATGCTTAAAATTGGTTATCTTGTCCCTTTTATGGTTTTAAAGGGGCTACCGGATTATGATTCGTATCTCACTACCCTGATAAACAAGGGTATCCTTGCCCAGTTACCAAGGAAATACACCTCCAGGCAGTACAAGATCGGTGAAACCGGATGGGCTTCAATCTTTGCCGTAAGAGGCTCAAGAATCATCATCTCTCAAAAGTCTCCGCAGTATGTAAGGAAAATTCTTGAATATCTGCTGTCGCCTCTTATACAGGAAGATAAAATCAGATTCAAAAAGGTTGCAAAGGTCGCTGGCAGTCATTTTTATAAAATTGCTGTTGAATCTTCGAATGGGGCCTCGCGGGAAGAGATAGTTCAGATGTGCCTTCCCTATCTTAAGGGAAAAATCAAAGAATACCTCAAAGAAAAAATTATTCTGGTGAAATTTTCGAAAAACATCGAGGAGTATGTTGTAAATTCGTTAACTCCGGCTCCTATAGAACAGATCCAAAGAGTAATACTTTTGAAGGATATGAACGCAACAGAGATACATGTAGAAGAAAAATATGCAGGTCGGTTTTTTGGGGCAAGAGGCAATAATGCCGCTACTGCAGCGAAGTTGACAGGTATCAAAATAATCATAAAACCACATTAGTAAATTTATAAGGAGGATTCTATGTCAGAAGCTAAAATCACATTAGACAATGATGGTACAGAAGGAGCTTCTCGGATAAGTGACAAGCAACATGATGATCCACACATAATGAAAAAGGAACCATTAGATAACGAGGCAAAACGAAAAGAAGAAAAAGATTTCAGAATTTTAGACAGAAAATTAAGAGCCCTGAACAATGCAGACAGCATCTTTATTCTGCCCTTTGCCAGGGAGGGCTTTAAGATGGCACACATGGTGCGGGCTGCTGACAAACTAATGTCTACCGTAAAAAGAAAATTCGGTGTAACTGTTGATGTAAAACAGGCAAAAGAGATATTCCGGGAGTTTGAAGACTTTGCTGGAATAGTATGGAAGTTTGTATTCAAGCTGTCTCCCAACCTCCATAGCATTGAGTCGAAAGACTGGCGAAAAATCAATGATCCAATAGAGGTCAAAAAAACCATCGCATTCCGCAGGGCATCAATAGTAATAGAACCCCGGTCAGAGGAATCGGCACAGATCGCGATGGCAGTAAAGATCATCCAGCAGAAAAATATCGAACTCAGACAGACTTCAACCTTTGAGGAGCTGGAGAAATTTGTCAAAGAGTATGCAAAAGTCCTTACCGAATTTGACGGGATACTGGCAAAAGCAGCAACAAAGCTTGGCGAAAACTATAGACCTTTTATGACTGACTGATGATTTGTCCATCCTCACGACTTGAATCCTTATCCTTCGGAAGATATGGAACTGGCTGAAGCATCTGCGATAGATTACCAGTTAGAGAAAGAGAGGTTAATCGGCAATTTTTCTGCTAAAATTAAAAATAGGCTTGAAAAGGAAATTCTTATCATTTTATCATGACTTTGACTTAAGACTTTCCAATATTTTTGCAAACTCTGTCTTACCAAGTTTACCTTTTGCAATTCGTATCATGGCATCGTAAAGTTCTCCTTGAGGATCTGATATACTGATTCTGTTCAACTCAAGAAAAACAAGCGCCGACGCAAGCGCTGTTCTTTTGTTCCCATCAAGAAAGGGATGATTCTGACTGATATGGTATGCATACGCAGCCGCCATTTCGTATATATGAGGATGAAGAAACTCTCCTGAAAATGCTGCATACGGCATTGCAACAGCAGAACTCAAGAGATTTATATCTCTGACGCCTTTATGTCCGCCATATTTTTCAATTTGATCAGCATGGATATCAATTATCTCAGCCAGAGTAAGAAAGGTGATTTTTTTCATTTACCCAGCTAATTTTCGAAGGGTTTTCCCATGCTTTTTGTTCACCTTATCCAGTGCCGCCTTGATTTTTTTCTCTCTTGATGAACTTTTAACAGGAGAAACGATCAGGTTCCTGCCATCCGTTGTTATTTCAAGGGGGGTAGACATGTCCACGTTCAGCAAATCCATTATCGGTCTGTCTATTATCAGGGCTGCACTGTTACCATGAGAAACAAGTTTTTTTATCATTTCAATCTCCTTTACGTATATACATTGTATCACCATATTATAATTACTGTCAAATAAAAACATGATATGAACAAGTACTAAGAATTGAATGAGGGATAAACTGGTTTTAATTATAAATCCTTTCCTTACGATTAATAATATTTCATCACCGCACATTCTGGTAAGTACTCTTAACCTGAGCAATGTCTGATGGGGAAAGGTAAAGTGAAGTCTTTATATGAGTTCAGTCTTCGATTCAAGTATAAACTTAACCGCATTAGCGGGAGCGATATTTTTATTTCTTAGCGTCAAGAGCAACTGAATTTCTTCACGAGTCGGAATAATTTCACTATTATAAGTATCAGAAAAGATCAATTCTTTTTCCCTCCTTGTCAATAAACACTGATAACCTACCTTGTGGATATGAATTGACTTGTTTTTTTGCCCGCGTACTTTTCAAGAGATCAGTTAATTCTACTGTGTATTACTATCCGGGGATAATACATCTGTATGAGAACCGCCACAGAAGAACACGAAACAATAATCCTGACAGTCAAAAAACACTGGCTGATGCTTGGCAAGTCTTTTATATGTTTTGCGTTTGCAGTGATTTTCAGGCTGATCCCTGTAAGTGAGTTAATAAGCATAGTGATATCGATCGGGATGGTGCTTATGGCGGTTTACCTGTATTTTGACTGGGATTTTGATATCTGGGTAGTAACGAACAGGAGGGTAATAGATGAGTGGGGAGTTCTCTCCAGTAATACAAGAGAGACACCGCTTGATACTATTCAGAATGTTGATTATCACCAGTCGATAATAGGTCGGATGCTTGATTATGGCAACGTAGAGATCAGAAGCGCAGCTGCTGAAGGAAAAACCGTCAATCAATTTGTAGCATCACCAAAAAAGCTTAAAGACACGATCATGGCAAGCAAGAGAACAAAATATATAAAAAACGATGAAAGGGAATGCCCAAGCTGTGCAGAAATAATAAAGTCAAAGGCAAGACGATGCAGATTCTGTGGAGAAACATTTAATGTTCAAAACAATTAAAAAGCTTTTCAAAAGGGCCTGGAACTGGAGGCTCAGGAAGAAGTGGCATGTAATACCATTCATGCTAATCACATTTATTGTGATTTTTCTTGTTTTCTATAATTTCCACTTTACCCTGACTGAATCCCTCAACAGGAACTTCTTTTATATAGATACAAGATTCCCGCAGGTGAAGATCGGGGATTATGTGACCCTGGACGTCACGTATCCCTATGGTGAAATTCCCGAGGATATAAGGGTAACGAAAATCATAGCGTGCATGTACGGACAGTATCTTCAAGTGAACGGTCTTAAATTCTATTGTGACGGCGATTATATTGGTGAAGCTAAAGAAGAGACAATGAGCGGGAAGAAAACAAGGGTATTTCAGTATGATGGTCTGATTCCCTATGGAAAACTGTTTTTAATGGGTCCTCACGAATACAGCTTTGATTCAAAGTATTTCGGTCTCGTGGAGGTGACGAAATTAAAGATGTTATTAAAGCCGGTGTTTTAGTGGTTGCTCTCATCATAGCTTTACCCCAGGTGATTGAGGCTCAGGACACGCCAAAGCCCGGCACGAAAGGCTGGTGGTGGTATGAGCCTTTACAGACAGAACCGGGAAAAGAGGAAAAAGAAGAGCCGGAATTACATGAGAAGCCCGCCCCGAAATTAAGTGACTATACGTATCAAAGGTTATGGGCAATGCACCCAGACGAATTCAAGGAAATATTTACCGGATTACAGAAAAAAGCAGTTATGACACTACAGGAGAACGATGTTCGGGACTTTTATCGGGTAATGGACATAGCACGGAGAAAGTCTTTAGCATTCGCCAATGTAGCCGCTTATGTTACCCAGAAATATCCTGAACTCAATGTAAAAAAAGACTACCCATCATCACACCTTGGCAGAATGGCCATGCTCAGGGCACAGAAGAAAGAGATTCAGACAGCGATCGAGGAATCGTCAAGGGATTTTGCTCTGCTTTATTTTTATTCACCGGCATGCCATTACTGTGCGGCTCAGAATGATGTTAATGACTTGTTCATAAGCAAATATGGCTGGCAGATGAAGCCCATCAATCATCTTGTTCATACAGATTTATCAAAGCAGTTTGGAGTAAAGACGGTACCAACGCTGATACTGATCTATAAGAACAGCAGCGAATATATAACTGCATCGGTAGGGGTAATATCACTATCAGAGCTTGAAGATCAGCTGTACCGCTCAATAAGAATATTAAAAGGTGATATATCTCCGCAGGATTACTCATTGTTTGATTTTCAGAGAGGCTCCGCTTTTGATATCAACGAAGGAGGGTTCATTGAAGGAATTAAGAGAGAAAATTAAGAAACAGTGGGCGGAAGTCCCGGTCAAGTATAAGAAGACATTTATAATCAGTGGTCTGGTAATAGCTGTCATTGCTGTCGGTACATTAAAGAGCAACGTCGATCATCAGAAAAAAGAGGAAGCCAAAAAGGATGATGTTCAGGAAGTACCGCTTTCAACGGATGCCCTTCAGAAGTCGTATTTTATTAGCGCTCAGGAAGAAGCAGCAAAGAGAGATATGAGAATGAATGAGCTGACAGAGTCTCTTACAGACCTCAGCAGGAAGCTGAAGGCATTGCAGAGTGATCAAAATGCTGAAAAAAAGGCGAGATTGGAGGAAAAGCGTGGTCAGACTGCTCAGAACAAATTGAATAACAAAGGGTTTAATAACTTGCCCCTGAATAATCAGAGTCAAGGGGTAACCGGGCCACCTCCGCTGAAGCCCACCCGTCCTGTGTTCAAAAATCAACGTGATACCTTTCAGCAGGTTGCAAAAAATCCTCTTGCGAGAAGCAGTCAGAAGACAATACATCATGCACAGGAAAGAGGCGGCATTACCGTTATTTCCAACCCGGAAAAGGGTAAAGAAGGTAAGAAGAATGAGGATGAATCAATAAAAAAAAAGAACAGGTTCCTTTTGCCTCCCTCATTTATGGAGGCAACGCTTCTTTCAGGTCTGGACGCCCCGACTTCCGAGGGCGGTAAGGCCCATCCCGTCCCTATGTTTTTCAGGGTAAAGGCCCCGGCAGTACTGCCGAATGAGGTTAGGGCAAACCTGAAAGGTTGCTTTATAGTCGGAGAAGGTTCCGGAAGGCTCGATACCGAAAGAGTGGATGTCCGGCTTGTAAATATATCATGTGTTGATGTCAGGGGTAACGGAATTATAGTCAGCCCGCTTAATGGCTATATCGTTGACGCTGACTCGAAGATCGGGCTTCACGGAAGGGTTGTAACCAAAATGGGCTCTGTTCTGCTCAGACACCTGCTTGCCGGAATTATGGGCGGCGTAGCCGAAGCAGCAAAGAGTGCAGGAACTACGTACAGTACCACTGAATTTGGCATTCCAACCGCTAATGTTAAGAGTGACGTTACAGAGGCCCTTAAGTCAGGACTTGGCAGCGGGATGTCCGGGTCCTTCAAGAAGCTGCAGGATTTCTATCTGGACCTGGCAAAGCAGATGATGCCCGTTATTGAGGTAGGAGCATTAAAGGAAGTAGTGGCAGTAATTTCAAAAGAAACGTCTCTTGAGATAAGGGAGCTGGATGAATGGTCAGACAGATAATCATCAATACTGCTGTAAGCGCAATGATAGTGATAGTCGGCCTCCTGCTTTATCACAAAAACTATGCGGTTAAAGTGTATGCGCTGGATTTGAAAGGCTTTATAGCCGCACAGCAACAGATGCTGATAGAGGGCAAACTTGATAATAAAGGCATCGATGAGCACTTTAAAATCCTTGATAAGAAGATGAAGGAAAAAGGTGAAAATGCAGTGATATTAACTTCAGATGTCGTTATAAAGGGGGATGAAATTGAGATGGATTAAATTATTAACAGTTGTTCTGTGTATGATGATGATTGGGTGCGCTACCGGATCTGCCTTAAATCCTTTTGAGAGCGGGTTTCAATGTGCAACGACGAACACCGGAGAGTGTATACCTCTGAATGAGGCCTATGACAGGGCAATCCAGGAGGACAGGAAGGCACTGTCTCCTGCACTTGTAGTCAATGGCAAAGGGAATACAGATGGATCAGAGGGAATGTATAAAAAAGCTTTATACAGGGAAGTGACGAATCTGCTTGAGAAACCTAAAACCCCCATGGTAACCCCTCCAAAGACAGTAAGAGTCTTAATACTTCCTTATAAGGATTCACAGGGAACTCTCTACATGCAGAGATATCTTTATTTCTTCGCCAGTGAGCCCAAGTGGGTATTGGATGTAGATGACATAGATGACAAATGATAATTATCTTAATAATATCTTTTCTGATCCCCGCCATGTCGCTGGCAGAAGATATAGTCGTAGGAAAGACCTATCAGATAGTTGAACAAGACTCAATCAGGGAGCTTGAAGAAAGAGCGGTATCTGTTCATTGGGGTGATGTTACGGCAACTGCCAGAAATAAATTAACAGATTACAGGCCTGCAGATTTATTCCCCCTTCCTCACACCACGGAATATAAAAAATACGCTGTTTCATTGGTACATACTGTTGAATTTGATGTGAAGGATGCCAATGGTGACGTCATCTATCCAAAGGGCTATCAATTCAATCCCCTTGATTATGTCACTCTGCCCTACAAAATGGTCTTTATTGATGGAGAAGAGAAAAACCATAGAGAGTGGGCCAAGCAGTATATAGCAGAGCATGACTTTATCCAGCTTTTTGTGGTCAATGGTTCGGCATTTGATCTTATAAAAGAACTGGACAGGAAAGTGTTCTATGCCGGCTACAGGATAACAGACAGACTGCAGATCAATTCCGTACCGTCAGTGGCCTATCAGAAAGGAAATGAGCTGAACGTGGAGAATATATTTTTAAAGCAAATTGGAAATGCTGAGAATAATCAAAAGTAGCCTTGTAGCAGTAATGCTTATCACCCCCTGTGCCCTGTTTGCACAGGACCCAGGTCAGGCCGGGCGGGATGCGGCTGCTCAGGCTATGGGAACGTATGGGAATATATCCGGACTTTCAGAGAATGTATTTAAACCTCTTCAGGGTCAGGTTGATATGAGTACTCTTGATGGCAGCAAAACCTTCAGCAGCCAGATTACATGCAGTCAGGCAATGGAATTTCTTCAGGTAGACATGTTCAGGGGCCCGATGAACGACATATCAGCCCTTAATGTTCATTGGGACTCTGACCTGGATGGAACAATGGATTCGTCTAGGGAGTTAACCGCCTTCACCGAGCATGGCACTATTTCAGGAGTGTGCAATAACGGGATTATTTCCTGCGAGGAGGGCACATGGGACAACTGCAGGGGGTACAAAGTGGAGTACAGCTCTGGATCATTTGGATTAAGCATATCACCGGTTACAAATCTGGAAGGCTGTTACTGTATAAATGATTTCTGTACGAACCCATACCTGACAGAATCAGCAATTATGGACACTGCGTCAAGTGCGGTTCTCAATGGGTTTATGGATACACACAGGTCTTTTTCTGTTTCTGAGATAATTAATTTAACTCATGCAGTGCATTTTTATGGTCAGGAACCCACGTCCTGTTTTAGCTCCAATGTAAATACTCTTGCCGGTTTTTTCGACAACCCGTTTGCAATAGACACAGAGGCTCAGACTGAGGCTATGACACAATCTGCAGATTCTCAGAGTATGCACAATCTGGTAAATAACGCCTATGCAAACCAGGTCGAACCACGGGAAACGCATACTTGCACGATAACAAGAGCTATAAATCAGTCCATATTGGATATCTACGACATTATAGAGCCAATAGGTGGCTCAGGCTCCCTGGCTGTAGTCAATACATGCGGCCAATTCTGCATAGATATTATTATCGGACAACCCTATGATAACTGGCTCTGCGGTGCCTGTGGTCTCTGGGAGGGCAGCTATGATTTCTATATGCACCTGCCAAACAAAATAAGTAATGCGACTCTGCTGGATGTTTATTATGACGATCATATGCAGATATGGATCGGAGATTTAACTACGGTATCAACAACTGGGTACTGCGGCCCAGCACCTGAATGTGTATGGTATGGGCCTCATGATGCATTTCCTCCTGAGACTCCGGAGGGATGTTGTGAACATTCAACCAATTTTCACCAGAACCCCAACCTTGACGTATCGTCTTATTTTCAGACTGCCGGACCTCTGCAGACAAAGGTCCGGGTAGGGTACTCTGGTTGCGGTGAGGGGTATGCCCATATAAGACTGTCAGTAACCGACTGGTGCGAGTGGTCTGAGGCAATGCAGGATAATTGCCAGGTTTATGAGGCTGACATTAACTGTCAGATAAAGGATGAAACAGTCGATAGTGTGCCCACGATCATTAATTTTTCAACTACCGGAAAAGCCAGCCTTCCTTCCCCGGTAAGTGTCTGTAATCAGAATATTATGAGAGATTGGTATGTAAGAGAGAGAACGTACATGTGCGATGTCAGTCAATCATTTGATTTCACTGATGTAAAGCAGAGGTTGGCAACGATAGCGCAACGCACCTCAAGAACAGATAATACCTTCAGTTACGGCGATTACTCCATGAACCCTGAAGGTCAGTGGACAAGCTATACAAGCGGCACATTGACAATGCAGCCGCCGCCAGAAATTAATTCGTGTGTTCAAGTATGCAGGGTAAAAGTAGCTGCATCTGATACTCATGCGTCATCCACTGGCAACACGTCCAGTTACAATCTGTCAAATCAGATGAACGAATACTCCTACAAGAATTGTGATAACGGGACATGTGGTGTAAAGCCGGGAGAGACCCTTGTCGATGACTGCAGTTGCCAGACGAATTTCAATGAGGCTTTTACCGCAATGCAGTTACTGAGGTTAGCCGGGGAGGATGTTGAATGCGCTCCCTATTAGCAATAATTTTAGTAACCGGGATATTAATTCCAAATTATGTTATCGCAGATTTTAACTGCGGAGCTGATCTCAATTCAGATGGAACGATTGATCCGGTAACGGAAACAGCAACTTGTACCTTACTGGATAATGGAGATACAGTATGTCCACTTCAAACGCAGGTGTGCTCATCGACCGGTAAGAATGCATGTCCTCAGCCAGGCCCGCAGATGGTCGATCAACCCGTGAACTTTCCGACTGGCACTCTTTCGGGTACACGCTGTCTTTATGATTACCAGTGTATGTATGCCGGAGCGCTGCTACAGTGCAGACTGGATGTAACGGCGCCATTAGATAATCAATGCACAGGCGATTACGGATGGCCCTTTGTGCAGAGCAGACCTGGGGCAGGATCGTCATACTCAGGGGGAACCTGTTCATATACTCCTGAAATCAACGGATCAGCTTCCACAGGTAATTTTATTTATGTGCCGGTGTTCGAATGCGATTCAACAATTGTTTATACGGATGGCACCGGAAGTTATTGTCCGACATGTCCTTCAGATGTCTCAAGGCCATGTGCACTTATCACATCTGTTAATCCTGTCAGTCCGGTATGTTCCTTGAATAACTGTATCGTTGATACGACGACCCTTA
>Ga0209536_100006790_pt1 | contig 17429 bp, 13 predicted proteins | sample DeeMarSeWOR28_12_FD_187461 | JGI IMG/M metagenome (GOLD analysis project Ga0209536, IMG submission 187461) | Marine sediment microbial communities from White Oak River estuary, North Carolina - WOR-2-8_12 (SPAdes) (version 2) | ecosystem: Environmental > Aquatic > Marine > Intertidal zone >... | reverse complement strand
GGTCCAGCTGATCCATTTATAGGGGTATTCCCAGATGGAATTGTTTGGAAAACAACCGGTTTAACTTGTGGTGAAGAATTAGTTTATAAGGTAACTGAACATGATGCTTTAGACCCGGAGACTGATTACACCCTTCAGATAAATGTTTCAGGAACTTGGTGGGATCTTGAAGGTGATGAATCAACTAAGGATGGAACTCTTTTTATAGAGTTTAACGCGCCAGGTTATGCTAATTTAAATGATACCGATCCTATTGGTACTTGGGATCTCAGATTATGGAATGATGATACCGCCTCAGTAGAGGCTGGTTATGAAGCTCAGATTACTATTTCTAATCTCTATAAAGTAGAATTTAAATATGGTGGCGACACGATTGATAATCTAATTTATAATACTACTTATACTCCATTATATATGTATATTTATAACTGGACCGGCTCAAGATACGAAATGGCCGATGACAAGGATTTCTATACCGCATTATATAATCCTGATGCATCACTGGTAGCGGAGTCTGAGGATATTATATCTAATGGTATATGGGATTTAGATTTGACAGATGATGACCTGAACTATAACAATGGTGCAGGTAATCTAGAGTATTATCTCACTGTTGAAGTTGATGATCTTGGTGGTGGTGATGATACTTTAACTGCTTTTCCTGTTTTACTAGCAGTTACCGCTACTTACCCCGATGATGCAGTATGGGGTGACCAAATAACCGTCACTGGTTATGTAAAAGATGGTCAGGATAATGGTATAGGTGGTTATCCTGTAGGTTTATTTTCACCTGCTGATGGAGGCTATACTTTAATGGAGACTGCTACTACTTATTCGACTGGTAGATATTCTATGACTGTTGATACAGGTTATGATGAGGGATTTCTCAGTCCTGGTAGTGCTGGTACTTGGTATATTGGTACTTGGTATAGTCCTGTTCCTGTTGGTAGGGTGAATGAAACTGATAAGTTCGAACATCCTATTGCACCATCTGTAGGATTTGTTAGATATTATTGGTTTGATGTTGCATCTGATACTGATGTGGATATTGAGATAGAAAGTCCTGATGAGATAATTGATGGATTCGATCAGGAAATCAACGTTTCTTGTATGTGGAATGGTGAAGCCTTCGATGGAGATGATCCAGATGCTATAATTGGTGATGCTTGGGTTCATTTCACTGGTTTAGACTGTTATTATTTGGGTGTAGAATATGAAGATGATGATATTGTTGTAATTGATCATACGATATTAAATGGTGATTTAGATGAATCGTATCTTGTATTTGACATTACTTTCAATGAGACAGGTACTGGTACATTCATAGTTACCCATCCACATGATAACGATGATCTGGCCTGGCCTGAGTTCAACAATACTGATCTTGATCACAATGTAAGTGGTACACTCGATTTCCAAGTGGGAGCTGCAGCTGATATGAACATGGTAGTAACTGGTGAACCTGAATACGTTGCAATAGACGATACTGATCCTGATTGCTGGATTAACGATTCAACAATGTGGGAGGTTGAACTTGATATTTATGGTGAAGAGCATGATGATTTAATGAATGCATCTATACATGTAACAGGCTGTGGTTTAGATTTCACGATTGATGAAGATGATGAAATTGGTGACAGTGATTATCTAATCGATAAAGATTGGGGTTGGTATCTTGTTAAGATAAGTCCAAAAACAGGTGGAACATTAACAATTACTGCTACTAACTCAACGGATGAAAAGAGTGTCAGCAAAGATTTCAAAGTTAAAGGTTTAGCAGGAAGTGTTATAACATCTATCGGTGATGATAAAGAGATATCTGTTGAAAGCACTGAGACTATAACAGCAACTATTTCGGGCGGTAGTTATGCAGAAGTCATGGTTAGCTATTTTGATGAAAACTGGGTTGAGCTTGAATGTGAGATGTATGATGTAGTAGGTGATGGTGAAACACAAGGTGAAGGGCCTAATGGTATTTTCGAGTTCGAAATTGAAGACGAGGATATTGAAGATGGTGTAGGATACCTTGTTGTCGTTGCGCAAGCGGGTCCAGAGTTATATCTGTATGAAATAATAGAAGTAGCACCCGTGCATGACCTCACAATTGAAATAACTTCACCCATTAACTGGACTAACAAAGCTTTCACAGTTGGTTATGAACATGAAGACTTCGAGTTTAAAGTATATGATCCTGATGGTGCTATAGTTGATGACATTGATCTGTTTGAAGCAAAACTTGTAGATGAAGACAATGATGAAGACCACCCGCTTCAAACAATAACATTCAAAGAACAAAGTGGTAGTAAATGGGTACCAGATGATGAATTTAGGCCATGGTTCAAAGGTGAACTTATTTTCACAGCTACTAGAGACCTTGGTGAAAACGAACATGATGGTAACGTTACATTCAGTGCTGATTATGCAACTGTTACTTATTCACCAGAAAGTGTGACAGCAGGAATAGAACTTGAAGATATAGAAATTGAATTTCAAATTGTTGATGCTAACGGTGATCCAATGCCTGAAGACGTGAAATTATATTTATGGATGGAAAACGATACCGGTGACCTAGAATTGGAAGATGATATTATCTCCCTTGATGAAGATGGCATGGGTGATTTTGTTATAACCTGTGTTGGTGATCTTAAAACCTGGATAAATGCTACACTTGATAATAATGATCCATGTGATGGTAATCTTACAGCTGGAAACCTAACTATCGACTGGCCAGTTTTCACAGTTGATCCTGATACGATTTTTATTAACCAGGCTAATACTGTGACAATAACTGCTGTTGATTATCTTGGAGACCCAATAGAACATCTTAACCTAACCATTTGGCCAAGTTTAAGATCCAGTTTTGGTGTACCAGATCCTGTTGAAACAGGTGCTGATGGTATGGCAGAATTTAGTATTGCACCAGATGCTAGTGGTACAGCAAATGTAACCTTGGTAAGGGACATTGTGTACACAGACGGTTTATTGGATTGGAATCTAACTGAATCAGTTGTTACAGATACGTACATAACAATAACGGCATTAAAAGCATTAGAAATATCAGTTTCTGAATCACCTATATACCAAGGAGAAACATTAACAATAACAGTCACCTCAGGTACAGCACCAGTTAGTGGCGCTGATGTAAAGTTTGGCTCAGAAACCAAAAAAACTGGAAGTGATGGAACAGTTGACTTCACAGCACCAGACCCTGGTGATTACCCTGTTGTATACACAGTAAAAGCCTCAAAGACGGGATATATATCAGCATCTGAACCCGTAACAGTTCTGAAGAAGTGGACAATCACAATTGCACCACCTAAAAACGTTTATTCTGGTGAAACATTCACAGTAACCGTTAGTGCAAAAGGCTCTGCACTTGCAGGGGCAACAGTAACCGTTGATGCTGGACAAACCACTACATCAGACGCAGATGGTAAAGCATCCTTTAAAGCAGGATCAAAAGGATCACAACATATAATCAGAGCAACCTTTGGTGACTATGCGCCAGGTGAGATAACAGTTACAGTAAAAGAAAAACAAACACCTGGTTTCGAACTACTAACACTCATTATTGCAATCGGTGTAGCATTCATACTACTAAGACGCAGACGAAACTAAAAATAAAGAGGGAATATTTTTCCCTCAAAACTCTTTTTTTTAATTTTTTTTTGTTTTTTATAAAAACTTTTTAAACATATTACAATATTGTTTTTTCTAAGGGAGTGGATTTAATAGTAAAGGTATCTGTTATACTACCAACAATTAACGAGGAAAAGGGAATTGGTAAAACAATTGATTCAATAAAAAAAAATTTTTTTAAAGAAAACAAATGGGACCTAGAAATAATAATAGTAGATGGTGACTCAAGCGATAAAACCCAGGAAATTGGAAAATCTAAAGGTGGAAAAATAATTGTTGAAAAAAGAAAAGGCTATGGTAGAGCATATAAAACTGGAATGCCACAGGCAAAAGGAGAAATCATTGTAACAGGTGATGCTGATGCAACATATCCTTTTGAACGCATCCATACATACATTCAGATGCTTTTAGATGAAAACCTTGATTTTATAACAACAGATAGATTTGCAGAACTAGGCCATGGATCTATGAGTGTTAAGCATTATTTTGGAAATACAATTCTTAGCTTAGCCCTTAGGTTTTTATTTTTAATAAAAATCCGTGATTCACAATCAGGTATGTGGATTTTTAAAAAAAATGTTCTTAAAAAAATTCAACCACTGGAAAATTTTAATGATGGTATGCCTTTTTCAGAAGAAATCAAAATAGAAATGTTCACAGCAAAAAATGTGAAATCAAAAGAAATACCATCAGCATTATATAACAGAGAAGGCGATGTTAAACTAGAAAGCTTCAAAGATGGATGGAAAAACCTAAAATTTTTGTTTAAAAAACGAATCAGCTAAAATTCTTTATCCAACAACAGACATCTCATGTTCTATTCTTTTACCTTTAAACCGCTCAAGACTTAGACTCCTAAGAACCTCAGATTTTTTCCCATCAACAATAAAATCAGATAAAAGCTTACAAACCATAGGTGAGAGCATAAAACCATGTCCACTAAAGCCATGACAATGGATAAAACCCTTAAGATCCATAGTTTCACCCAGAATCGGCCTTGCATCTGGCGTTACATCATAAAAACCAGTCCAATGACGAAGCATATTAACATGTTCCAAAACAGGTGCGTAACGAGTTAAAACACGAGCCATATGCTGCATAAAAGAAACAGTAGGCATCGTTTTATAACCCGCTTTTTGCTCAGGAATAGGAATACCACCAATTATTTGCCCTTCTTTCTGCTGACTAAAATAAATACCATCTTTAAAAGATATAACCATAGCCTCAAACATAGGCTCTAAACGCTCTGTCACCATTATTTCCTTTCTTATTGGAACATTTGGAACCATTATACCCACCATTTCTGCAATATCTTTAGACCATACACCTGCAGCATTAATCACAAAATTTGTTTTAACCACACCTTTCTTTGTAATAACCTCTTTAACTTGTTTTTTTTGTGTTTTAATACCAACAACCTCTGTATGAGTATAAATTGTTGCACCTTTTTTTTTAGCAGCATTTGCATACGCAAAAGTGGTTTTAAAAGGATTAGCATGTCCATCAGTTGGACAAAACGTTGCACCAATAACATTCATACCTTTTACATCAAGAATAGGAACAACATCATTAATTTCCTGGGGTTTTAGAATATCTACTTTTAAACCCAGGGATCTTTGCATTTCAACATTTTTTTCAGCTTGCTTCATTTCTTTATCATCATGAATGGCAATAAGATAACCACCATGACGTAAATCAATATCTTCCCCAAGCTCTTTTGAAAGTTTTTCAAAAATCTTAACACTATCAATTGCAAGCAATGTATTCTCTCTAGTCGACCACTGCTGACGAATACCCGCACCACAAGCACCAGTCGCACCAGAAGTAAGATAATCACGTTCAAAAACAACAACATCCATATCCTTTTTTGCAAGGTTATATGCAAGTCCACAACCGTTAACACCGCCACCAATAATTACAACATCTGCCTTATTTTTCATTTTTTATCACTTGCAAGAGTACCAAGACTAACAGGAATAATCGGAGGCCTAGAACTTGGAAGATCTTTTTTTGATACTTTTTTTCCTGTTTTCCGTTCAAGAATTTTCATTATAATTTGAATACAAACCCGACCTTGACAAGGGCCCATACCAATACGAAGCTTTTTTCTAAGCTCCTCAAGATCAGTATAGCCTTCATCAATTGCTTTTTCAACATCTTCGAGGGTTATATCTTCACATCTGCAAACAATAGCCTTATTTTTCATTTTTTTTCCCGAATATTTCTAATATCCATAGCAAGATTTTTGCCCGATTCAATTGTTATAATCATAGTTTTATCCCTTTTTCTGATTTTTCTAACAACAGCAACACCAATCGCATCACCTTTTCTATTAAGCGCTTGAACACTGTCACCAACATTTGGAAAAGGATAAAACTCATAAGGTAGAGTGATTAAAACCTTATCATCAACAACTTTTATAACAAAAATTGCGAGACCTGGGCAAATACCAACACATTGACAACAAGCTGTACATTTATCATAATCTACGATGGGGGGAGCATTAATATCTTTCATTGATATCGCTCCAAAAGGACAAGCATCAACACAAGGGTTACAAGGAATTTCTTGGATACATTCAATTAAAGCAACTCCTTTTTTGAGTTGTTTATCTGAAGGAAGTACTAAATCATCCAATGTTAAGACACCATCTTGCTCATATTTTTTCATTTTCTTCCCTCAAACAGTTTTTTAATTTTATTTTTCCCAACTCGTGGTTTTTCACCAAAAGGACCTTCTCTTAATCTCTTCAGCTCTCCTCTGTATTGTTTTTTTAATTTTATAGCATTTTTATCAAAACCAATTGAATGAGCAGCTGATACCCCTGCGATTTTTCCTTCAATCATAGCGGTTGATGCTTCTTCTATACCAGATGAATCCCCTGCAACATACACATTTGGAGCCGTAGTCTGCATATCCTCATCATGAAGAGCGACAAATCCACCTGCTTCACCAACAAACTCCATTTCTACACCTACTTGTGAAAGAAGCCTAGTAGAAGGTGTTAATCCAACTGCAAGACACACTGTATCACAACTAACTTTTACTTCAGAACCAAGGATAGGCTGCCAGTTTTCATCAAGTTTTACAATTATTACACCTTCAACTTTATCTCTTCCATATACTTCTTTTATCGAATGTGATGTTTGTATTGGAACACCACATCTACGCAGTTTTGCAGCATGCACATGATATCCACCTATTATCGGCATTGCTTCTACTACCCTATCTACTTTTATTCCTGCCTGTAATAGTTGATATGAAACAATAAGACCAACGTTTCCTGCTCCAACCATTAATACCTTTTCACCGGGTTTAACACCATAAACATTCATTAGAGTCTGTACTGCACCTGCACCATATACCCCAGGAAGATCATTTCCAGGAAATAGTAACATATTATCCATTGCACCCGTAGAAAAAACAACAGCTTTCACATTTACTTCATATAAGTTTTCCTCGTAATCATCTCTTTTTAATAATGCAAATTTATGTTTTCCTTTTTCACCTTCATAGGTTCCTATAACGGTTGAATTTAACATAATTTTTATTTTACCTTTGCTCTCTTGATTTCTAAGTTCTTTTTCCAAATCTACCGCTATTTGTATTCCTCTAGTCCCTGCTTTTTCATGTTTCGAACCAAAAAATTTATGTGTTTGTTTAACCAACTGTCCACCCATCTGTAGATTTTCATCAACAAGAACTACTTTTGCACCCTGATTTATTGCTTCAATACTTGCATACATCCCAGCAGGCCCAGCTCCCACAACAAGGATATCTGTGCTGATTATCTTCTTTTTTTTTCTTTTGAATTCTGCACTAGGTTTTTTTGCAAATTTATCCTGCATTTCAACATGAATATCTTTTTTAAGTGGTGCTATACATGTACGAACATTTGGAATTCCTTCTACCCTCATAAGACAAGATGAGCACTTTCCAATTCCACAGAAAAAACCTCTAGGTCGATCATATTTAAGACTTCTTGTAAATGTTTTGACACCATTTGCATGTAAAGCTGACGCTATTGTATCACTAGAGTAGCCTTCCATTTTTTTTAAATTAAAGTAAAAAGGAATTTTTTTACAATATTCAAACTCAAGGATAGGATGTTTCTTTATTCTCAAAATCTAAAGCCCAACCTCTAAATAACAGATGTATATAAAAATTGTTATGCTGCAAATAAAATTAAATAAAATATTTTATTTTATTTGCACATCTTTAAAGGAGTGATGTCTTTGCGCAAGTTGCCGAATGACTTCTATGTTTTTTCCACCTTTACCTATGATTTTTGATTTATCACTAACTTCAACTTCAATTTTTGCAACCAGGGAATTATCCTCACCTTCAATTGTTACATTTTTTATTTTATATGGTTTACAGAGATTTATAATAAACTGTTCTTTATTAGGAGAATATTCTACAAACTTAATCGTTTTTTTGAAAACTCCTCTTAATTTTTCAAGATTTTTTGCTTTTATTCCAATAGCTGCGCCAAGTTGACCCTGTCGCACTATAAATATAAGTTTATCATCTTCTATTACACAGTCAAGTATATCTGTCTTAGTAATTTTGGATGCCATGTTTATGTATTGCATGTTTTCATTAGAAAGTAAAATATCTGTCATTATCTTCCCTTTACTTATTTTTAATAAGATTCAAAATTTTATTACCACCATCATCAATTACTGCAAAAACAGATACTGCAAATGATTTACCACATGTGTAGCCTAGGTTAATCGAGTTAGAGTCAGAATAATAAATAGGTATTTTTTTCTCTTTTGCAAGATCAGATATTTCAATTTTATATGGGCAATTACTTGAAATTACTATTAGTTGAGCAGATCCACTATTTACTGCTTGTTTTGTTTGTTTTGCACCAATTTTTACTTTACCTTTTTTAACAGTGTTTTTTAAAACTTTCTCAACTTCTACCATTATTTTATTTCCCCTTCTTTTTTTGTGTTTTCATAACAAGTTCAACTGCACCTGTTCCAAGGTTTACTGGTTGGCCTACTATAATATTTTCTGCAACACCGCCAAGTTTATCTGTTTCACCTTTTCTTGCAGCTTGCAATAGATGACTAACTGTTATTTCAAATGCAGCACGTGATAAAACTGATTCTTTTTCTTTACTAACACCATGACGCCCTATTGCTCTAATTGTTCCATCAGCAGTCATTACGTCAGCAACAAGCATAATATGACGAAGATCTACGTTTAAACCTTGTTCTGATAGTGTATTATTTGCTTCTTGAATTATCATATTTCTTGCTGCTTCTATTCCAAGTACTCGCCCTACTGATTGTATATCATTTGTAGTGGCTCTATAGGGATCAACACCCTCGATTTCAAGAACTTTTTCAAGGTTACTACCTTCACTATATATAACATAACCCTCATTTGGTTCTTTTCTAATAATAATACGTTTTATCCCATCAATTCCTTTAACTTGCATATTTTTTAATGTTTCATTTACATCAAGTAATTTTTTGTAACTAGGCTCATCAAGAGTTATTTTAATTTTATCTTTTTCAATTTTAGCATCTATTCCTCTTATTTTCTTAACAATATCTGTTAAATCCTCAAGTGAGATATTTTTATTTTTAATTGACTTGATATTAGGTTTAACTATAATTACAAGATTAGTAAGATCAGTTTCAATATCTGCAATAGTATTTAGATTAGTAATCTCAATCTGGTTTGCTACTTGTTTTGCAAGATCTGAATTCAATCTGTATTCATCTCTCAAATAGATATTCATCATAGGAGTGGAAGGAATTGATCTAGCATCAACTATTTCGATTAAACGTGGAAGACCTAAAGTAACATTAATTTCAGCAACTCCTGCATAGTGAAAAGTTCTCATCGTCATCTGGGTACCTGGCTCGCCAATACTTTGTGCTCCAACAATTCCACATGCTTCAGACGGATCAACAATATTTTTTTCGTACTCGTTAAAGGCTCTGTTAATTATTTCCTTAAGTTTTGGTTTAAGCTCTTTTTCATTAATTACTTTCATAACAATGCCATCGACTACTGATCGAGGTAAAAAACGATCTTTAAGAATTGTTTCAACTTCTTTTCTAATCTTTTTCATCTCAGGTGGTTCTTCAACTGGTGTTCTAGGTGGAACAATTATTTTTTTAACAACTGTTTTTTCTTTTTCTGGCTTTTTTTTCTCTTTTATTTTCGCCTCAACTTTTTTAACCTTAGTTTTCTTTTTTTCTGGTTTTTTATCTTCTTTAACAGTTTTTTTAGGCTTTGTTTTTATGGTTTTCTTTTTTTCTTTTTTTTCTGGTTTTTTATCTTCTTTAACAGTTTTTTTAGGCTTTGTTTTTATGGTTTTCTTTTTTTCTGGTTTTTTAGCTATAGTTTTTTTAACAGGAATCTTTTTTGTTTTTACTTGTTTTTTTGCTTTTTTTTCCTCTTTTTTGCTTTTTGCCTTCGTTTCGGATTTTTTAGCCATTAGTTACCCTCCTTGATATCGGCGATTATTCGGTTTAAATCTACAGCATTTCCATTGATACTTCGTGCTGGATCGACACCATCTTCTCCATATATGAATTGAATTATTTGTCCTCCAGAGTGCCGAACAGTTCCATCGTTTTCCACTTTTAAATCTTCTAAAGCATTAATTAAACGTCTTTGCATATATCCAGAACGAGATGTTCGAACTGCTGTATCAACGAGTCCTTCTCTGCCACCCATTGAATGGAAGAAATACTCGGTTGGGGTAAGCCCGGTTTTATAACTTGATGCAACAAAACCTTTAGCACTAGCTCCAAGATCACCTTTTTTGAAATGTGGTAATGTTCTATATTGATATCCACGATGAATTCGTTCACCACGAACTGCTTGTTGACCAACACAACCACTCATCTGAGAAAGATTTAGCATAGAGCCACGCGCTCCAGATTTTGCCATAATAACAGCACTATTGTTTAAACCAAGGTGTTTACCTGCAATTTCTCCAGCCATATCACGAGCACGACCTGTAACTCGCATGATCTCCATTTCAAGTGTTTCTTCAATGCTACGTCCAGGTAAACTTTCAAGTTCTTCATTTTCATAGGCTTTTACCAGACTACGAATTTTTTTCATAGCTTTATCAAGGCCTTCAGCAATTTGTCTTTTTGCTTCCTCAGGTATATCCTCATCATCAATTGCAGTTGTAAAACCAAATAAAGTAATCGCGGTAATACCCATTTTTGTTACATTATCAATAAATTCCCTACCAGCATCCATACCATGATCACGAATAATACGATCAAGAACACGACCTTTGAATGCACCAATGCTGTTTTCATCAACTGTGCCTTGCAAAAGTCTACCTTTTTTTATTATTACATATGCATCATATGGACATTTTGGAGCAGTACAAACATCACAGTTTAAACAAGTTTTTGATCTATATTCAATGTTTAAATCATCTGGTAAAAGTGTACTGAAAACATCTTTACCCGATACATATTTTTTACCTTTTTCTTCAATAACTTCTGGTGGTTTACCTTCATATTTAACAGCTGAAAGAATATGGGATGCATAATCATAAGAAATTTTCCTGTCTCTGTGAGTTAATAAAAAACAACCGCTGATATGATCATGAATACCTCCTATAATTGCACCACCAAAACGAGGTGAAAGAATATTTTCTTGAACTTTCATTAAAATTTCTGCTTCCGCTTGAGCTTCTTCTCCTTGAAGCAAATGGAGATTCATTTCATCACCATCAAAATCAGCGTTATAAGGTGGACAAACACTTAGATTAAACCGAAAAGTTTTATTTGGAACTACTTTAACTCGATGCGCCATCATACTCATACGATGTAATGAAGGCTGACGATTAAACAAGGTTATATCTCCATTCATTAGCTGTCTTTCAATAATATTACCGATTTCAATTTTATCTGCAACCTCTATAGCATTCCTCTCAGTTACTTTAATTCTTTGTTTCATACCTTCAGTGTCTCTTATAACATAATTTACTGATGGAGTGTAATCTTCATTGTCTACTGTTGTTTCTGTTTTATAACTAATCATTTTTTTACACCAGTCAATATTATGAGTAGTAACTTTTACTGGAACAGTTAGCTCTTTTGCAATTTGCATTGGAACACCAATTTCATTGATACTAAGATTTGGATCTGGAGAAATAACAGTCCGAGCACTAAAATTGACACGTTTACCAGAAAGATTACTCCTAAAACGCCCCTCTTTACCCTTTAACCTCTGGGCAAGAGTTTTTAATGGTCGACCAGAACGATGACGAGCAGGCGGTATACCACTAGTCTGATTATCAAGATAAGTAGTAATATGATACTGAAGTAACTCCCATAAATCCTCAACGATAAGTTGAGGCGCACCAGCATCACGATTTTCTTGAAGACGCTGATTAATGCGAATAACGTCTACAAGTTTATGAGTAAGATCATCCTCAGATCGTTCACCAGATTCAAGTGTTACACTAGGACGAACAGTTACAGGTGGAACAGGTAAAACTGTTAGAATCATCCATTCAGGACGGGCAGATTTTCGATCAATGTCAAGAAGTGGTAAATCGTCATCAGGAATTTTTTCAAGCCATTCCCGAACTTCTGAAGGAGTTAATTTTTTACCATTTTCACGAAGACTCGTAGGTTTGTCAAGTTCTATTTTGCCTACCTCACGACCACAATGAGGACATTTTTCAGATTTAACACATTCTTTAACAATTTGTTTTAGAAGATAAGTATTATCTCTACCTTCTATGATGTATCTTTTAAGCTCTTGTATAAAATCTTCTTTTTGCTTAGGAGTAAGCAAAAGCTTTCCACATTCTCTACAAGTAGACCTTAGACAGTCACGTATTGATTTAACTAAACCCACATGTATAACAGGCATTGCTAAGTCAATATGCCCAAAATGACCAGGACACTTATCTTTTCCAACGCGAAGCCCACAGGTCTTACAACGTAAACCCGGCTCTATTACACCAAGACGAGGATCCATGAGACCCATTGCAATTGGAAAACCATCATCATCATAGGTATCAGCAGTAATAACTTTTGTAGCACTCATTTTACGAATTTCATTTGGTGAAAGAAGTGAAAATGAAATACTACCAATCTTTTTTGTTATACTTTTAACTCTTTCTGTCATTTTATTATTCCCCCACTATACAAGTGACTCCAATCTAATTCTTGGTGCAATAACCAAAGATTTAAGTTCATCGATCAGCAGTTTAAATGCATAGCTCATTTCAATTGGATATATATCTGCTCTATCTCCGCAAACTGGGCAACGTAGTCCTCCATGTCGATCTTGTATTGCTACATGGCCACATGTATTACAAATAAATTTAACAGTAAGATCAGATTCATCAAGTAATCTATCTTTGATAACCATTGATGCTCCATGACCTATTAAGCAATCCCTTTCCATTTCTCCAAAACGAAGACCACCCTCTCGGGCACGACCCTCGGTGGGCTGACGGGTTAAAATCTGTACAGGTCCACGAGAACGAGCATGTATCTTACCTGCTACCATATGATGTAATTTCTGATAATATATACATCCAACGAAAATATCGCATTCAAGTGGTTTTCCTGTCTCGCCATTGTAAAGTCTTTCTTTGCCATTATGTTTAAAACCATTTTCAATAAGTATTTTTCTTAGTACTTCTTCTGGTTCTCCCCCAAATGCAGTACCATCAACGGTTCTCCCTTCAAGTGCTCCTATCTTTCCACCAATCATTTCAAGAACATGACCTACGGTCATACGGCTTGGAATTGCATGTGGATTGATGATAAGATCAGGGCTCATACCTTGTTCAGTAAATGGCATGTTTTCTTGTGGTACTAGAAGCCCTATCACTCCCTTTTGACCATGTTTACTTGCAAATTTATCTCCATACTCTGGAATTCTCTCCTCACGAACTTTTATTTTAACCATACGTGAACCATTGACTGACTCAGATAGCATCACTTTGTCAACAATACCACCTTCGCCATGTTGTACTGTTACTGAAGTTTCACGTCTTTTCTGAGGTGTCAAAAAATCGGTTGGTTCCTCAAGGAAACGAGGTGGTGAAGTTTTACCAATTAAAACATCTCCACCATTTACATCACATTCTGGTGAAATTAAACCGTCCTCACTTAGGTTTATGTATGCTTCTTCGCTTCTAACCCCTCGACAATCAGGGTCTGGAACCTCAAAATGATCTTCCTGCCCACCAGGATATCTTTTTTCTTCACTGCTATATGTTCTAAAAAAACTACTGCGTGATAATCCACGTTCAACACTTGTTTTACTCATAACAAGCGCATCTTCCATGTTGTAACCTTTATATGATGAAACAGCGACAATGAAATTCTGACCAGCAGGACGTTCTGCGAATTTAATATATTTAACTGGATGTGTTTGAACAATTGGTGCTTGTGGGTAATGCATAAGATGTCCACGTGTATCTGGACGTATACGATAGTTAGATGCTCCAAAACCAAGGCTTTGCTTACCCATACCAGCACCCATAGTAATACGAGGGGAAGAATTGTGTTCAGGATATGGAACAAGAGATGAGCCAATACCAAGAATACACATTGGATCCATTTCCATATGTGTATGATCTGAAGTAATATCCCCTTCTTTTAATGCAATAAGTGTGTTTTCTTCTTCCTCCGCATCGATATATTCCACAATTCCTTCGTTAATTAAATCAATCCATTTTTTTCTACCTGTTCTTAAATCATCCATGTATTTTTTTGTTAAAAGAAGTTTACCATTTTCAACAATTACAAGTGGTCTTCTAAGTCGACCACAGTCACAATTAACAATAACATCATTTGCATCATCATAAAACGCAACATTAACTTCATTATTTAAAAGTCCTTTACGTCTTCTATCACGAAGTTTCTGTACTATTTCTTTACCATTTGGATGCATACCTATAAGATCTCCGTTTAGATAGACACGTGTTCCTGTTGATTTCTTAGTAATCTCTTTTATCCCCAGATCTTTAAGAATCCCCTCAACTTCTTTTTCAGAGAAACCTTCAGAAATTTCAACTGCAAGTGCCAAGTTTTTAACAAGACCGCAATTAGGCCCTTCTGGTGTTTCATTAGGACAAAGCCTTCCCCATTGTGTAGAATGCAAATCACGAGCTTCAAAATGGGGCTGAGAGCGAGTCAATGGAGATGTTACACGACGCAAGTGACTAAGAACTGCAAGGTTACTTGTTCTATCTAAAAGTTGAGAGATACCTGCTCTTCCACCAACCCAATTTCCTGTTGCAAGAGCATGATGAATTCGTTGACTTAATACATCAGCTCTAAGGCTTGAGCTGATTTTAATTTCTTTACCTTTAGCATGGATTCTTTCAATTTGATATTTAAGATCTTTGCATAGCGCAGTAAATGCAACACGAAATAAATCCTCCATTAGATCTCCTGCAAGCTTTAAACGTTTGTTAGCATAATGGTCTTTATCATCAGGTTCTCTTTTTCCAAGCGCAAGTTCTAGTACTGCCATCCCCATACGGGCCATAAAAATAGCTTTTGTAAGACGATCAGTCGGCTCATTTCCAAGATGTGGTAGAAGATTTTTATCCATTAGTGTTTCAACACGTTTAACACGGTATTCTTTAGCTTGGCCACCTGCAAATTTTTTCCCAAGGTATGCAACTGCTTCTTCTTTGGTAGTTATTCCATATTCATTTGCACATTCCTCAATATTTGCAAGGACATAAGGCTCCATTTTTGGATCCACACTGATTACATCAACGATTTCTTCATCGTTTTCCATACCAAGTGATCTTAATAGTATCATTAAAGGAATCTGACCATATGTAGTTGGTAATGATACCATTAACATTCCATCTTTTTTCTTTTCAACTACTGTTAATGCGCGATACCCTTCTTTTTGTGAAAAAACCTTTGCAACTTCAATATCATGCCCATACCTACTACTTGTTTCGACTAAAACACGGTTTGGCGCAAGATCCTCAACTGTAATCAAAACTCGTTCAGTACCATTACTAATAAAGTATCCACCAGTATCTAATGGGTCTTCCTGTAATTGTTGCAACTCTTTATTATATTCGTCCAAGCTTAATTCATGGCTTTTTTTTTCCTCTATAGAATTTTTAGCAAGATTGCATGCTTTTGATTTAATCATTATAGGAAGTTCACCAATTCTTACTTCCTCGGGATCATATTCTATTTCATCTTTTACTGGTATAAATTCAAGAGTAAGTGGTGCTTCATATGTAAGGTCACGCAGTCTTGCTTCCATTGGTGTTAGACTTCTAATAGTACCATCTGCTTCTTTTACCTCTGGTTTTCCTATAGATATTTTCCCAAATTTTATTTTATAGCCTTCTATTTCCGGATAGATAAAACCCCGTTCCATTTCTTCCTCTTGACCAATTATTGTACTATCAACGATACTTTGAAGCCTACGTTCAAGAAAATCATTATAAGATGCTATCTGATGATTAACTATACTACGCTCTCTATAAAAAGTATCTACAAGTTCTCTCATCCAAATTCACCCACTATTCATTACTTTCAATTACAAATCTATAAGCCAATGCCTCTTTTGCAGTATGGCTTTTTCTTATTATTTTTACAATTTGTCCCGGTTTCGCTCCAATAGAAATAGACACCGGATCAGTATCTAAAATTTTTGGTAACTGGTCTGGTGTTATGTTATATTTATCAAATAGCTCCTTTTTTTCATCATCTGATACTATAATATGAAGAGGAACCAAATCATGATACATTATATCGAATTGTTGTTTTTCAATTTCTTTTGTCATGTTACGGTATTTCCTCCTAGCAGCATATGATATGAGCGGGCCTGGAGGGATTCGAACCCTCGGCCACCTGGTTAAAAGCCAGATGCTCTACCTAGCTGAGCTACAGGCCCTTCTAAGGCCGGGACTCAACCTAATCATAATATTTTTATATAATACACTCTAACCCAATATGATATGCGAAACAGTCTAGCGGCTATTATACTTCTTATATATATAATTTATGGATTATTTGATTTTAGTATAAGTTGATGTGTCTGTTTTTTAAATATAATTTCATAGTCCTCAAAAATGGGGAATCTACCTATAAGTACGGGTATATCATTTCTATCTGAAACATGAATTTCCAGGTTACTATATTTTACACTTAGCTCTTTGCCACCAATATCCATATCAAGATTTGCTTTAAAAAGAGAAGCTTCTCCCCCTGCTGTGTCAACAGATCCTGCACTTTTTAGTTTTAATCCTAGATATTTTGCAATCGGCATTGGTATAACTATAAAATCACCGCCGGAATCAAGAAGAGCATCAATAAAAGGTGTTTCTTTATCAGTATAATAAAATTTAACAGGTACTACAGGATATTTAAAGTAATCGAATACGAATTGAATATTAGACATGAGTTTCACTGTAATATTCTATCCCAAGATAATACTTTTGGATATATTTTGATTAAAATAAGAGAGGCTTTAAATCGTTCTAAAAGAACCATCGATTACTTTAGAAATTTTTATCTCATCATCGGGAAATTTATCTGCAGAATACTTCTCTTCACATAATTTCAGTATATCTTCTATGTTTTTGCTATGGTCAACTATTTCATCGTTGAAAAGCAATAGCCATTCCCCAGATAGCTCTTTTTTTGTGTTTTCCTGGATCATCAATTAACTCTTACCTGTTATTAGTATATAAAACTTATGCTGATTTCACCTATTTTTATCCTATTTTCCACATATTTTTGCTATTTTTGCATATTTTTAGCTAAAATACAGAATAAATG
>Ga0209536_100006789_pt1 | contig 17429 bp, 16 predicted proteins | sample DeeMarSeWOR28_12_FD_187461 | JGI IMG/M metagenome (GOLD analysis project Ga0209536, IMG submission 187461) | Marine sediment microbial communities from White Oak River estuary, North Carolina - WOR-2-8_12 (SPAdes) (version 2) | ecosystem: Environmental > Aquatic > Marine > Intertidal zone >... | reverse complement strand
ACCGCCTCGAGTCCAGCCAGCAGTTCGTCGGCCGTCTGCGCCCGGTTGATGGACTCATTGCCGACACGCACCAGCAAATCCCCCTCGACCGCGAGTCGTGCGCCGGCATCGGCCCGTATGCGGGCGGGGCTCTGGCGCAACATGCCGCGCAGCAACCTGCCCGCTACCGGTTGACTGACACCAATACGGGCCTGCGCCGTGCGGCTGGTCAAACCGGCCTTGTAACCGACAACCGGCCCTAACGTCGGAGACAACAGGTCAACAAACCGGCGCTGAACCGCCTGCGCGGATTCACTGTCCAGCTCGGCGGCGGGAATGACGACCTCCCCTGCCGCCTGGTATTGCCCGGCGAAATAAACCGCCATCTCGTTGACAACGTCGCCGGCTGCAGAAACGAGGGACGGCAACAGGGTGAAAAGCACCGGCAGGAGCGGGGAACGGGCGCGAGAGGCCATTGGCCTATTATAATAAAGGTGTGTGCAGAATATAGCTGTGTCCCTCTGCAGAGCACCTTTCGTATGCCCTGCGGCGACTAAAGTCCCGCCTCTGGCAGGCCGATCTGAGCACTATCAGTCCGCTATCGCCTGAGGAGCCCGAACGTGACAATAAATCCCGGTGCCGGAAACCCAAAGATCCTGATCGTCGATGACTCGCGGGTCATTCGCATGGCCGCGAAGAAAATCCTGAGCGGACACTATGAATTCGCAGAGGCCGGCGACGGGCGGGAGGCGCTTGATATTCTGCAGCGGGATGCTGGGTTTGCCGCCATACTCTCGGATTTATCGATGCCCAACATGGGCGGTATGGATCTACTGCAAGCGATGCGGACTTCGGACAGTGACTACCTGCGCCACGTCCCCGTCATCATCGTGACCGGCGCCGAGGATGACGATGGGACAAAATCAAACGCACTTGCTGCCGGTGCATCCGACTTCATTACCAAACCGTTTGATGCAGTACAACTGCTGGCGCGTATCAAGGCTCAGACAGAAGTCCAGCAGAAGTCCCGCGAGCTCGAAGAGACGGCAGCAACGCTCGAACACCACACAACGATCGATGCCATCACAGGCCTGGCTAACTCACGCAGCTTCCACGATCAAGGCACCCAGGCCGTGGCCTATGCGATCCGCCATCGCACCGATCTGGCACTGATCGTGCTGGAGGCTGATCAGCAAGAGACACTGGCAAATATCGAAGACCACCGTGAGCCAGGCGCAGCGATCGCTCGTCAGATAGCCAGAATCCTCCGTCGCAACATTCGCTGCGAGGATATCGCAGCAAGACTGGACGGCTACCGCTTTGCACTCTTATCGCCAGGCGCAAACGCCATTGGTGCCCGAGGGCTGGCCAGACGCGTGTGTGCCGAAATTGCCGGCTGGCAAGTTCCGAGCGTGGCGCCTGTCGGAAAAATCACCCTCAGCGCAGGCATCGTCACACCGGACATTCACCGCGACACGCGCCTGGATGATCTTATCAAGGAAGCTGACGAACGTGTGCTGGCGGCACGTTCCAGTGGGGGCAATCAGGTAATCTATAAGGAAGGCGGGCATCAGGCGCCCCCGCCTCTCGATATCCCGACGCTTTCCGATCTCGCATCACCGCACACGGATGTCCCAGCGTCGCCTACCGCTATCGGACCATCGCTTACCGCACCACCGCTCTCCGACTGGATGCCCTCGGCAACGCCGACACTGCAATCTGTAGCCGAGGCACCGCCCCCCGCCGAACCGGATCTCAATCGGGCCATGCAACTTCTCAAATCGGGGCTGGTTGAACGACTGGAACCGCATCTGCGAACACTGGTTCGGGAATGTCTGCCGCTGCTTGACCACTGGAACCGCACCCAGAACCTGCAGCTCGAACCCGAACTGGACCGGATCCGGCAGGCGTGCCGTGAGCCGGAGCTTGAGGTACCGCCATTCTCGCCCGAGGCGACTTCACTCCTCTGAGCCGGCGGTAACAGCACACGAATCCCCGGTTCGTGCGCTGTGTCTGTCTTGCGTTTCACCTGCCCTGATTCCGGACCGGGTACTACCCTGTGCTAGCATGCGCCTCTGTCCACTACCCCGGCTTATGTCCGGCGAGGTTCATGTCATGCCATCTTTCGATATTGTGTCCGAAGTTGATCAGCACGAAGTCGCCAACGCCGTTGACCAGACCAATCGTGAGATCAGCACCCGCTTCGACTTCAAAGGCAGCGATGCCAAGGTCGGCCATTCAGAGCTCCTCCTGACACTGGAGGCCGAGAGCGAATTCCAGATCGGCCAGATACGTGACGTGCTGCTGCAGAAAATGGCGAAGCGTGGTGTGGATGTTGCTGCCTTGCAGGATGAGACTGTGGAAATCAGCGGCAGCCGGGCGCGTCAGATCATCCGGGTACGCCAGGGTATTGATCAGGACACGGCCAGAAAGATCGTCAAGCTTGTCAAAGCCAGCAAGCTCAAGGTGCAGGCCGCCATTCAGGCAGACCAGGTGCGGATCAGCGGCAAGAAGCGGGACGATCTGCAACAGGCAATTAGCCTCCTGAAAGACGCCAAGCTCGGCCTGCCCTTTCAGTATGTGAATTTCCGCGATTAATCACGAGCCAGGGCATACGTCCTGCGCCAGGCTTCAGACCATTCGCAGCATGACGCTGACGGCGAGTCATAACAGGCGCGGGGAACACCGAAGCACACAACCGATGATTTTTCCGTGTTGTTCCCTGGTCACCGGGTCGCGTCACATTGAGAGCCGAGCGGGTTGCGGGTATTGCTAGAGCAGGCTGACCGGCTTGCCCAGCTTCGTCGTAAGCGCCTGCTCCAGCGGGTCATAGATCGGCTCGCCGGTCTTGTCATCGAACCAGTCATCGCGAGTGCTGTCAAAGGCAAAGTGCGCCGGGCCGAGAGGCGACGCCACCCATATCTGTTCGAGTGGCTCCTGACGGTTGACAATGATCTGGCTGCTGTCGTCGAATTCAAGTGTCAGCACACCATCGACAATATCCATGTCGAAATCATCCAGTTCCTCGCAATCCTCCATGTGAGCCAGTATTTCTTGCAGCAAATGCTCGGCGCGCAGAGAAAAGGAAACATCTGCCATGACTATCACCTCGCATGCAATTGGCAGCGGCCGACATGAAGTCGGATAATGTACAGGGACCAGATCAAAATCAACACCTAAAGCTTTCGCAACTGCAGCCAAGGTGGTTTAAAATATCGCCGTTTCCCATGCCAGGCGACCGCCAGGCCCCAGAATCCAGCGAGTGCCCAGATGTCGACACCTGCCAGCGAATCGCGCCCTGACCGTTTTAGCTACAATCAGCTGCTCGAATGCGGTCGAGGCGAGATGTTCGGCCCCGGCAATGCCCAGCTTCCGTTACCACCCATGTTGATGTTTGACCGCATCGCACACATCAGTGAAACAAACGGCAAGTATGGCAAGGGCAAGATCATCGCGGAGCTGGACATCAATCCGGATCTGTGGTTCTTCCAATGCCACTTTGAGGGGGACCCGGTCATGCCGGGGTGCCTTGGCCTTGACGCGATGTGGCAGCTCATAGGTTTCTTCCTGGGATGGGTCGGCGGCCCGGGTCGCGGTCGCGCCTTGGGCGGCGGCGAGATCAAGTTTTCCGGCCAGGTCACCCCAAAAACCGAACTCGTAACGTATCGCATTGATATCAAACGTCTCGTGCAACGGAAGTTGTACATGGGCATAGCCGATGCGGTGATGAGCGCGGACGGGCGCGAGATCTATCATGCAAAAGATCTGCGGGTCGGCCTGTTTTTATCAACAGATGGTTTTTGATCGGAGTACTGACGAATGAGACGCGTCGTCATTACCGGTATGGGCATAGTTTGCAGCCTCGGTAACAACAAGCAAGAGGTGCAGGACAGTCTGCGGGAAGGCCGCTCCGGTATCGAGTTCTGTGCTGAATACGCGGAGCTGGGTTTCCGCAGCCACGTACATGGCCCGGTCACTGCGGATACCCAATCCGCGATCGATCGCAAACTGCTGCGTTTTATGGGCGACAGCGCTGCCTTTAACTACCTGGCCATGCGCGAAGCGATCGACGACGCCGGACTTCCGGAGCAGCTTGTTTCCAACCCGCGGACGGGGCTTATCGTGGGCTCTGGCGGCGCCTCCACCTCAAATGTCGTGCTCGCTGCCGACAACCTGCGCAACAAGGGCGTGAAAAAGATAGGTCCGTATGGCGTAACCCGCACCATGTCCAGTACCAACTCGGCCTGCCTGGGCACGGCATTTAAGATAAAGGGCGTTGGTTATTCAATCAGTTCAGCGTGCTCGACGAGCGCCCACTGTATTGGCAACGGTGCCGAACTTATCCAGATGGACAAGCAGGACCTTGTCTTCGCAGGTGGTGGCGAGGAATTGCACTGGTCCATGTCGTGCCTGTTCGATGCCATGAATGCGCTGTCGTCGAAGTATAACGACCGGCCGACCGCCGCATCCCGACCCTATGATGCCAATCGTGACGGGTTCGTCATCTCGGGAGGCGGTGGCCTCCTGATTCTCGAAGAACTCGAACATGCGCGCAGACGCGGCGCGAAGATCTATGCCGAACTGGTCGGTTACGGCGCAACCTCTGACGGCTACGATATGGTACAGCCTTCCGGCGAAGGGGCGGTTCGGTGCATGCAGCAGGCCATGACCCACATCGATGGCCCTGTCGACTACATCAATGCGCACGGCACCAGCACCCCGGTCGGGGACACACGCGAGCTGGAAGCGGTCAGGGAGGTATTCGGCCGCCGCATCCCCGTCATCAGCTCAACCAAATCCCTCTCGGGCCACTCCCTGGGCGCGGCCGGCGTCCACGAGGCTATTTACTCCCTCATCATGCAGGAAGCGGGTTTCATCTCTGCTTCTGCCAATATCGAGGAACTCGACCCGGCGGCCGAAGGTATGCCGATTGCGCGCGAACGTATCGATAATGCGAAACTCGACATCGTGATGTCCAACAGCTTCGGGTTCGGCGGTGCCAATGCGACGCTGGTATTCCGGAAGCTGGCTGACTAGCGAGCTGTTGAAAAGGTCTCAGGCAAGCGCAAGACCAGGCACAGATCGGCGAAAAAGTGCAGTGTACAGGTCAGTTTGCCGCTTCGCGGCCCCGCATTTTGAGCTGATTTCTCACGCCGTACTGTGCCGCATGAGGGTTTTTCAGCAGGCTGCCAGGCCGCGAGCCTGTCACCCCCTCCGGCAAAGGGGGGCAGCGCGAAGCGCGAAAACCGGCCGGCGGCCGCGCGCCCCAATTCGGAAACAGCACGAGACCATGCCAGCCTCGCACATCATGACCCTGTGCGGCCTGTTCCTCTTGAGCCCTGCGGGTTTCGCGGATCCTGTCGCCCTGGGCATCGATCCGGAGACCCGCCTGAAACACTGGGAATGGAACGCAGACGGTGTTCTGTTGCGAATTACGCAGCGCCTGCCGGACCAGACACGCGCCTTTTTTCTGGCCCGCGGCTTCAATCAGGCTGACGCCGATCACATTGCCGGCAACTGTATCTTTCAGTCCATGTTCCGCAACACAGGTCCGGAAGCTTCGGGCACGGTGACATCTGACCTGAATGACTGGCGCCTCAGCAGCAACGGGAAGCAAGGCCGGCTGCTGGTGCGCGAGCACTGGCGGAAACTGTGGGCAGAGCGTGAAGTCCCGCAGTCGGCACGTATTGCCTTCGAATGGTCATTGCTGCCCACCCAACAAACCTATGCACCGGGCGACTATAATTGGGGGATGACGAGTTACGGTCTTCCGCCGGACAGTCACTTCGATCTGGTGTTCACCTGGCATCGCAACGGCCGGCGTTTGGAAGGAAAAATCGGCAACATTCAATGCGCACCCGACATCCACCCGGAGCCGAATCCGGCTAATGAATAGACTCAATTTGCTGCCGGCTCTGCTGGGTTTTCTCGCTCTGCTCGCGTCCGGATCCGGCAGCGGCGCGGGACCCGACGTCAGTGGCGAGACGCTCACGGCGCTCCCCGACAAACCGCCTGCGCCAGAGTTTACTCTGCCAGACATCGATGGGAGGACGCACCGTCTGTCGGATTACCGGGGCAAAGTCGTGGTCGTGAACTTCTGGGCAACCTGGTGCCCGCCCTGCCGCGAAGAAATGCCTGCCATGCAGCGCGCCTGGGAACAGGTTCGGAATGATGACATCGTGTTTCTTGGCATCAATGTAGGCGAAACCGAAGACGAAATCTTTGCCTTCACCGGTGACTATCGCGTCGATTTCCCGCTGCTGATGGACCGGGATTCCGCGGCGATTCAGGATTGGCCCATACGCGGGCTGCCGACGACCTATGTCGTCGACGGCGAAGGCCACCTGGCCTACCGCGCCATCGGGGGACGCGCCTGGGACCGTCCGGAGGTACTCGATCAGATCCGGGCACTGCGCTAGCCCCTATCGGACAACTGCGATGGAGAGCGCAGCGATCGTTCTTGAATTTTTTTGCCCGGGCATCTCAGCTCTTTCACGGCAGCAGGCGGTTGATTCACTTCACCAGCCGCCCTGTTGCAGGGCTGAACAACTTTGTACCGTACCAGGTATTCACCGTCCGACGGTATATCCGGGCGAGGGTCGGGCAGGCATGAATGGTTGCCGCGCTATCCCCAATCGTCGCGCCCGCCTTCATTGCCAGTGCGAGGTCGTGTATCAGTCCGCCGGCACCACCGCCGATGATCACTGGATCACGGTTTCCTCTGCGCCCCACGTTTTCATCCCCTTTCAGCTGACCGGCTGACGCACCACCGCCAGACCTTCCGCGTTCCACTTCAGCATCCCGCCGCGCACAATATGCACGTCGGCAAAACCATGCCTGGCCAGCAGCAGCGCCGCCTGGGCAGATCTCCTGTCAGTTCGACAGACAATCGCAATGGGCCGTTCCAGGCAGTCCGCCAGTTCGTCCATGCGCTGCTCCAGCTCCTCGACGGGAATGTTACGGGCACCGGCGATGTGTCCGTGCTCACCGGTGAACTCCTCCGGCCTGCGCACATCGAGTATAAAAATATCCGCACCCGATTCCAGCCGTCGTGTGAGCTCCTGAATTCCAATCGTGGGGCCACGGCGCAGCCTAGCAATGAAACGCGGCAGGAAGACCACGACCGCCAGCAGGACCAGGGCCAGCAGGCCCTTCTGCAGCATGCCTCCGCCGCCGGCTACCGCCTCGCGACCCGCATAGCCAAGATAGGTGTAGGCGACCGCGCCCGGCGACATGAAGACATAGGTGGCAATGACATAGTGCAGCAGCCGGATACGCGTAAGGCCCAGCGCGTAATTGATGAGATTGAAGGGAAACAGCGGAACCAGTCGCACAAAGGCAACAAACCGCCAGCCCTCGCCTTCCACTCCCTTGATAAGCTGTTTCACGCGTCCCCCCGTTCGCTGCGTGATCCAGTCCGAGGCCAGATAGCGGGCGATCAGAAAGGCCAGGGTTGCGCCCAGGGTCGCCCCGGCCAGGTTATAGAAGGCACCCCAGAGCGGGCCGAACAGGACACCGCCCATGAGTGTCAGGACTGTGCCGGGCAAAAACAACACGGTGGCCAGTGCGTAGACCAGAATAAACAGCAGCGGGGCGATGGTCCCGTGGCCCTGAATCCAGGCCTCGAGTGCCGCGCCATCGAGGCGGTCCTGATAACTGATCGCCAGGGCAATAGCGGCCGCGAGCCCGACGAGCAGCAGGATACGTGCCCACCGCTTATTGTCCATCGCGACTGTCCCATCGGCGACGGTTAATTGCGTAGTCCCGCACCTTTCCGACGAAGGGGATCGCCAGCATGCCCGGCAACCAGCTGCACCAGCGGTCATCTCTGAAGGTGCGGATGCCGATGGTCATCGCCTCGTGGCCTGCACGCGGCTGGTCCCGATAGGTCCCCAACAGGCGGTCCCACCAGGGCAGATTGAAACCGAAGTTGCTGTTGGTCTCGTCATCTTCGACCGAATGATGAACCCGGTGCATGTCCGGCGTTACCACAACCCATCGCAGGAACCCGTCGACGCGTGCGGGGAGGCGCACATTGGCATGGTTGAACATGGATGTCGCGTTCAGGATGACCTCAAAGATCACCACCGCCACGACCGGCGCACCCAGCAGCAGGATCACCGCAAACTTGATGAGCATGGAGAGGAGGATCTCCAGGGGATGGAAACGCGCCCCCGTCGTCACGTCAAAGTCGAGATCCGCATGATGCACGCGATGCAAGCGCCATAGCGCCGGCACCGCATGAACCATGACGTGCTGCAGATAGATAAACAGATCCATAGTGACCACTGAGGCGGCCACAGCCAGCCACACCGGTATCTGAAGGTAATTGAACAGCCCCCAGGCCTGTTCCCGTGCAAAGAGCGCCATGCCCACCGCGGCCGCGGGGAAGACCAGCCGCAACAGCAGGCTGTTGAGAAAAACCAGCCCCATGTTGTTGAACCACCGCAGCAGCTTGGAGGCGTGCAGTCGGCGGCGGGGCGCGACCAGTTCCCACACCGCCATCATGCCAAAGATGCCGAAAAAGAACCCCAGCCGGATCGGCACCTCATGGCTGATAATGAATGCCTCGAGATTCATACGGGCGGCCTCCTAACTCGGAGCTAGTATACAAGCTGCCGCGCGGGGCGCCCGATCAGTTTCCGGACAGGGGAAGTTCGAAACCAAAAACTGCACCCCTGCCGGGGGCATCGGCCAGCCACATCTTTCCGCCATGGGCCTCGATTATCGAGCGGCTGATGGAAAGCCCCATGCCCATGCCGGCCTCCTTGGTGGTCTGGAAGGGATCAAAGATCCTGCCGCTCATGGCCGGATCCACCCCGGGGCCATTATCCGCAACAGTCACTTCGATCGTACCCGTCGGCAACACTCTGGTTTGGAGGACCAGACGCCCGTCAGCGATCCCTGCACCCTGTATAGCCTCGACGCCGTTGCGAATCAGGTTGAGCAGCACCTGCTCCACCTGCACCTTGTCCGCCTCGACCACGCGGCCGCGGCCGTTCAGGTGGAAGTCGATCTTCACGTGGCTGTCGCGAAGCTCCCATTCGAAAAAGTCGGTGATTCCCTCGATCACCTCATCAATATCAACCGACACCTTTTTGATGGTCCCTTTAGTGACGAAGTGGCGAAGATGCCGGATGATGTCTCCGGAACGGTGCGCCTGCTCCGCGGCCCGCTCCACTACCTCGGCAAGGCCCGGCGGCGGCGAGGGAACCTGAGCCAGCAGGGTGGACGCGGTTCCGCAATAACTGACCAGCGCGGCCAGAGGCTGATTCAGCTCATGGGCCATACCCGATGCCATCTCGCCCATGGTGCTCAGCCGCATGACGTGCGCCAGCTGCTCCTGGTGGTGCTTCCTCTCCTCTTCGGCCCGCTTGAGTTCGGTGATGTCCTGACCCGACGACAAGGTACCGACAATTTCACCCTCCGGATTCCGCTCGACGGTATTGTTCCAGACGACGTGGCGCACATCGCCGTTCTTTGTCAGGATTTCATTCTGGTAATGACTCAGGGCCTGCAACTCTTCGGCCATGATCTGCCGGAACCGCTGCAGCACCTCATCCCTGGCCTTGACTGGCACTACAGTCTGGAACCAGTTGCGGCCGAGTATTTCCCCCTCTGTATAACCCAGCAACTCACAGCCGCGCTGGTTGATCAGGTCAACACGGCCGTCACGGTCCAGCCCTATGATCATAGCCCTCGATATCTGCAGATAACGCTCCGCCCGTGCCTTTTCGATTATTACCTGGTTCTCTGCCTTCCTTTGCTCAGTAACATCGTGGGAAATGCCCAGCAGATACACGGGCTGACCCGCCTCGTCAGGGATCGGAACCTTCCTGGTGTGCAGCACCCGCGTGCCCTGGTACCTGGTATTAATCTCTTCTCCCGCGATGTCCAGTTCGGAACCGGCCTCCAGCACCTCACGATCCTTGCTGGCGAAGAAATCCGCCTGCGCCTTTGAGAACAGATCGTGATCATTCTTACCGATGAGTTCTCCCTTCGAGTATCCCAATAACCTCTCCCCCGCCCGATTGACGCGCACAAAACGCAGATCCCTGGCATCCTTGATGAAGACCATATCGGGGATGTTGTCGACAATGGAGTCAAGAAACGCTTCCGCCGTCCGTGCGCGCCCGGCAGCCCGCCGCTCACGCCAGACAAGGATATCGGCGAAGCCTCCGAAGGCCACGGCTAGTACCAGGACAGTCAGACGCATCCACAGCTCGAGGGGCGTCGGGTGCAGCAACTCGCGAACCAGATCCTCTTGACCGAACAGGTAGGCATCCACCACTGAATCGAAACCATAGAAAACGAGCCCGAACAGGACGCCTAACCAGACGAGTTTGAGGCGCGCAGATGGTTCATCACTCGGGGGCGAAAGGGTCTTGCTCTGACTCATGTATTCACTCGCAGGGTGGAAAAGGACACATCAATAGCCGGTGCGGCAACGTGCTGCCGTAATCCCGCATCTTACGCCGCACCCGAAGAGGGACGGAAATACTGGCCGGCGAGGCGATCAGCCGGGAATGGCGCAGCCCCTGCTCCGCCGGGCATATACGGATGAGTTCCCCGCCCTGCACCTCTCCCGCCGCCGCCGTGCTGCAATCCCTGTACTTTCTCACAATCAGGCTTGCCTTGCCCGCGCAGCCTCAGCGTCCGAGCTCGGACCAGAGTCTCTGCAGGCGCTCGCCAGATACCGGGCGGGCCGTCCCCAGTTCCTGGGCAAACAACGATATACGGAACTCCTCGAGCAACCACCGATAATCCATCACGCGCTTGTCGGCACCGTCGCCACCCTTTTGTTGCGCCAGCACCTGCTCCAGGCGGTCGTTGAACGGGGCAAGCTTGGCGGCCTGGCGCTTGTCCCGGCCCGGATCCTGCTCCACCCGCTGAAGACGAACCTGTATTCCCTTGATATAGCGGGCGAGATGGGGCAACTGGTCGAAGGGTGTCGCACTCACGAAGCCGGGGTAGACAAGTCTGGAAAGCTGCTCCCTGACATCGGTCGCTAACGCGAGCCACCGGGGCGGAATCGATTTGCCGAGTTTCCGGGCCAGGTCGTGGTATTCGGCCAGGGCCTTGCCAACCGAGCCGCACAGGTCATTGGCGACGCCCATGAGCTGTCGTTCGGCACTCAGGGCACGCGCTTCGAAGTCCTTCCGGGTGCGGATATCAGGCACGTCACCCGGAAACACCTGCGCGATAATCGCCCGCACGAGATCCTCGCGGAGCCCCCCGCAACTGCCGACACCGGCAAAATGCAGGCACATCGTCTCGATGCCGGGCAGGTGCTTCTCGAGATCACGAACCGCTCGGGAGGCCACGAGTCGAAACAGGGCCACCAGCCCCTTGCGATGCTCGCGCCGGGCACGCTGTGGATCATCCAGCACGCGCAGCTTTACGACATCCGCCTCCGCGACCAGCGCCGGATATCCCCGCATCAATAGCCCATGCTGCTCCACCTCAACATACTCCGGCAAGTCGGCGAAGTCCCAGCCCCTGACATCATCGCGCTCCAGTTCGTGCCCCGGCAACTTCCGGAACTGGCTGGCGGCATGTGCACCGACCGCCTTTTTCAGCGTCTCCAGGTCCCGACCGGCGGCAAGCGTCCTGCCTTCAGCGTCCACCACCCGGAAACGCATGACAAGATGCGCGGGCAGTTGCTCGAGCTGCCAGGCGTCGGCAGGAACCTCGACCCCTGCCAACCGGTGCAGCTGCTGTGTAACAACACCAAGCAGCGAACCCGAACGATCGGCGCAACCTGCGATACAGGCGCGGGCATGATCCGGCGCCGGCACAAAGTGGCGACGCAGCCGCTTTGGCAGCGACCGAATGAGCGCGGTCACCTTTTCCTGCACGAGCCCTGGCACCAGCCACTCGAACACCTGGGGGGACAGCTGATTCAGCGCGGCAAGTGGCACGACCGCGGTCACACCATCCTGCTCATCGCCCGGCACGAAGTGATATTCGAGCGCCAGGCGTATCCCCGCGATCTCGAGCGCATCCGGAAATGCTGCGGCCTGGTCGTCCGGCGCTGCATGCTGCAGCAGATCCTCCCGGGCGAGAAACAGAAACCGGGAACTTGCGCGCGCGGCATGCTGGTACCAGCTTTCCAGGCCAGCAGCGCTGTGAATGCCGGCCGGTATCCGCTCATTATAAAAATCGAACAGCACCTCTTCATCGACCAGGATATCCCGGCGCCGTGTCCTTTCCTCCAGCTGCTGCAGCTCTGCGAGCAGCGCCTGGTTATGGGCGAAAAACGCCGCCCGGGTAGTGAGTTCTCCGTGCACCAGCGCGCCACGAATAAAGACCTCGCGGGCGAGGCGGGGATCGATGGCACCGAAGTTGACCTTGCGCCGCGCCACGAGCACCAGCCCGTAAAGCATGACCTTCTCATAGGCGGCCACCTGCCCCGCGCGCTTTTCCCAATGGGGATCACTGTACTGGCGCTTGACCAGATGGCCCGCCAGCCTTTCGACCCACTGCGGCTCAATCGTCGCGACAGTTCGCGCATAACGCCGCCCGGTCTCGACCAGTTCGGCAGCGACGATCCACTTCGGTGGCTTGGCGAAAAGCGCCGATCCCGGGAAGATATTCAGTTTCAGGTTGCGTGCCCCAGTGAACTCATGCGCATCACTCTTGAAGGCCACATTGCTCAACAGACCGGTCAGCAGCGCCCGATGTACGGCAGCATAATCGGCCTCGACCTGATTGATCCGCATCCCTGTGCTTTTGACCAGGGCCTGCAGCTGTCGATGGATGTCGTGCCATTCACGCATCCGCGCCGCAGAGAGAAAGTATTCCCGGCACAGCTTGCGCAGTTTGCTGCGCGACAGGTGGCGCGCCTGTGCATGGTAGAAATTCCACAGCTTCAACAGCGCCATGAAGTCAGACCGCTCGTCACGAAAATGCCGCTGTTTTTCATCAGCGGCCTGCGCCTGGTCGAACGGACGTTCCCGCGGGTCCTGTACGGCAAGTGCCGAGACGATCACGAGCACCTCAGCGAGACAAGCTTCCTCGGCAGCGGCCAGCAGCATACGTGCCAGGCGCACATCCACGGGGAACCGGGCAAGACGCCGGCCGACATCCGCAAGCCTGTGGCGATCATCGATTGCGCCCAGCTCATGCAACAGCTTGAATCCGTCGCGGATGAAACGAGCGTCGGGCGGCTGCAGAAACGGAAAGTCCCGGATATCACCGAGCCTGAGTACCAGCATCTGCAGGATAACAGCAGCCAGACTGGTGCGCAGAATCTCGGGATCCGTGAACGGCGGACGCCGCAGGTAGTCTTCTTCAGTGTACAGCCTAATGCAGATACCTGGCGCGGTCCGCCCGCAGCGGCCGGCCCGCTGATTCGCGGATGCCTGGGATACGGGTTCGACAGGCAACCGCTGGACCTTGGTCCGGTAGCTGTAACGACTGATCCGGGCCAGCCCGGTATCCACGACGTAACGAATACCGGGCACCGTCAGCGATGTCTCCGCGACATTCGTGGCAAGGACGATGCGCCGCCCGCCGTGGGCCTCAAAGACCCGCTGCTGCTGGGCCGCCGACAAGCGGCCATAGAGCGGCAATATTTCGGTTTGGGGTGGATGGTGTTTGCGCAGGTTCTCGGCGGCATCGCCAATCTCGCGTTCGCCCGGAAGAAATACCAGGACGTCGCCGGCACCTTCCCGGGCCAGTTCGTCGATGGCATCCAGCAAGGCCTGCTGCCTGTCCCTTTCATGGCTCTCATCATCGCCCTCGGCCACTGGCCGGTAGCGAATCTCCACCGGCCAGCTTCGGCCGGACACCTCCACGATGGGGGCATTGTCGAAGTGAGCGGCGAAACGTTCCGGGTCGATGGTTGCCGAGGTAATGATCAGCTTGAGTTCCGGACGTTCCGGCAACAGCCGCTTCAGATAGCCCAGCAGAAAATCGACGTTCAAGCTCCGCTCATGCGCCTCGTCGATAATCAGCGTGTCGTAGGCACGCAGGGCAGGATCACTCTGAGTCTCCGCCAGCAGGATCCCGTCGGTCATGATCTTGATGTAGGTCTCGGGGCTGGTGCGATCACTGAAGCGCATCTTGTAACCCACCGCATGACCGACCTGTGTCCGCAATTCGCTCGCCACGCGCGTGGCGAGGCTGCGCGTGGCAATCCGCCGCGGCTGAGTGTGACCGATCATCCCCGCCACACCGCGCCCGAGCTCCAGGCAGATCTTGGGCAGCTGGGTCGTCTTGCCGGAACCCGTTTCACCACACAGAATAACGACCTGATTGGCGCGGATCGCGTCGCCTATCTCGTCGCGGCGCTGGACGACGGGCAAAGCGTCCGGAAACCTGGGTTGGGGGAGATTTATCCGTCGCAGTTCGAGCCGCTCGCGCGCCGCCTCAAGGTCGTGGGCAAGCGCCTTGAGACCCCCATCAACAGATTCGCCACGACGCAGCTGCGCTTCAAGCCCGCCCAGTCGCCGCCGGAAGGCATGCTGGTCGGACAACGGAACCTGACTGATCCTGCTACTGAGGGAATTCAGATCAGGGTACCGGAGCATGGCATACCGCGCAGCGAGTCATGGCACGGGGCTGATATGGCGCGATCTCACTCCCTGAAACGCACCGGCTCCTGTTCGGCACGCCAAGTCTGAAAGGTCGGGTAGTGTTCATAGGCTCGGGTCAGTATGTAATCAAGCAGGTTACGCAGCCGGTAGAACTGGATAACCGAGTCCGCCCGCATGATTTCACGGCCATGCTCATCAAAGAAAATCAGTGTCGGCGCGTAGAAGAGCCCCAGCTGTTCCGCCCATTTTCGCGCGCTGGTTCTCTCGCCCGCAGGGGTAATCACGGGGGTATCACGCCAGAGATTAAGCTGTTCCACGTCCATCTGCCAGAGGCGCCGCCGAATCTCCGGTTCCAGGAAGGGCCCCGTGTGCAATACATCACAGGCATGACAGTCGGGCTGCTCGAAGATCACTAACATGGGCCGTCGTCCCGGCATCGCCGTACGGTCGAGCACATGCGGCGGTGGCATGAAGAAGTCGGCGAAGTTCAGGCTGCCTGACTCGAAGGCGAGCGGAATACCGGCGCGCTCCAGATACTGTCGAAATGTCTCGTTGGCATAATAGCCATCAGCGACGTATTCCAGGGCCGCTCGAAACTTGTAGGGCGGATAATAGCCCGACAGTCGCAGGGCTTCCTCGCCCGCCGCGTTGTAGAAAACCACCGTGGGCGTGAAGTCAACGCCCATATCGACTGCCAGCCGGCGTTCATCCATCTCCTGGCCGTCGAGATTCACGACATCGCGCTGCCCGTGGATGTCGATACCCAGCACATCGAAATGCTTGCGCGTGTAGCTGACGATATCGGGTTTGCCGAAGTCAACTTCCAGCAGCGCCTTGCAGTAGGCGCAGTACTTCTGGCCAAAGTAGACCAACAGGCCCTGCTTACCGGCCGCAACGGCCTCGCTGAGATCCTCCGGCAGGTCGAGAAAGCTCAGCTTGAACCAGGAGGGGTAACCCAGCGGCTCCGACAGTGGCGTGTCATCAAAGGCCTCGAAGTCCTCGTCGGTCAGTTCTTCGAACGCGGCATGCACCCCAGACGCAGGACCAAGCCCGAGGGTCAGGATTGCGGCACACAGCAGTCGGGATAGATGCCTGTTCATGGTTTCTGCAAATCTGCCCGCATCAAACAGCGGCCGGACTCGCTCATTGCGCGTTTTTCCAAGCTACCAGAATCGGCCGGCCGTTAACATGCCCCCGGCCAGTCTGGGCCGGACTGCGGTTCCGTGTCGTGAATCGATGGCCCTTCCGGCGATATCGATCTATGATCTATAGTTCAAGAATAGACCTGAACCAAGGCCAAAATCATGAATCCCATCCCCGCCCCGTCACGCCGTCAGTTCCTGCAGGCCGTTGTCGCCGGCATTGGCCTGCTGATGACTGGCACACAGATTCATGCCGAGTCGCCGGATCGGGAACTGTTCGGCGAAGCCACCCACAAGGTGGTCTATCAGCTGAACAAGGCCGATCCGGACTACCTGGAACACGTGCTGTTCTCCGTCGGGGCCATGCTGCGCCAACACGGAGACGATATTCACATCGTCGTCACAGTCATCGGACCGGCTATCCACCTGCTCGGCGAAAACCCGCAGCGTCCGGTCCCCGAAGCGCTACGACAACGCGCCGAAAGCCTCGCCATGTATGGGGTGGAGTTTCATGCCTGTGGCAATACCATGAAATCGCTCGGCTGGACAGAAATGGACCTCCTGGATTTCGCGACAGTTGTCGAAGTTGGCGCCAGTGACCTCATGGAGCTTCAGGAGCAAGGCTACGCCTATATCAGCTGGTAGTCCCCCCTATCCGCCTCCTGTCTCCTGTCTCCTGTCTCCTGTACTCTGAATTCCGTCTTCTGAATTCTGACTCCCGCCTGCCCTGTTCCCGACACCATACTTCTGTCCCCCCACTAAACCCGATATAATGCCGACCAGCCTGTACCGGGCGCCGGGCCCATCATGCTCGACATTCGGATGAAAAACATCGACTTGAACCCAAATCGTGATGAGTGAGGACCATGAGGAAAAAAACATTCACAAGGGCACTGATGCTGGCGATCGGCATATCCTTTGCCGGATCCAGCCTCGCCGCTGGTGACGCGGCGGCAGGCAAGTGGAAGGCCTTGACCTGCCTGGGCTGCCATGGCATCCCCAGTTACACCAATGCTTACCCCACGTATAACGTGCCCAGGCTCGGTGGCCAGCACGCAAAATATCTGGTCTCGGCCCTGCAGGCCTACCAGAACGGTCAGCGCAATCACCCGACCATGCGGGCCCAGGCCAGCAACCTGAATGATCAGGACATGCAGGACATCGCGGCGTTCTTCGAAAACGAGAAATAAGGCCGTGGCTGCGTCGCGACGGCGCGTCTCTGCAATACCACCCACCGAAATGAACTGAAGGGAATGTCATGAAAAACACCTTTGCCTTACTCATCCTTAGCATGGGTTGCATTGGCCTGAACGGTCAGGCACTTGCTGTCGGTGACGCGGCCGCGGGGAAAGAGAAAGCGGCTCAGGTCTGCGCCTCCTGCCACGGCGCAGAAGGAAACAGTACCGATCCCCAGTACCCGCGCCTGGCGGGCCAGTACGCAAGCTACCTCGTGCAGGCCCTCAGAGAATACAAGGAAGGTGATCGCAAGAACCCGATAATGCTGGGTTTCGCGAGTGGTCTCAGCGAGGCGGACATCGAAAATCTGGCGGCATGGTTCGCCAGCCAGCCCGGCGGGCTCACCACGCCTGTATTACTCAGACGCGCGGTCCCGGAATAGATCTCGATCCGGCAGTTCAAGGAGAGGGGTTGCGGGGCAGGTCGTCCGCAGTAATAGGACCCTTCGCCTTCCTGACGGGGGTTCCCCACGCCTCGCGCCCGTCGCCCGTCGCCCGTCGCCCACAAAAAAGTGACAAGAATTACCTCTCTT
>Ga0209536_100006788_pt1 | contig 17431 bp, 16 predicted proteins | sample DeeMarSeWOR28_12_FD_187461 | JGI IMG/M metagenome (GOLD analysis project Ga0209536, IMG submission 187461) | Marine sediment microbial communities from White Oak River estuary, North Carolina - WOR-2-8_12 (SPAdes) (version 2) | ecosystem: Environmental > Aquatic > Marine > Intertidal zone >... | reverse complement strand
TCAATCCGGGATTATTCTTTGATGTAGGGGATACCGATGGCGGCCGGGGGGGTGGCGCGGCCGACGGCGCTGGCCAGCACAAAAATGGTCAGCACGTAAGGGATCATATCGATAAATTGCGAGGGCACCACTTTGGGCAGATAGGGCTTGAGCGCTTCGCCAAAACCATCTTTAGAAGCAATCTTGTAAGGTTTTTTTAGAATTGGTTTTTGATGCATTCATTTCAAAATGCAAATTTCATTTATCCTGATCCCGGTTGGCCATGTGCATGCCCGCGACAAAGATCAAAAACCAACCCTTGGCATAGACTCACTATAGCAGAACGCCCTTCAAGGTTTTGACTCCATTATCGTGGTTGGTCGAAAATCGGTCTTTAGTCCAGATCAACTTACCTTGCAAATTCGAAATCTGAGAAATCATAGAAAAATCAACTAATTGTTTTGCATCCTTTTATTGATACTGATATAAGAAGCATATTTGTCAAACCAATATAAATTGGGGGTATTCAAATTGAGAATTCAATCTGTGGAATTACAAAGGGTGAAGATTCCACTTTCCCAGCCATACCTTTTTGGAAGGGGTTTAGTAGATGGTTTGGAAAGCATTATCACCAGGATCAAAGGAGAGGATGGCATTGAAGGTATTGGTGAGTGCGTGGTGCGCGCAATCACATCCAGTTTTGAATCAGCGGAGAAAGAATTGTTGAACAATTATATTCCGGCTGTTCTCGGTTTGGATTCAATGGATATAGAGTTGATAATGAAAAAGCTACACCCCGACAATTGTCCAGACCTCGGTCCTATCGCCAGCATTGATCTGGCTCTCTGGGATCTGAACGGTAAAGCGATGGGGTTGCCTGTCTATAAGCTTCTGGGTGGTGCTTATAACTTAAAAGTACCGGTAAGCTATACTTTAAGTATTGATACTCCCGAAGTAATGAGAAAAAATACACTCAAAATGATGCAATACGGTTATCACACTTTTGTCGTTAAAATCGGACACGGCCCAATAGAGGAGGACATTAGGAGAGTCCGGCTGATACGCAAAGCGGTTCCTCCCAGCATAAAAATAAGGCTTGATGCCAACGCGGCCTTTGATGTTGAAAGTGCTATCCATGTGCTTAGGGCAATTAAAGATTTAGATGTGGAGTATATAGAACAGCCGATACCACCCGGAAATATCGAAGGGCTAAAAAAAATTGCTGCAGCCACAGAAATTCCTATATGTATCGACGAAGGTCTGGAAAAAATTTCAGACGCTATTGACCTGGTTCGAAGTAATGCTGTTCGGATTTTTAATATTAAAATTCCTCAATGCGGTGGATTATGGTTATCCAAAAAAATCGCCGCGGTCGCTGCAGGTGCGGAAATACCATGTATTTGTGGCGGCAGGATGACATTGGAGATCACTCGACAAGCAAGTAGGCAATTTGCTGTCAGCACTCCCCAGGCGTGTTATGGATATGCCCATGAAGGTGCAGGCCCAGCATCACAATCCGTGACCGGTTCCGTAACAAAAACGACTCTGAACTACGATGATATCAAAGAAGGGCAGGGTTATCTCACCCCTACCAAAGGGAATGGATTGGGCATAGAACTTGATGAAGATATGGTTAATCGTTATTCGATGATTGATTAAAGCAGAAAATTTCAGCCAGAACAAACTAGTCGCTGACGAGCTTGATTACAACCGGGTATCTGTAGGAAAATGAATCTCTAAACCGCGTGAATTAATAAAATAAAGGGCATCATATCAAAACCTCACCATATTTTTCAGAACATATTCTCTTGACCGTCTGGAAGAATGATTCAGGAACATAAATTTTTTTTCTATCACCGACTGGAATAGCTTGGACTTCTATTTTCCAACGCAGGCCCAGCCCTTTAACCTCAATGAGGTGTTTAATAATATCGATTTCAGGGTCTACTATAATAGCGCATTGCGTTTGATCAAAGCCCAAGCTATGAATAGCAACAGTAGCAAACAAATTGACATTTTTAGGAAAAAGACGACAGGCTTTTCTTACTGGTCCCTCATAAATTACTGTCCGCTCTTTCACATCTTTCTTAATCAAATTCTTCAGATCGAAATAACCATGCTCAGGTCTTATGGTTAAAATTTTCACCTCTTTGATGATTTCTTTTCCATCTCTGATCCCATCTAATCCTGCGATCGCACCATGTGAAATATAATAACGCTTCCTGTTCAACGCTGCTACCGAGTCCAATTTCCCTTTCAATTTCTCATCAGCAAATGCTGAAACGGATGCTACCAAAAGGTCAGAAAATTCAAGCACAAATGCAGCATTTTCTGATACCCATTCCGAATTGACCATTTCAACGACAAGGTCTGGTCGTCGGCTCGGAGCCTCTGCCAAAGATTTAATCACCAGAGAGGGCTCCAGATCCTTTAATTTACTCCTGTCTACGTCATAAACAAACGCTATGTCCAGCTCCTTTTCACTATTTAACTTGCGTGCCAAATAAGAGCCAAGCAATCCATATCCGATGATTCCTACTCTTTTTCCCATAACTGCCACCGCCTGTTTCAATTTTGCGTTGATGGGTGCGGTTTATCAGAATACGTGGCCAGATTAGCTAGCGAGACCGGCTTTATGGGTGGTCGGACACTCAAATGACTTTGAACTAGTCCTTTGAAAAACGGCTGACCGGCCAGAAGTTCGGAGATCGCCGGGCCACACATCCGACCCTGACAGCGTCCCATACCGATTCTTGTTGTGCGTTTTATTTCATTGATGTCCAGTGCGCCTGCCTTGATAGCCTGCTTGACCTCACCGAGGTTGATCTCCTCGCATCGGCAAATGACTGTGTCATCGTCTGCCAATTCGTAAAGACCCGCACGCGGCTTTGAAATTTCATCTAAAACCCTACGAAAGCGGGACAATTTTTCCAAACGTTTTCGATGCTTATACAATTGCTTTCGGGCATGGTTATCCGAAAGGCAGCCCAAAGCATGGGCCACCGAAAGGCCTGCGATGCGGCCTTCTTCGATCGCTACCAGGCTTCCGGCGACACCAGCGCAGTCACCAACCGAGTATACGCCGGATGTACTTGTCTCCATTGTCTCTCGGCGCCAAGGTATCCAACCGCCAAGCAATGGATCATAAAGGTGTTCACATTTGGCTAATCGGGTTAACTCTGTTGAAGACACAAATCCAAAACCCAGGCATATCGTGTCCACTTTCAATGTTTGCCGGGTAGAAAGCATAGGTCGCCAATCTCTATCCACTCTGGCTATCACGGCTTCCTCGACTTTCTCCCCTCCTTGCGCTTCCAGAATAATATGCCTGCGCATAAGGGGTATTCCGGCCCTTTTTATATTGCGCCAGTAGCACCAACCGTCTGCCAGATATTCCCATTGTCCCCATAGACCTTTCATCAGAGGCAACCAGGGCCCTAAGTCGCTTGCTTCCAAAATAGCCTCAATTTTTCCACCCACTTTGATCATTTGTTCAGCTAATACGAGTTGCAATGGTCCTGTGCCGGCGAGCAGGATATTCTCTCCAGGCAACACACCTTGTGTTTTTACAAGGGTTTGCGCTCCACCAGCAGTGAGGACCCCCGGTAGAGTCCAACCGGGAAACGGAACCGGACGCTCATAAGCCCCGATGGCTAAAATAAGATTTTTATATTTAAGGCTCGCTGAAGTTTGTTGTTGCTGATAGGACAACAGATGTTTATTAAATAGCCCCCAAACCAAGGCTTCATTCAGAAATTCAATGTGTTTCTGCTGTTCTTCTAATTCCTTCAAGAGCTTTTGACCCCTCTTAAAATCTCTTCCTAAAAGTTTCTGGTTCGCTGCCCTTAATCCTGGATTAAACTGCCGGTATATCTGCCCGCCGACCTTAGGATTCTCATCCATTAAAATTATATCTATCCCATATTTGGCGGCTTCAATGGCGGCGGCCAATCCCCCCGGACCTGCACCCACTATTACCAAATCAGCTTCTCTCAATTGCACTGCTCCTCAGTTCCAAAACCTTTCTGCGTCGCAACCCTAGCGCCAGGATAGGCCAGTGTTTGACATGTCCTGACATTTGGGACTCCGTCGATCACCATCATACATTCATGACAGAGTCCGATGCCGCAAAAAAACCCACGCGGTTGATTTTTTTGGATTGTGTAACGAAATGGACGACGGCCGGAGGCCAAAAGAGCCGCCGCTATGGTCTCCCCCTCGTAGGCAATTATTTTCTCACCATCAACTTCGATTTCAAATGAACATCCTCTTTCAAATTGCATTTTAACTCGACAGTCAGCCATACATATACCTCTGCTTTTTCATCGGATATCCCAAGTTCCGAACCTTTGGTGATGGATTCCGCCGCCAATTGTTACTGGATCAAGTGTTCTTGTGCACGAGTTGGAAAACTGGCCACAGTCTCGCATCAAGATATAAATTCAAGAATCTTTTCGACCGGTTTCCGGCCGCTTTTACAGATTTCATCAGGGTAACCCACAGCCACAATGCAAACTAAGTCCGTTTCTTGAGGCGGTTTTAATATCGACTCGATCTTTTCTTTGGCTAAAAGGGGTGCGACCATCCAAACAGCCCCGAGGCCCATAGTGTGAAAAGCCAGCAGCATGATTGTCACAGCCGCAGCGACACTTTGTATGCTCGTGGGTGCGGATTCTCGGTAGGCTCTCATCCTGAGCGCTTCATCGTCGCTTTTTTTCCGTAACGCAAGTATTTTATCGAAATGACTCTGATACTTGGATACAAAAACAGCTACGCACGCCGGTGCCTTGACAAAATTCGAGGCCATTTTTTGGGAACGATCCATCTGTGCTCGCCAATTCTCTACTTCCGGCCATGAAGCGATATTGTCGATGACGGATTGAGCCGCCTGACCCATTTTTTCTTTGATGCCTTGATCTTTGACAACGATAAAATACCAACCCTGGAAATTATGACCGTTGGGTGCCCAGGAGGCAAGTTCGATCGCTTTTTTTAATAGGTCATCCGGCACATCATCTTCTCTCCATCTGCGAATGGAGCGTCGGCCTTTAATGATTTTTCCCAGTTCGTCAATATGCATTTTCTTGTCCCTTCTTTTCTAAGAATATGAGCCGGAAGAACCCTTGTTAAATCGGGCCAGAGAGAGTTCATCAATACAGATAGACGGTTCTCCACCAATGACTAACTCAGAAATCAATTTCCCCGTAACCGGGGCAAGCGTAACTCCATCACCGCCATGTCCGGCAGCCATGATAAACCCTTCCATCCCCGGTACTTTCCCCATGATCGGAAGGCCATCCGGTGTATAGGGTCTCAAACCGGCATAGGATCTGATCACCTTTACCGGAGACAGCCCCGGGAAAAAGTCCAAAGCACGCCGGGCTATCATGGACATACCCATTGGCGTCGTTTCGTTATTAAAACCTACAAATTCTTTAGTAACGGCTATAAAAACGTTTCCCTTTGGGCTTTGAGAGAGCCCGCAGGTCACATCCACTTTATTACTTTTGGGCGAGAGATCCGGATTTCTTTTGAAAGCCAGATACCGCACCTCAAGGGTGGGGATCCGGACGATCGGCTTTACCGGTTCCGTCACCAATATCTGGCCGCGAATTGGCGTGATTGGTACCCGCAGACCGACCATGGTCCCAACAGCAGGGGCGCTTACTCCGGCAGCATTAATCACATAATTGGTTTCAATTTTTCCACGATTAGTCAATACCGCCTCCACCCGGGATGAAACCATCCTGATATTTTCAACCACCGTATCCCGAAGAACTATTGCCCCCTTTTTTTCAGCTTGTTTCAGCAGTCCGAAGTTAAGGCTCATTGGATTGATGGTCTCGCCCATGGGGCTGTAGGTGACGGCGGCCAATCGATCCGATGCAAGAAAAGGCTGCATTTCTTTAATTTCACGTTTTGTTAAAAACCGAATCTCTATCCCTGCTTCTTTTTGCTCCTTTACGAAACCTTGCATAAAGCGTAATTCGGTTTCAGTTTCAACAAGCAACATCTCGCCTTCATCATATTGTTCAATAGCGTATTCAAGTTCATTCACTATTTGCCCATGCAATTCCGAACTCACCAAGGCTAACTCCAGGTGCAAACCGGGTTTTTTAGTGCTAAACCAGATTTTGCCGGAACATGCCCCTGATGTTCCGGAAGCAACTCCGCTTCGTTCCAAAACCGTAACAGATACGTTTTCTTTACTTAGATAATAAGCTACAGCCGCCCCTATCAGACCGCCACCGATGACCACTGCGTCTGTATTTTTAATTTTATTCATTGGCTGTTATAATATGCGGTGTTCGTTACTCGAGAGGAGTTTGGTCATTAAATTGCTTATTTGTCGAGCCTATCCATGAAAAAAGTGGAACGAGATCTTCACGAGAATCAATGGTATAAATAAAATCAAGAATTTTTCCGCGACGCTGAGAGCCCAGTATTGGGGAGGTAAATCTGATAAATTTATTATTGATTTCGTCTTCACTCAAAGGCAGCTCCGGCTCGCCTTTAGCCAGATCAAGGGAGTGAAAAAATTCCTGACCTCCCGTTGTCCTAATCTTAACCTTTGTTCCTCGTTTGGCCGGATATTCCTTGTCTAGTTTCGGATCATGCTCTATGGTGATTTTACCCATCAGTTGCCGGATTCTTTCTTCTCTCAAATTACGCATAGAAAACCTATCGACAAAAGCGTCTGCGTAAACTAACAGAACAGCGATACCGAAGGGCATATTGTATTTGGCCTCATCGGCTGTCTTCGGATCTTCAATCCCTGAGTCTATGGCCAATGAATAGGTTTTAACGATAATTTTTTCAATCTCATCCAGGGCGATACTGTTTTCCTTGACAATATAAGCCACAGCGTCCATAGGGGCATGCATATGTCTGCATCCGGCATGCAATTTAATATAGGTTTGCGAAAGCATGAAATCCTGACCTAAATCTTCAATAATTGAGTCCGTCCGATCTTCATCACAAAACGCCGGCAGAAATCCATTTTCTAAAATCGTGTCCATCCCCACAATCCCTTGCTGAGCAAGTTTAACTGAGGTTATACCCGCTTCGCAGATTCGTCCAATTTGGACTTGTGCAAACGGCTCCGGCGCTCTGAGAGCGGCAAGCAGGCCGGAACTCCATGTACCTGCGATCGCTAACGCATGGGACATTTCTGTAGCATTCAACTCCATGATTTTGCCGACGGCCGTTGTTGATGCCAAAGCACCGACAACTGAGGTTATGTGGAAACCTTTTCTGACTGTTGACGGGAACATCGCGCGGCCGATCCTGACCATCACTTCGTATCCCAACGCCACGGCTACGATCAAATCCCGCCCATGGACAGCCTTCGTTCGTCCCGCAAATTCTGCAGCCGCCATGGCAGCCGGAATCACCACCACACCGGGATGAAGTCCGGCAGTCCTGGCACCATCAGTCATATCCGGAGAACACATACTGCTATTGACAAACGCGGCTTCACTCCAGCGTAATTTTTCCATCTGCCCGATCACTGTAGTTGCCTCAGGACCGGTGCAGGGGTTGAAGGCCTTTAGAATAGGGACATGGATGTTCCTGGAGCAGCCTGAAAGGGCGATGCCGAGGAAATCAAGGATTCGATCTTTGGTATTGTCAATTACGGTTGAAGGCAGATCATCCGCGTGGGTGCGGCAAATAAAATCACTTATTTCATTGGCTAATCCCATTCGTAGCTCCTATTGAATCATTTTTACGTATCCCTTATCCGTTTGATATAAAAAATGGATCATTCGTTTAACCTTACACCGAAATCTTAGTTCATTATCCGAATCTAATCCGAAATGTATAGGGACCAAACCACTCATATGACTTGAATCGCTTTTTGCTCACCAAATATATTCTTGATCGTCTCTATGACAGATAAAATCGTGAGCTTGCCGGTCACGCCTTTAATAGGATTTTTTCGCTCGATATAAATTCGATTGCCCTGTCCTACGGCTTCGATAATAATGACGGAATCTTTTTGATCCGGGTCGGCAATCAGGACCGAGTGCGTGCGGTCCAGACCCAACGTGGCCAGAGCCAGGGTAGCATGGGAATTCACATTTTTTGGATAGTTGGGAAGAATTGCTCGGGTAGGGCCGTCGTATAAAACCGTTTTTTGGGTAATATCTTCGCGCTTGATATTGGGAGCATAGTCAAAATTCAGATTAACGGGATTTTTTATCATGGTAATGGTGACTTGCTCCCATACAGACAGACCATCTCTCAGACCGTCCAGGCCTAACACAGCACCATGGGGTATAGACAGCCGCGTTGCGTGTTCTTGGCAACAGGTTCGCAGCTTTGCTTCCAAATCGGAGTCACCCAAAGCCGATACGGACATGATCATTAAGTCCGACGTTTGCAGAACCGTTTCAGCGTACTGATGAACTGCATCCGGATGGGCTGCTTCCACTACCAGGTCGGGTTTGTACGTGCCAAAATCATTCATTGAAAGTAATCTGAGCTGGGCCGGTATGTTATCAGCAACGTCCGGATTAGATTCGTAAATGAATGCCACTTCCATACCAAGATCCTGGTTGTTTTGAATTTCCTGATACAAAGAATTTCCAATCTGTCCGAAACCAATCAGACCAATTCTTTTCCTGGAATGGGCTACCATCAGATTACCTCCTTACGGATTGAACCACCACAGCTAATGGAGCAGCCACACGGTCATCGCCTCTGATAGGTGCTCCTTGAAGAAAACAGATCGGCAGAAAGCCAGCAAATTGCGGGTTCAGATTGTCATAATTGGCCAAGCAATGGAATATAACCATTTTAGTTTACACCGTTATTAATTCCTCTGAATTTTGCGGCGTTTTGCGATTCTGAAACCATTTAAGAATTAAAATTGCACCAAAGATTCCCAACCCGATGATATCCGTCCAAAGTCCTGGTTTAAGAGAAGTTATGGTTACTACCAAAAGCAAAATCCTAAATAACCAGGATAACCTAGTAATTAACCATCCCTGCCAGGCTGCGGAAAGAGCGATCAATCCGATCGTACCGGTCAGGGTGGCTATCAGGATTTCCGAAAGCGGACCGTTCAGCGTAATATGCGTATAGGCCATCAGGAAAGGTATAATATATAAACCCTTGGCGATTCGCCAGCCGGCAATAGCGGTCTTAAATGGATTCGCATCGGCCACTCCGGCCGCCACAAATGAAGTGATACAGACCGGGGGAGTCACCGCAGCATCGATACTAAACCAAAGCACAATGAGGTGGCTGATCAGCACCGGCACACCGAGCTTTTGCAAAGCGGGTGCTGCCAAGATAGCCAGGATTAAGTAGGAAGCCGTGATGGGAAGTTCTATCCCTAAGACCAAAGATGCAAGGCCAACGAAGAGAATAGCTAAAAAAATACTGCCGCCGGCACCCAGCGCAATGTAGCTTGAAAATTTGACGCCCACGCCGGTGACGCCGACAACACCTACGATTAATCCGACACAAGAACAGGCCGCAGAGACGGTAAGGGAATTTTTTGCGCCTTGTTGCAATCCATCAAGAATACCCCGCAGGCCAATTCGGTCCTTCCTTCTGAAAAACGAAAACGCCAACAGAACAACTAGTGAAATAAAGGCACTATACGTTGGGCTGTAACCAATTATCAGAAGAATAAAGAGAAGAAAAAGCGGTATGAGGAAGCGGCTTCCCCTAAGAATAAGCACGAATAAATTACGCCAGTAATTTCCTTCTTTGGGTTGTCCTTTTAAACCCAGCTTGCACGCCATAAAGTGGACCGCTGCAAAAACGCTGATAAAATACATAAGCGCCGGAATGGCTGCGGCCTTGATAACTTCATTATACGGAATACCGGTTATCGCCACAATTAAAAACGCGGCTGCCCCCATAATCGGAGGCATAATTGTTCCACCCACCGAAGAAGCAACTTCAATGCCTGCAGCCGAATGGGCCGGGTAGCCGGTTTTTTTCATCATTGGTATGGTGATCGATCCCGTGGTCACCACATTGGCAGTGGCACTTCCGGATATTGATCCCATCAGCGCACTGGCTACCACTGCAGTTTTAGCCGGGCCGCCCTTCATCCGGCCGGTCAGGGCAAAAGCGAGTTTGACAAAAAAATCGCCGCCGCCTGTTTTTTGGAGAAAAGCGCCAAATACGATGAACAAGACAACGAATTCGACCACCACTCCCAAGGTTGAACCGTAAATACCGCGAACATCAATGTAAAACGACGTCACAAGATCTGCCAGGGACATGCCTCGATGCCCAAAATATCCCGGTAAATAATTTCCCCAAAAAGCATAGGCCAAAAACAGGCAGGTGGTTATGACAATTGGCAACCCCACAACCCGACGGGTAATTTCCAAAGTGAGTAATCCGGCGATCACACCGAAAATCATGTCGCCAAGATTGGGTTCCCCGTAACGGAACTCGATGGCCGCCATCTGGGTTTCCAAATAAACACCGACCACAATGGCCAGAATAATGAACAAAAGGTCAATGCCAATAGTCCAATGACGAGACGATTTCCGCGACAAGGGATATAGCAAAAATATCAGCGCCATGGACATCATGAGATGGATGTGGCGCGAGGCATTGACTGACATCAACCCAATGCCGGCTAAGTATAGATGGAAAAGAGAATAAGCGATCGCCAGAAGGTATACAAATCCCCTTATGTACTTGGCGGGCCCATCATTTTCGGGCGGCAAATTAGGATTTCGATCATCCGCTGGCATGCTTTCTCGCTTTCGCTTTTAATAAGGATTAATTAGAACTTAGTTCTGATTTTTTTGTTAGGAGCCCCATTTTGCAGAATACAAGTAATGCGAAACATTCAAAAAGCTACAAAAGGGGCTCCTGCAATAATGCCAATTCTATCAGCCAAATATTAGCCATGAACCAAGTGAAACGGCTAGTTTTTTCCGGTCTCAATCACTTTTTACTTAATCAAACCTTTTTCCTTGTAAAACTTTAAAGCACCGGGGTGCAGCGGCTGCTGGGAAATTTTCTCAATGTTGGCATCGAACTTCCAGAGTTTAAAATCTTTGTGCACGCTATAGAGGGTGTTCCAGTTCGCATCAATAGCTTTGCACATCTTATATACGGTTTCTTCCGGCATCTCCTTACGAACCATCAGGCAGCTTCTGACGCCGTAGCCGACTGTTTCCTTCTGGGCATCCCCATAAGTTCCGGCGGGTATCACAAAGGGATTCATAAAGGGCAACTTTTTCATCAAATTCTTCGATTCTTCGTCCGTCAGGCCCAACAACCGAATCGGAGTGGTCGCGGACAGACTTAGAACGACTCCGGCGGGAACACCGTATGCTTCGGCCCAACAGTCCAGCTTATCATCATTGAGGGCTTTTTGGGCTTGATCATCACCAATATATTCGATCTTAACATCGTCTTTGGATAAGCCAGCCGCCTCAAGAATATACATCACTCTGGTGTTGCTGGAGGCGCCTCGGTCTCCTATCGAAACCCGTTTTCCTTTTAGATCTTGCAAGCCTTGGATGGGACTATCGACCTTGACAATGAAGTGGGTAGGTGCAATGCCCATTAAAACGACCGAGCGCACATCGGAAAGATCATATTTACGCTTGTAGGGGCGTTGACCGGTCCGGGCATACTGAGTAACGTCCAAAACGGTCATTGCGATCTGAATTTTTTTTGCCTCTAACAATTTTGGGTTATTGACCGACCCCCCGCTGCCGTCAACCGTAACCGAAATCTCCGGAATTTTTTTATTCCAGAGTTCGGCCAGTCCGGCCGCCTGCGGGTACCAGCCGCCTCCCATAGGCGATGTCCCAAACGTATACCTCTCTGCTGCCGCCGCACCTGATGGTAAGGAGAAGTGAAGCGCCAAAGCCGCGAATAGGAAAAATACAAAAGTGAAAATTATCGAACCTGGCTTTAATAATTTAATATACATTTTATCCTCCTTTTTCTCTTAATGGTTCAGGGTCTTCTTTAAGGCAATACGCCTAGTTAACGTCTCATGCCTTACCTGACATCACCTCCTTTCAAGCATCCAATATCTCTTTCGGTAAAAACTTCAGGATTCACAACATACTTGGGATCAATGGCTCGTTTAGTCAACAAGCTCACGATGTTTTTGGCCACTGTCATAACCATCTCCCTGCGCGCCTCGATGGTGGCCCCACCAATATGCGGAGTTAGCACTGCATTTTTCATGGATAAAAGCAGATGATCCTGAGGAAGCGGTTCCTGATCAAAAACATCAAGAGCAGCCCCTGCAATCCACCCTTTGTTAAGTGCCTCAATGAGGGCAGATTCATTAATCAGGCCACCCCTTGACGTATTGATTAAATAAGCGGTCGGCCGCATCATCTGCAACTCTTTCCGGCCGATCATCCTCTCAGCCCCGGGAGTCAGGGCTTTATGAATGGATACCACATCCGCGGTTTCAAGTAAGGTTTGAAGGTTTGTAAATTCCAATCCGGAAGCGTCTGGTTGTGTCGGAGCGTTCGAAGCGCTGTAAACTACAACCCGCTTAACTCCTAAACAGTTCAGCTTGTCAATGACCAAACGGGCTATATTGCCATACCCTATAATCCCCAATACGCAGTCGCTGAGCTGGCGGCCGGTGAACGTTTCGTTTTTCCAGCCGCCCCCTTTTAAATGATCTTTCGACCGTTGAATATGTCTGAGCGCAGTGATGATGAGGCCAATGCTAAACTCAGCCACTGCATTGCAGTTAATACCAGGTGTGTTGGTTACGGGAATACCCCTCTCCGTTGCTGCCGCCACATCGATGTTGTCAACACCGACTCCATATTTAGCAATGACTTTCAGGCCGGGGCAGGCTTCGAGGACCGTCCTCGTTATTTGGGTATTCAACGTCAAAAGACACGCATCAACCCTTTTCAAAATGGATATCAAATCGCTCTCATTATCTACTGATTCCGTAATGATCATAGCCACCGGATCAAGTATTTCCCTTTGCGGCTCGACGGGTTCACGATATTCTGGAATATAAATACTAAACTCTTTTTCTCCCATGTTAGGCCCAGTCGATGCTTATTACGTTAAGCTTCAAAGCTCGCATTAGAAGATATCCAAGTGCTCCGTACAAATTAGTAAGAAAATGATTTTACTTCTGCCAGTATTTCCAGATGACGTCCATGGCTTTGAAGAGCGCCCGCACACATAAACGCATCCTTTCTTCGATCAGTTGTCCATTTTCATCAACTGTGCCTTGACCCGGACTGACGGAGATGTTGCCGTCATAGGCCACGGTCGGTATTATTCCCATGGATAATAGGGAGCGGGTGATCATGTCCGTTCCGGCATATAGATCTTCGACTGAAAATATCGGGAAACCGATTTGGCCGTTTCGCCATGTGTCCTGGTAGTTTACTTCAACCTCCATGCGATTATAGCTCTTGGTTACACTCAAACCCTCCGCTATTTCAGGATTCAGAGCTTTAACTTCTTCCTGGACAATTTCATAGGTGATTTCTAACGGCTGTGTGACAACCTCGGGTTTTTCTCTCAGCACTTTCAGGGCCGCGATGGTTCCCACCAGGGATTCCAGCCCCGGCTCATACCCGACGTAGGCTGCCTTGCCGTATGCCAACGCACCGCCTCTTCCGCTATGTGTGCCCAAGGCACGGCGGAACGGCACGATGTCTTCCTCCTTGCCGATGACCAAACCGCAGATGGGCGAGCCGGTGGACTTGTCCATGCTGTACATCATTACATCAGCGCCGATTTTGCGAATATCATTTCCCACAAAAGGGGCCCCGGCGGCATTGTCGACAATATAAGGAACATTGTATTCACGGGCAATTTGAGCATACTTTTTCTGCATTAAAGGCGCACCGTCGCTGTCTTTGATCGCGTATCCATGCCCGGGCGAATCGTAACCAAGAGACGTAATTGCAACCAGCGAAGGCGCATAGCGTTCTGCCAGATTTACCATGCGCTCGTAACTTTTTTCGGGATCCACGTGAACCATCATCGGACACGGATGATATTTGATACCGTGGCAGTCATACCGTGCACCGACCAGCGGGACGATAACGGTCGTTAAGTTGTTCTGTCTTTTACCCAACATTCCCAACTCCCCCCCCGTTACACCGTGATCGGTTACAAAATCCTTGTACTTGGGTGGAAAGGGACGCCCATAAGCAGCCTGGTGATGCATATGCCTCTCGAACGGGGCAAGATAATATGCCTGATATGCATCTCCTTTACCCATGGGTGGTGAGCACAAAATATCAAATCCCATCCAAAGCGCGGCCTCGCAGGTGCTTGTCAATGCGGCGTCATACTCATCCCCATAAAATTCCTTTACAATAATTCTGAGTTCGTCTACGACGGCAGCCAGGTGCAACGGTTTCTTGGCCCCTTCTTCCATGGCCTCACGGACGTCTTTGCGCAAGGCAGCGGGCCGGCCGGAAATTTTACCTGAAAGACCCATATTGCCTTTGAGCTCACTCGGAAGGCCGATCTCCTCTGAAATTTTGGCAACCTCTGCCAGCATTGCACCTTGCCGATTAAAAAGGTCCCGGTAATACTGCATCTTTAATTTTTTTTCACTCATCTTTAGATCTCCCCCTAAGTTAGAATTTTTTTGGGACGTTATTTGAATTTAAATGCGTTGTTTGTTGTGTCATGTGCTACTCAATGCGCCAGTTGTTTTTTAATTCTTGGATGAGACCGAATTTATCAAACCCGTTTATCGTACATCATCAAACAATATTCTATCCCTGAATAAATTCGACTGAATCACCACCTTCGATTCCATGTTCGAGGCCGGTCTTTCTTTCCGGGCCTTTTAAGAGTATGTTCATGTGGTTTGGAAAATGCGACTCATCAAAACCTGCTATCCTGCCGATCTCCTTGCCTGCTATGGAGACCATATCATTTTCCATAATAACCCCGCCCTCGGTGAACTCAATGAATGCAATGGCAGCGACTCGATTAACGGTCGATCCGGGCAAGGCCTCAATTTCATCAGTTAAAAGAAACTCATGGACCTCATGCTTCCTGATACATCTCGTATATGGATGGATTAACTTTAAACCTCTCTTATCGCGCTTGCTGGTTAAAACAGCCACAACCCTCCCGGCCAAATTTGTCCGCGACTCAATACGGGGCCGGCCCCCGACCATGCCGGATTCGTAGGGGCAAATCGTTTTGGAAGCAGCGATCTTTTGTGACGCTGCTGTTTTATCGGTTTCAGTCACGAGAACCATTCTCCTTTTCATTTGAGGTTTTTTGACTAAGCGGCCTAACCGCGGTCATTTGCCTTTTTTTGTCACTGCACCCAGGCGCTCTGATAAAGTCCGAGCAAACTCTTGGACAATCTTAAGGCTCCGGGTTCGCACATCTGGTGGGAAGCGGTTAATGGGGCCTGCGATCCCAAGGGCGGAACAGCAATTTTGTCTGTGATCGAAAACAGGTATCGCAATGGCAAATGCGTCCACAATGCGCTCCGCCTCGCTGAACGCATATCCCTGGCGACGAACAATGGTTAATTCGTCAACGAGTTCTTTTGGATCAATAATCGAATGGGGTGTAAACCGTTTAAAGGTCTTAACATTTAAAATAGCAGATCGAACTTCTGTAGGTGCGAAAGCGAGGAGAACCTTGCCGGCAGCTCCGGCATAAAGTTCTTTACGTTCACCTTCCGAAACATTGTATTGGATTCCTTGAGGGCCCTTTTCACAGGCCAATGTTATTCTCTCCAGTCCATTGATGGCATACAAGGCTGCCGACTCACCGGTCGATTTTGCTAGTTCCCTTAGGATTGGTCTGGCCTTTGAAATCAAGTCGTTGTTGGCCTCGAAAACTTTACCCAATGTAAGCAATCGCGATCCGAGGCTATACTGGTTATGATCCGGATCGAAAACAAGAAATCCTCTGGATTCCAGGGTACCAGCAAGACGCATTACTCGGCTGCGAGTCATTTTCGTCAGATTGATTATTTCTCTGAGGCTGAGACTATGACGAATTTGAAAGCATTCCAAAATGTCTAATGCCCTCGATACCGCGATAACATGTCTGCCAGACTCTTTCGTACGAGGAGCCCTAATTTCAGAAAGCGTGGAGGTTGAAGAGTTGTTCATTCCAATGCCTTCGCTTGAAAATTAAAGTTTATTTTTTTTAGGCAATTAGCAAAAGTACTTTGCTGCGACTTCTATTTTTTGAGAGAGGGAAAGGAATTGACAATTTAGATGTCTATTAGTTAGACATGTTGTCTATAGAATGTACATATATAGAGTTCATAATGAATTTGTCAAGTAAAATTTTCACTCCGAAATTGTATCTAAATTCGCCGTCTTCATCCGTCATCACACCGAAACGAGGGCAGCAACAGTAATAGAAGGTTTTAATTATGCCGAGATGGAAAAAATGTACTGACACTTTAGCTTGTTATTTGAGCGACCGAATGTATAATAGAAATATCCGATTCTCCCTAAACGCTTCTATGTTGATTCGAATCCTGGGGGTTATTGAAGGTTTTTAAGCTATCATATCTTTAATTTCACTAAATGAAGGTTGAAATAGATGAAAAAATTATCAGCGGCTGAACTGCTTGAACTTTCGCCTCAACGATATCGCAGATTGGTCAGAAAAGGTGACTGGAAAAAGGAAACTTTTGGTGTTTGTCGCGGCCATGCTTTAACTGATTTAATAATCGTTTCAAAGGAATACGCTTATGATTGCCTTGCCTTTTGCAACCTGAATCGACAAGCTTTATCCGTTGTCGATATAACCGAGATTGGCTCTCCGCACCCAAAAAATTTAGCACCGGACGCCGATATACGCACTGATCTCCCTCGCTACATCGTGTATAAAGATGGAAAGATTGTTGATGAACCAACGGATATTATGAAATATTGGCGTGATGACCTCGTTGGCTTTCTGTTGGGTTGCAGCGGCAGTTTTGATTGGGCACTTAGAGAAGCCAATATTCAACCTCGTAGCAATGGCGTATTTTCTACGAAAATTGCGTGCACGTCCTATGGAATTTTTCATGGTAACATTGCTGTCTCTTGTCGCATATTCAAGAATTCCGCCGAGGCCGTCAGAGCTATACAAATATCCTCACGGCATAATCGAATGCATGGCCCCCCAATTCACATCGGAGACCCTGCCGCAATTGGTATTCAGGACGTGTCCAAGCCGGATCTCATACATCCATGGGGGGGGCTCCCACCCACAATACCAAGCAAAGAAGAAGTGGCCTTATTTTGGCCCTGCAGTGCCACAATCAGAGGAGTCGCTTTAAAATCAAAAATACCCTTCATGATCGTTGACCACTTGAGGTGCATGCTGGTAACAAACGCCCTCGCCGAGGAGCTATCCATCTTATAGATCGAAATACTTCATACCTCAATCCGGGATTATTCTTTGATGTAGGGGATACCGATGGCGGCCGGGGGGGTGGCGCGGCCGACGGCGCTGGCCAGCACAAAGATGGTCAGCA
>Ga0209536_100006787_pt1 | contig 17431 bp, 10 predicted proteins | sample DeeMarSeWOR28_12_FD_187461 | JGI IMG/M metagenome (GOLD analysis project Ga0209536, IMG submission 187461) | Marine sediment microbial communities from White Oak River estuary, North Carolina - WOR-2-8_12 (SPAdes) (version 2) | ecosystem: Environmental > Aquatic > Marine > Intertidal zone >... | reverse complement strand
GACGTTGCCGTGGCGCGACATGTAGTCATCGGAACCGCGGGACACGTGGATAACGGCAAGACCGCGTTGGTGAAGGCGCTCACCGGCACCGACACGGACCGCTGGGCCGAGGAACGGCGCCGTGGTATCACGATCGACCTGGGATTTGCTGTACTGCAGTTGGGGGAAGACCTCACTGCCAGCGTCGTCGACGTGCCGGGACATGAGGACTTCGTGCGTAACATGGTTGCAGGAGCGACCGGAGTCGATGTCGCGCTGATGGTCGTGGCGGCGGACGAGGGCGTGATGCCGCAGACGATCGAGCACCTGGCGATTCTCGAGTTCCTCGGAGTTGAAGTCGGCGTCGCGATGATTACAAAATGTGATCTCGTGGCCGCCGACTGGCTCGAACTGGTGCGCGACGATCTGGCGGAGCGGCTCACCGGCTCGTCCATCGATTGGATCGAGGTCGTGACGGGATCGGCCCAGACGGGCGCAGGGCTCACACAGTTGCGCGCCGCTCTGGCACGAGCTGCGGCGCAGGCGACTGCCCGCGCAGAGCGCGATCTGTTTCGGCTTCCGGTCGACCGCGTGTTCAGCGTCGCAGGGGCGGGCACTGTGGTAACCGGGACTTGCTGGAGCGGGTCGGTGGCGGTCGGATCCGAGGTGAGAGTGATGCCCGGCACCGGGCGCGGCAGGGTGCGCGGGGTGGAGGTGCACGGATGTTCCTATGACGCTGCGCTGCCCGGCCGGCGCACGGCGCTGGCACTGGCGGGGCTGGACCGCCAGGACGTCGGCCGGGGACACGTAGTCGTCACGGGTGATCAATGGCACGAGACGAGTGCGGTCGACGTGCTGGTGACGTTGCTACCCACCGCACGCCGCGTGACGCAGCGTTCCCGGCTGCGGTTCCACCTGGGCACCGCCGAAGTGATGGCACGGATCACGCCGGCACAGTCGGAGATACGGCCGGGATCTCGGGGGGCTGCGCGGCTCCGGCTCGAGGCGCCTGTTGTGTGCCGCTGGGGGGACCGCGCCGTGCTGCGATCCTATTCCCCGGTCACGACCGTCGGAGGATGTGTGGTCATAGACCCGTGGCCACCACCCAAGCCCCGCCGCCCGGTGGCGCTGGAGCGGCGGGCGGACGCGGATCCCCAAAGACGCTTGGTGCAGTTCGTTGCGCTCGCCGGTCGCCGCGGCATAGCGCTGGCCGAGATACCGGTGCGACTCGGAGTACCGCCCGAGGACGTCGCGGGTCTGATCGCTCAGGCCACAGGGATAGTGCGGTCAGGGGAGCGGTTGCTGGCGCCGCAGGTCATCGAAGAGGCCCGGGATGCAACCCTGCGTGTTCTCGCGGAGTATCACCACAAAAACCCGCTTGCACCGGGGATGTCACGCGAGCTGGCCCGCCGGGCAGTCCGGGACATGGGTCTGGCCGATCACGTCCAACGGGATTTGGCGGATGCCGGTCTGGTCGCGCTCGAGGGTCAGACAGTGAGACTCGCCGGGCATGTCCCGGAACTCGACGGCAAGCAACGGGAAGCCGGTCAGCTCCTGCTGCGGGAGTTGGAGACGGCGGGAAAGTTCGGTAAGACCGCAGCAGAACTCGGCGAACTGGTGCCGGGTCAGGATGTTACGGAACTGGCCGAGTTCTACGTGAGGCGCGGCACAGCAGTCCGGGTGGGTCGGGACCGATACTACCAGAAGGAGGCGCTGGATCGACTCTTGCTGGAAATATTGCGGGTGGTAAGCAGACAGGGGGCGGGAGCGGGTGCGGCCACACCGGGACAGCTGCGCGAGGAGACAGGTCTTTCCCGCAAGTATCTGATCCCGCTGCTCGAGTGGATGGACGGCAACGGTTTGACGATCCGGCGGGGTGACGAGCGGAGCCTGGGGCCGGCGGCCCAAGCCCGCATTGAGTCGGTTGACACGGGTTGAATTGAGTGCGTAAGTTAAACTCTGGTGGGAGAATACGCACTCTTGCGCAACAAGGAGTTGGGGCGATCGAAACCTAATTGTCCGAAGGAGTTGTAAATGAGGCACCTGGCCTGGGCGTGTTTGGCGCTTGGGCTCCTGTTGGCCGCGCCGTCCGCAATGAAGGCACAGCAGGGTCGGCCAACCGACGCGGTGCGGCTTGGCAGGAATTACCCGAACCCGTTCAATCCGGAGACCACGATCCCGTTTGAGCTGGATGAGTCCGTGTTTGCCGACGGACACCAGCCGGTCGTAACCCTCCGGATCTACAACGTGCTGGCGCAGCTTGTCTCGATCCCCATTCTCCAGGGGACGGGCGAGCCGCTCGACGGGGTAAAGCTGGAGTGGAACGGCTCCGGAAGCTACTCGGCCTACTGGGACGGAAAGATCCGCGACAGTGACCGAGAAGCACCGTCCGGTGTGTATGTCTACCAGCTGATCGTCGACGGAAAGTCCTTCACGGAGAGGATGACGATCATCAAATAACTGCCGCGGATCAACGCGGACGTCGGCGGATTGACGCGGATGATCAGGGAGAGGGCAAGCACGGAGGACGAAAATCAATCGAGCAGGCAGCGGGCGCGTCGGTGCAAGACCGACGCGCCCTGTCTTTTTGGCGGAATGACGGCAAATTTGGCAGGGTTTTCGGGCACACGGGTTGCCGTTTCTCGGGGAGCAGCTAGCGGGGAGCGGGGAGCGGAAACGACGGATCAGGGTCAAGCTCGGCTAGCCGTACATGGCCGGCTGGAACTCGTCTGGAGACCTCCGCTCCCTGTTCCCGTTCCCCGCTCCCTGTTGAGCTTGAGGCATCGATGATTACTTGCAGGTTGCCGGCAGTGAAGCCGGGCAGCCGGGAAGCTGGAATATGATTTCACCTGACAGATTCACCATAAAAGCAGGCGAGGTGCTGCGCGACGCGCAGGCGCTGGCCGCGGACCGCGGCAATCCGGTAGTCAACGACGCGCACCTCTTCCTGGCGCTCCTGGACCAAGACGAGGGCATCGTTGTGCCGCTGTTGCAGAAGTCCGGGCTCAACGTCACGGAATTGAGGCAGGAGGCGCAGCGCGAGGTCGATCGGCTTCCCACGCAGGAAGGTGGCGGGCCGCAGAACGCCATGTCGCGTGAGTTGGCCGGCGCGCTGCAGCGCGCCGACGGGCTGGCCAAAGATCTCGGCGACAGCTACGTGTCGACAGAGCACCTGTTGATAGGTCTGGTTGATACCAAGGGCACTACCGCACGCGAGCTGTTGAGCGCGCGTAAGATCGACAAAGACCATCTGCTGCAAGCCCTGGAGCAGATCCGTGGCAGCCATCGCGTGACCGACGTGGAGCCCGAGGGCAAGTATCGCGCGCTGGAGCGTTACACCAAGGATCTCACCGATCTCGCCCGCCAAGGCAAACTCGACCCGGTCATCGGGCGCGACGAGGAGATCCGGCGCGTGGTCCAAGTGCTGTCGCGTCGCACCAAGAACAATCCGGTCCTGATCGGTGATCCCGGTGTCGGCAAGACTGCCATCGTGGAAGGCCTTGCGCAGCGAATCGTGAACGGCGACGTGCCGGAGTCACTGCGCGGCAAGAGCATCGTGGTGCTCGACATGGGTCAGTTGTTGGCAGGAGCCAAGTATCGCGGCGAGTTCGAGCAGCGTCTCAAGGCCGTACTCAAGGAAATCACCAGCCAGGAGGGCCGGTTCGTCGTTTTCATCGACGAGCTGCACACCATCGTTGGAGCGGGGGCGGCCGAGGGTGCGGTGGACGCCTCCAACATGCTCAAGCCGGCACTGGCGCGCGGTGAGTTGCACATGGTCGGCGCCACCACGTTGGATGAGTACCGCAAACACGTGGAGAAGGACAAAGCCTTGGAGCGGCGGTTCCAGCCGGTCTTCGTGGGTGAGCCGTCGGTAGAAGATACGGTGGCCATCCTGCGCGGGCTCAAGGAGCGATACGAGGTGCACCACGGTGTCCGCATTACCGACAACGCGATCATTGCGGCCGCAACGTTGTCAGACCGCTACCTGGGCGAGCGCAAGCTGCCCGACAAGGCGATAGATCTGATCGACGAGGCGGCTAGCCGGCTGCGGATCGAGATCGACAGCCTGCCGCAGGAGATCGACGAGGTCGAGCGCCGCACGGTACAGTTACGCATCGAGGAGCAGGCGCTGTCACGCGAGAAGGACCGGGCCAGTAAGGAACGGTTGCAGACGGTGAAGAAGGAGATAGCCGAGCTCGAGGAGCAATCACAGAGCATGAAGGCCCAGTGGCAGGCCGAGAAGGCTGCCATTGGCCTGTTGCAGCAGAAGAAGGCAGAGTTGGAGGAATTGAGGGTCGCCGCCGAGCAGGTCACCCGGGAAGGTGATCTGCAGAAGGCTGCAGAGATCCGCTACGGCAGGGTGCCCCAGCTCGAGCAGGAGATCGAGCGGGAGAAGCAGCGGCTCGACCAGATCCAGGAGAAGGCCAAGTACCTCAAGGAAGAGGTCGACGCCGAGGACATCGCCACTATCGTGTCGAAATGGACGGGCATACCGGTGAGCAAGATGTTGGAGTCCGAGCGCGAGCGGTTGACCAAGCTGGAGGACGTGTTGGGGCAAAGAGTAATCGGTCAGGCCGAAGCGTTGAGTGCGGTTTCAAACGCGGTGCGACGGTCGCGCGCGGGATTGCAGGATCCCAATCGGCCCATCGGTAGTTTCATCTTTCTGGGACCCACCGGTGTGGGCAAGACTGAGACTGCGAGGGCGCTTGCCGAGTTTCTGTTCGATGACGAGCGCGCCATGGTGCGGCTGGACATGTCGGAGTACATGGAAAAGCACGCCGTCGCGCGAATGATCGGTGCGCCGCCCGGGTACATCGGATACGAGGAAGGTGGCCAACTCACCGAGGCGGTGCGCCGCAGGCCGTACTCTGTTGTTCTGTTCGACGAGATCGAGAAGGCGCATCCGGATGTGTTCAACGTGCTGCTGCAGATTCTGGATGACGGGCGCCTCACCGACAGCCAGGGGCATCAGGTCGACTTCAAGAACAGTGTGATCATCATGACGTCGAACATCGGTAGCCAATACATCCTCGACCTGGGTGTAGGCCAGGAGGCGGAGGCCGAGCGTCAGGTGCTAGAGACGATGCGGCAGACGTTCAAGCCCGAGTTCCTCAACCGGGTCGACGACGTGATCGTGTTCCACCAGTTGAAGCGCGAGGATCTTGCGGGTATCATCGATCTACAGCTTGCCCGGGTGCGTGTGTTGCTGGCTGGACGTGGGCTCTCGCTGGAACTCGCTCCGGACTCTCGCGAGTTCCTGGTGCAGGAAGGCTATGACCCGGTGTTCGGGGCGCGTCCGCTCAAGCGGGCCATCCAACAGCACATCCAGAACCCGGTTGCGCTGGCAGTGCTGGAGGGCGAGTTCGGTGAGGGCGACACGGTGTACGTGACGCGCTCGGCCGACGGCAGCAAGCTGGAGTTCAGCAGGGCACCGACTCCCGCAGCGGAGCCTGCCAGTGTCACCACAATCAGCTAGAAGACCAGCGCTATCCGATGTGGACCGGCTCGGCATGGAAGCCGCGCTGGAGGAGGCTCGCATTGCTGCCCTGTTGGGTGAGGTACCGGTCGGGGCCGCCGTGGCCCAACACGGCTACGTCATCGCCGAGGCCCACAACGAAACCGTCACCCTGCGGGATCTCACCCAACACGCCGAGTTGATCGCCATCCGCAAAGCGCTGGCCGAACTCCACCGCGACCGGTTCGAAGACGCGACCCTGTACGTGACACTGGAGCCATGCGCCCAATGCGCCGGCGCAATCCTCCTGACACGAGTCACCAGGGTCTTGTTTGGAGCGTACGATCCCAAGGCCGGAATGGCGGGCAGCGTGGAGGACCTGTTGCGGCACCCGAAGCTCAGCCACAGGCCGGAAGTGCGGGGCGGGGTGATGGAGGCGGAATGTGGGGAGCTGCTCAGGGAGTTTTTTGAGAGGCGAAGATAGACGGGCCCGGCCTTCTCATATCAACTCCCCGTTCCAGTTACCATCTGTCCGGTGTCCTACTAACTTGCATCATTCGATCCGTCCTCTAGGAGCACATCCCATGTTCACCGAGATCCGAAACTCACTGATCGGCCTGTGCCTGACTGCGTTGCCAGCCGGTGTTTTCGCCCAAGTCGCCCAGGAGGCGGTCGACCTCGACGTGGTGCAACAGATCCGCGAGGAAGGTCTGGAGCGGTCGCAGATGGATCCGCTGGCGCAGTATCTCACCGACGTAGTCGGACCCCGGCTCACGGCGTCGCCGGGGATCTACCGCGCGCGGGAGTGGATAGCAGAGCAGTTCAACGAATGGGGGCTGGAGAACATCAACATCGAGCCGTGGGGTGAGTTCGGACAGGGTTGGTCGCGCGAGCACTTCAGCGGCCAGATCCTGGCGCCGTACGTGCAGCCGTTGCACGCCCAACCGGCGGCATGGACCGGAAGCACCGACGGCACGGTCACCGGGCGGGTAGTGATCGTTCAGGTCGACAGCGCGAGCGACCTCGAGCAATACCGCGGCCGGCTGACCAACACGTTCGTGTTGCTCGACGAGCCCAGGGACATTGATCCCGAGTGGGAGCAGTGGCATCGGCGCTACTCGGTCGAGGAGCTGATGACGCCGGTGGAGCCCGCCGCTGCAGGCAGGCCACCGATCACCGAAGAGCAGCGAGCGCGGATGATGGAAATGCGCCGCCGCATGCGCGAGGTCCAGACAGCGCGGGAAGAGCTGTTCCGTGAGGAGGGCGTGTTGGGGTTGCTGTCACGCTCGTCGCGCAACTACGGCATCCTGCGCAGCACGTCCAACCAGGCCGGACGCGATCCCGACAACCCAGAACCGCTGCCGCAACTCGTGGTCTCGGCGGAGCAGTACGGGCAAATCTATCGTAACGTAGAGCGTGGCATGCCGGTAGAGCTCGAGGTGAACGTGCAGAATCAGTTCCACTCTACCGACCTCAACGCATACAACATCCTGGCGGACATCCCGGGCAGCGACAAGGCCGACGAGTATGTGATGATCGGCGGCCATCTCGACTCCTGGTACATGGGGACTGGAGCCGTGGACAACGCGGCCGGCTGCCTGGTGATGATGGAGGCGATGCGCATTCTGCAGGCTTTGGATCTCCAGCCGCGGCGCACGATCCGGATCGCGTTGTGGAGCGGTGAAGAGCAGGGCTTGCTCGGCTCGCGCGCCTGGGTCCAGAACCATCAGGAGCTGCACGAGAAGATCTCGGCCTACCTCAACTTCGATAACGGCACCGGCAAGATCCGCGGCATCTACACGCAGATGAACGAGGGCGTGATCCCGGTGTTCGAGCAGATCCTCTGGCCGTTCCGTGACCTCGGCGTTGTCTCGGTGTGGAACCGCAACACCGGTGGTACCGACCACCTGGCGTTCGACGCCGCGGGGATCCCCGGCTTCCAGTTCATCCAGGATCCGATCGAATACAGCCAGAGACACCACCACACTTATCTCGACACGTATGACCACATGCTGATCGAGGACCTGATCCAGTCGGCAGTCGTCGTGGCCGCCACCGCATACCAATTGGCGATGCGGGACGAACTGTTGCCGCGGAAGGAAGCGCCGATTCCGTAGAGGGAGCAGGGAGCGGAGAACGACAGGGAGCCGGGAGCAGGGAGCGGAACCCAATGCGTTCCGCTCACACTCCGCTGGTTGTGCAAGTGCGGTCGGAACTCGAGTTCGAGACCTCCGCTCCCTGCTCCCCGCCATTGTGATCCCCATCACATTCTCCCTCCCTTCATCCTGCACCTATGTTCGCAAGTTGCATGTGTCTCGAGATCCGCAGCTGTAGTCCACCAACGGAGTTAGCATCACCCACCGACAATTGCCCGCACGCCTCGTGAGGACCAGCGCCGACGCTTGTTTGTGCTCGATTCTGTAAGTCCAATAACTGCAATGAGTAACGGCACGATTCCAATGTGGTGTCCTGGCCCGTATGTGAGATAACCTACGGATTCTACAGGCCGGGCGTCGTGTATTGCTGGGACGACGTGGAGGCATATCCGTTGCCTCTTCAAGGGATGTTCTGAGTCACAAACGGTTGCGGAAAAAGGGGGACGCCCGGCCCGATGAGCTGGCGTGCCGAAACGGGGTTGAGGGCAATCGCCACCGTGCTGGTAGTAGCTATCAGCGCGGTCTTAGCGAGCTGTTTTCTCGACGAGGCGACCGCACCAGGTGACGATCTCGCTTCGCGCGAGTTCACGATATCCGGTGATTCCATCTTGCTGCTGGGCGGGACGGCGCAGTTGTCTGCCGACTTGCCTCCCGGGACCGGTCGCGGGCCCAGTCGCGTTAACTGGGCGTCGAGCGACACGGCGGTCGCCCGGGTCGACACGGCGGGTGTCGTCACGGGGCGGTCGATCGGGACCGCAGAGATCGCAGCCCGCCTCGTGGCGCCGGATGTCGTCAACGACGTAGTGCGCTCTCTCGCGGTCGACGTAGTGTATGCGGCTATCGGCATAGACCCGGTCGATTCCCTCACCGGTATGGGCGAGACCCGCACTCTCACTGCAAGCGGTCTCGCGCTAGACCAGTCGCCCCACGGTCAACTACCCGCCACCTTCTCTTCCCTCGACTCGGCAATCGTGTCCGTCACGCCGACCGGTACGGTGACTGCCCGCCGCAACGGGATCGCCACTGTTGTGGCTAGCTTCGAGTCGTACGGCGCCAGCACAACGGTGCAGGTACGTCAGGTTGCCAAGCAGGTGAGCTTCCTCGTCCCGCGCATCGATCTTCCCGGACTGAATCACGACACGACCGTGGCGGTCGAGGTGCGCGACACGCAGGACTCGCTCATCGCTGCGCCGCTGTTGACGTGGGCATCGTCAGATTCCACCGCGGTCACCGTCACCAGTTCCGGAGTGATTCGCGCCATCAGTACGACGCCGGCGCACGTCATCGCGCGATGCGACACGGTAGCGGCGCAGATCCCGGTCGCCGTCACGCAGGGAGTCACATCACTGCTGGTGTACGACGGTGACAACCAGAGTGCGACCGTCGGTACCGCCGTGCCGGTCGCACCAGCGGTCGTCGCGCTGGATGACGGCGGCAATGCCGTGGCCGGTGTGTGGGTGACCTTTGCAATTACGAGTGGTGGTGGTCAGCTCACCGGTCCGGTCCAACTCACCAACGCCAGTGGCGTCGCGACACTCGCCAGCTGGACGCTGGGCACCACTGCGGGTGGCCAGAGTCTGACCGCCACGGCGGAAGGCCAGACGGCCACGGTCAATGCTACGGCGCTCCCGGCCCCGGTCTCACTGCTCGCGTCCCAGTTGAGCGCGTCGCACGATACCATCGGTGTCGGTGACACGGCGGTGCTGACACTGCACGCCCGCGACGGCTACGGCAATCCGCTCACGGCCGGCGGACTCAACGTCGTGTTCAGTCATTCGGGTGGAACGAGCACTGGCCTCATCAGCAGCACGGTGGACAATCTCGATGGAACGTACACCGCGACTTTCACGGGCTCGACGGCCGGCAGCGCAACCAACGTCAACGCCACCATAAACGGTTCGCCGGTCGTGTCCCCGCGTCCGACGATAACGGTTGCGGCATTACCGGCGGAGCTGCTGGTCACCGCGGGCAACAACCAGACGGCGAACGCGGGGACGCCTGTGGCAACCCAGCCCGCCGTGTTGGTGAACGACGGAGCCGGCGAGCCCATCGCCGGTGCGTTGGTGACTTTTTCGGTTACGCTAGGAGGCGGGACGATCACCGACTCGGTGCAACTGACCGACACTGATGGATCGGCGAGGCTCGGCAGCTGGACTCTGGGCACCGCCGCGGGTCCCAACAAGATCACTGCGACCGTGGCAACACTCTCCGTCGAGTTCGCTGCCACCGGAGTGCCGGGACCGGCCGATCTCGGCCAGTCGACTATCACGGTTTCGGATGACACCGTAGCGGCAGGTTCGGGCGCGGTCATGGGGCTCATGGTGCGTGATGCATACGGGAATCGTCACACCACGGGCGGGTTGGACGTCTCGTTCTACCTGTCCGGCGGAACCAGCAACGGCACCATCGGGTCGGTCACGGATAACGGCGACGGCAGCTACAGTGCGGACTTCACTGCTCAGACTGCGGGCACGCCGTCCGATGTCGGTGCCACGATAACCGGCAACCCGGTGACGTCGGCGCGTCCCACGGTGACTGTGATTCCCGGCCCGCCCGCCAGCGTGACGCCACAAGCCGGTGACAACCAAACCACGATCGTGGGGTCGCGGGTGCCGACTCCGCCGGCGGTGTTGGTGCAAGACGCTTTCGGCAATCCGATTCCCGGTACGACGGTGAGCTTCGCCGTCAGCGCCGGCGGTGGCAGCGTGGTGGGGTCACCTGCGGTGACCGACTCCGCTGGTGTCGCCGGCGTTGCCGGCTGGATTTTGGGACCGGCCCAAGGTGCCAACAGTTTGACGGCCACCGCAGGTGCACAACAGTACGTGTTCGCCGCGACCGCCACCGCGCCAGCCGTGCTCGACACGGTCGTGCTCGGCAATCTACTGCTCGGTGCGGAGCCGTACCGCGTGGCGGTGAGCGAGATCAGCGATGTTGCGTACGTCACCAATCGCTCAAGTGATTACGTGACTATCATCGACGTGCCGGGTGACAGCGCGATCGGCACGATCTCGGTGGGCGGCAAGCCCGCGGGGATCGCCGTGCACCGCACGAACGATCGGGTCTACATCGCGAGTGAAGTCACCAACCTCCTCACCGTTGTCGACGGCGCGACTCACGGCGTGGTCGGGACGGTAGCCCTGGGTGAGACACCGGCCGGTGTCGCAATCGACGAGGACGTGGGCTTGGTGTTCGTCGCCCTGCCGGGGTCCAACCGGATCGCCGTAATCGATGCCGTTGGCCTGACACCCACCGACACTGTAACGGTCGGGTCGAATCCCCATTGGCTCGCTTTCGTGCGCGGTAACCATCGGCTCTACGTATCCAATACTGGTGACGGGACGGTCACGGTCATAGACACACATGGCCCCAACGTGACGGCAACGATAAGTGTAGGGGCGTCACCCCAGGGAATCGCGGCGGACCAGGCTGCCGAAGAAGCGTACGTTGCAACCCGCAGCGCCGTGGTCGTGTTGGACATGGAGAACGTCGACAGAACGCTCAGCCTACCGACCGGCGATCACCAAGGCATCGCGGTGGGGGCCCGGCTCTTCGTTGCCAACGCGACCACAAACGAGCTGCTGATCCTGAACGGCGGGACGGGATCTCTGGTCGGCAGTGTTGCGATAGGGCAGGGCGCCCGGGGCGCGGCCATTCACAGCGGCACCAATCGAGTTTATGTGGTGGGCAGCGCGGATCGATCGGTGACGGTGGTGCGTGACAACAAGCTCGAAAGGGTGATCACGAGCGTCGGCGGCCCGCGCGGCGTTGCAGTCCACTCCGTGAGTAACAGGGTCTACGTCGCCAACGGCATCAGCGACAACGTCTCCGTCGTGGATGGCGCCAGCCGCTCGCTCGTCGGATTGCCGATCGTGGCGGGCTCGTCTCCCTGGGGCGCCGCCGTGAACGAGGTGCTGAACCGGCTGTACGTGACCAACAGCGGCGATGGCACGGTGACCGTGATAAACACGGCTGCAAATGCAGTTGTCGGAACGGTGGCGGTCGGCAACACGCCTCGTGGCGTGGCCGCTAATCCGACCACGGGCCGTGTGTACGTGGCCAACTACGCCGACAACACCGTATCGGTGATGGAGGGGGCCACCAACGTGGTGGTGGCGACGGTGGCTGTGGGCGCCAATCCCACCGCGGTCGCGATCGACACGCTTGCCAATCTGATCTACGTCGCGCACGAGAACGACGACGTTCATGTCATCGACGGCGCGACGAACTCGGTCACCGGTTCGATCGGACCGCTGGGCGGCAGTCCGTCGGACGTCGGGTGGAGCGGCGTCACGCAGACGCTGCACGTTCCGAACAACGACTCACCCGGCTCGATCTGGACGATCGACGCGGTGACCGCGAGTGTGACGGGAAGCACTGCGGTCACCGGCGTGCCGGCCGTTGTTTGTGTAGACGCCGCCCGGGATCTGGTGATCGTGCCGTCCACCACGGCGATCCAGTATGTGAATGGGACCTCCGGGGTAGTGGTCTATACCATGCTCGTGGGCAGCAGCTCGCAGGGTGCGGCTTTGAATGCGGGAACGAGCCAGGTGTTCATTGCGGACCGGACGACAAATGTCAACGGCATCATCATACTGCAGAACTAGCGAGCAGTTTCGCGCCGCCGCGGGCGGGGAGGGCCCGGGCGGCGGCCACGGGGCGACGGCGTGACGCACACCGCCGGTTTGGTCTGCGAGCGGTGCCAGTGGACACTGGCACCAGGCGAGTTGATGTGTTCGCGCTGTGGTGCGGACGCACCCGGCCGTATCTGGGATTCCGGGCGCCGCATGTCGATCCGCGACAGGCTCACCCAGACGTTGGAGACCCAGCTGCTCGGCACCATAAGGACCGCGATTGCAGGTGAGTACGAGATCCTGGGCAGGCTGGGTAAGGGTGGCATGTGCGCCGTCTATCTCGCTCAGGATCTGCAGCTCAACAGGCGGGTCGCGATCAAAGTCGTGCTGCCGGAGTTGGTGTCCGAGTTCGGCATCGCACAGCGGAGACTGAAGCGCGAGGCGCGAACCGCCGCGTCACTCAGCCACCCCAACATCATTCCCGTGTACGCGGTCCGAGATGTATGCGACCTGGTGTTCTTCGTGATGAAGCACATCGAGGGTTGTTCGCTTAGCTCCGCCATCAAGGAGCGGGGTGCGCTGCCGGTCCACACGGCCGTCTCGATATTCCGCCAGCTGGCCGGCGGGCTGGAATACGCTCACCGCCGCGGCGTGATCCATCGTGACATCAAGCCCGCCAACATAATGCTCGATCGCGAAGGCTGGGCCGTGCTGACCGATTTCGGGATCGCCAAGGTGGTCGACGGGCAGGAGATCACGGCGACAGGGGCAGCGATCGGCACACCGTGCTACATGAGCCCCGAACAGTGCTCCGGTGTCACGGCCACGACGGCCTCGGACCAGTATTCGCTGGGGGTCGTGGCGTACGAGATGTTGACCGGTAACCCTCCGTTCCTCGGAGATTCCGTGGCCGCGGTGATCACCAAGCACTTGTTCGAGAGCCCACCGCCGCTGGAGGATGTGGCTCCCGATTGTCCGCCGGAGGTGAGTGAGGTAGTCGAGCGGATGCTGGTGAAGAATCCGGATGAGCGTTGGCCCACGATGACCGATGCAGTCGAGGCGCTGGGTGTGGAGCCGGCGCTCGAAGCCGAGGCGGGACGGGCTAGCCTGATAGAGCTGGCCGGGCTGTGCGACACGGGCGAAGTCGAATACTCGACGCCGCGCAGTCCTCTCGCTGTGAAGACATCGGGTCGCGGACGGCCCCCCGGTGTCCGGCGACGCAGCAAGCTGCGGCGCTGGATCACCCAGCGAAGTACGGTGGCCCTCGGCGTGGCTGCCGCGAGTTTGATCTTATCGCTCGCCGTCGTCTGGTCCTCGCGTAGCACTGACGCGAGCATCCCGTTCCCCAGTCTCGTGGAGCAGCAGGCCGAACTCATCCAGCCGAGCGGCGAGACACCCACCGCGCAATCGGATCAGGCGCTCGCGATAGCCGACACCCAGTCGGCAACCGCAGCCGCTACGACACCAGTGCAGGATCGAGCGGTCCCGGATCGGTCCACCGACACACAAGTGACGCGGTCGGTTCAGGCTCCTGCGCAGGTCCCGGCCGCCCCGGCACCACCCAGGGATGGTGAGGTCCAGCTAGGTACCAGGGGCGTCGCGGCCGTGCTCTACGTGAACGGTGAGCCACGCGGCGTGATCGAATGGCTGCAGTGGTGGTCGATCCCGGCCGGCACCGTCACACTATCCATCCGAGCAGATGGTTGCACTCCGTGGGATTCCACCGTGGCCGTGAGGCCGGGCACGCGGACTCGAATCGGCTATCGCACCCCCAACTGCCCTCGGTGAGCGAACCCAAGTGAAGCGGTACGTGGCTCTCGTCCTGGCGATCGCTGTGGCAGGTGCGAGCGGCGCAGCGGCGCAGCAGAGTTCCCCTGTAGCCGATCTGCTCGCTGGTGCCCGGAACGCGCTCAACGACCTCGAGTACCAGCGGGCCGATTCGATCGCGCGCAGCCTGCTTGCATTGGGTGGTCAATTGACCGGAGCAGACCGGAGCCAAACCTACCAGCTATTGGCGGCGGCAGCGTACCCCGAGGAACAGGTAGCACAGCGGCCGGTGAGCGCCGCGCAATACCTGAGGCGGCTGTTGCAGTTGGACCCGACCGCGACGATGTCACGCGACGTCACGTGGCCGGGACTCGATTCGCTGCTGGAGGAGACGAGGCGTTCCACGTTCGCCGTCAGCGTGGTGCCGCTCGCGGACACCGTTCGTGCCGGGCGAGAAACGACGGATCTATTTCAGATCCGCGCAACGCGACCGGCCAGGTTGACGCTCACGGCCGACAACGAGAGAGGCTCGGTGGTCGAGCTCGATCGCCAAGGTCCGGTGAACCAGGCAGTACTCGGGATTACCGCCGTAACCGGTGATCAAGCGAACCTGCGCAGCGGCAGCTACACGTTCTGGATCATCGCGCAGGATCCGATTCTCCAGGAAGAGGTGAAGTTCGCCTTCGACGTCAGGGTGCAGGCACCGAGGCTCGAGTTGGCTCATGTGCCGGTGACCATCGACTCGAGCCTGTTTCTTCCCGAACAGGCCCTGCCGCGGCGAACCAGGAATGCGGTTATCGGGATAGCCCTTGGTGCCACGACGGCTCTGGCGGCGACCACGTTCGTGGGGTCGGACGAAATCAGCGGGGTTTCGTCCAGCGGCCGTGCCTATGCCGTCGCTGGGGTAATGACGCTGGGCGCTCTGGTGGGGACGTTTCTGGAGAAGCCCAAGCCGTTACCTGAGAATATCGTGCACAACGAGCAGGTGCGGGCCGATTTCGCGGAGGCCGTGCGCTCTGCCAGCGCGACAAATGCAGCGCGACGGCGGGAATACAGGGTGACGATCGTTATCGTCGGGGAGATACGGTAGTGTCGTCGCGCACTCTGCACTCTACACTCTGTGTGGCGCGGGTGGTGGGGCTGGCACTCGCGTTGGTCTTCGCACTTCTCTCGCAGGCCTCGGGTCAATCCGCCGGCCTCGATCTTCGCGGCGGAGTGACCGGATACTTCTCGCAGCGCAGTGCAGTGCTGGAGGGTGTGGCAGGGCGTGGGTCGGGTACGCTGGCAGGCATCGAGTTGGCGGTCCGTTCGAAGTTCATGGGTGGATCCGCGCGGCTGTTCGGGGGCGCATTCGCGGCCGACATAGGCGATGAGGCGGTGGGAGAGATCGGTCGAGCCGATCTCAGTGTGGTGGCGGGTCCCACGTACGTCGCCGCCGAGTTGGGCTACGCGCTGCGGACGTTCACCGGCGCGTTCGGCACCCGCCGATGGTCGTTCGTGCGTTTGGGTGGTCAAACTGTGTTACCGCTCGGCACCACGGGCATAAGCGCTAGCGTAGCCGCGGCAGTGTATCTGGGTGTATCGGGATCGCACGATACCGGCAAGGGCAGCGGCCGCGATCTCGAGACCCGCGTAAGCTACACATCGAGTTTGATCCCACTCTATGTTGCCCTGGGATACCGGATCGAGCGGTTCATTGCCGACGACGCCAGCGAGACGAGGCCGGAGGAAATGAGCGGGTTGGTGCTGGTGGCTGGGGTGAGAGTGAGGATCTGACGGGGAGCGGGGAGCGGACGTCTACAACTTCAGCTCCGAACGCCGTTGAACAAGTAGCGGAGCTTGAGTCTGCACCGTCAGGTTCCGCTCCCTGCTCCCGGCTCCTTATAGATTGGACAAAGAGAAAGGGCGAGGATTTCTCCTCGCCCTCGCTACGTCCGATGCACTCCGAATCGACGGACAGGGTGGGATTCGAACCCACGAGACGGAGTTACCGTCTACGCGCTCTCCAGGCGCGCGCCTTAGACCTCTCGGCCACCTGTCCCAGGTCGCAGATTGCGCAGATTGATGCCGCTTTGCGCGGATTGGCCGAGGGAAGGTTAGCCGGGGAAGGGGGGAGACTCAAGGGTGGTCACTTCCAGACACACCAAAGTCCAGAATTGTCGAGAGGAGAATTCGTCAACTCACTCCACTGTCGCCACGGATGTGTCGCATGTGCCGGAGCGTGTCCCGAACACGTGCCGGTGAGCAGGATAATGCGGTATTCGTGCTACAGGCGCGGCGGTTCCGAGCCGCGACCGATTCGCATCATGGCGAGCTGGTGTGGGACAACGCCGTTGTAGAGAGCTTCTTCAAGAGCCTCAAGGCCGAGCGTGTCAAGCACCGCCGCTACCGGACTCGCGAAGAAGCCAGAGCCGATGTAGGCGACTACATCGAGCGATTCTACAACCGCAGTCGGCTACACTCGTACCTCGACTATGTCAGCCCAGTCGAGTATGAACTCAAAGATGTGGCTTAACTCACTGTCCAATAGAACGGGTCAACTCCACGGCGCTCGGGGCTGTTCCTTCCGCGTCGATCCACCCTCGTCCGCCCGCGGCCTACCTCCTTCCTTTCCTTCCCCTTCTTCTCCTCCCAATCCCGGGGTAGCGGGGCGGAGGGGCAGCCACCAATTGACACCCGGTTGACGGTGCCGGACTACCCTTGTTCGAGCGAGTGTGATCACCCAACCTGAGTGCCATACGGGCAGGACGCTCTCTGTGACCGACGATGTCCCAACCGCTGTCAGCGATGCCCTAGCCGACTCTCACACGATCGAGCGAGAGTCCGGCCGTGGCCGATGGGGCAGATCCTGCAGTGTGCTTGTGAGTGCGTTCGCGGTGCTGGCCGGTGGATTCCTCGGAGCAAGCTGTGCACCCTATGGCCCTTCTTGGCAGGACGTGGGTGACATGGCACAAGTGGTAGCGTACCTCCTGCCAAAACCTCCGCCTTTCATCGAACAGCCGGTACGACTGTGCGACCAGGAGTTCACTTCCAGGCCGGGCGGATCGCTCGTCGAGGTCATCGCTGCGGATAGTCTCAGTCGCAGAGCCCTCGAGTACATACTTGACGAACATGTGGTGCTTGCACGTTTCCAAGTTTCAGGAGCGCATGCGAAGCGCCCGGCGCGGGCAGTGGCATTCGTCCGCAGCTTGGGTGGCGATGTTCTGCTCACTACACACTCGTCCACTCTCATCGGTGTCATATTCAAAGACGTGCACTATGCTGGCCCGCAGGATGGCGAAGAGGCCATGTACGCCTTACGTCGCCGCTGAGGCTTGCGCGAATGCAGATGGTTGGCAGAACCAGACCACCCTGGCCACGGTCGCAACCAGCCCATAGCTTAGCGGGAACTCCGCTTGGGAACTCGGACTCGTGTCTGACCCTCTGGAGCGCCTCACAACAGCCCTTGCCGACCGCTATACCATCGAGCGCGAACTCGGTAGCGGCGGCATGGCAACCGTCTA
>Ga0209536_100006786_pt1 | contig 17431 bp, 19 predicted proteins | sample DeeMarSeWOR28_12_FD_187461 | JGI IMG/M metagenome (GOLD analysis project Ga0209536, IMG submission 187461) | Marine sediment microbial communities from White Oak River estuary, North Carolina - WOR-2-8_12 (SPAdes) (version 2) | ecosystem: Environmental > Aquatic > Marine > Intertidal zone >... | reverse complement strand
CCCCCTCTACGAGATCGAGCGGGGGATCACGACGATCAACTACGACCCGGAGGAGAAGGGGAAGAAGGTGCCGGTGTCCGACTGGATCAAGCAGATGGGAAAGACCAGGCACCTGCTCAAGACGGAGTGCAAGCCGGAGCTCGAGTTGATCCAGGCCGAGGTGGACAGGCGGTGGGCGCGCCTGAAGGAGATGCACAAGAACCCGCTTCTGTAGCGCTTGCGACTCAGCCCCGATCGGATCCCCGGGGGAAGGGCCAACCCCCCGGGTTTCCTGTTATGGGAAAATTTTTTCCCTCTGTTGGCCCAAGGTGAATCCCGGGCCGGGAAGCCTCCATCTAAACCGAAACAAAACCGGACCCTTAAAATTCCTCCCCGGATGGTACCGATATTGCTTTTTTCCCGGGTAAAGGAGAGATCAAGATCTTGGGGGGTCCACGGGAAATAATGAGTCATATGCACGACATATTGATTTCCCATCCGGAGCTGGACGAGAGAAGCTCTCCGTGGTACCTCCTGCTCGGCGGCCTTCTCCTGGCCTGCCTTCTCTTCGTGTCGCCCGGCTACCAGGGTGTGTCCGACGACTACCAGGAGGACCCCTACGTCACCACGTGGCTGTCGAAGGAGAAGGCCAGCGAACTGATGCGCTATCACGGCGCGAACGGGATCATGATCACGGAGGACCGGGTCTACATCAAGCGGGACAGTCGCTGGATCTGCGTGTACCGGGATCCGTCTGCTCTCCCGGAGATGGAAACCCTGCAGGGTGCCCCCGCGACGGCCGGTCGGGTTCCGGGGGGCAAATCCTGACAGCCCCTCCCCCGGGTTCCCGCCCTTCGCATGATCCCTTTTCCTTCGCGGAGTGCTGTGGTATGGTTTCGCCTATGAACCAGAATCGCTTCATTCTCCACGAGAAGGAATACAACGAGTTCCAGTCGATCCTGAAGAAGCTTCTGATCGACGCCTACGCAAAGGTCGTCTTCCTGGTCGACAAGAACGGCTCCCTTCTGACGTCCGCCGGGGAGACGGAGGATTTCGACACCACGTCGCTGGCCTCGCTGGCCGCCGGAAACATCGCCGCCACCGGTGGGCTCGCCTCCCTGATCGGGGAGAAGGAGTTCTCGATCCTCTTCCACGAGGGGCAGCGGGACAACATGCACATCTCGCTGGTGGACAACCGGCTCATCCTCGTGGTGGTCTTCGACGGGCGCTCCTCGATCGGGCTGGTCCGTCTCCGCGTGCGCCGCGCGGGCGAAGAGCTGGGAAGGATCCTCAAGGCGGTCGACGAGACGGCGGAGAGAGAGGAGGAAGGGGGAGTGATCGAGGAACTGACCGAAGCCGACATCGAAAGTCTCTTCAAGTAGCACATGTCCTTCATCAACTACTCTTCCCGGGAGATCAACTGCAAGATCGTCTATTACGGCCCCGGTCTGTGTGGCAAAACGACCAACCTCCAGTACATCTTCCGGCGGATGAACCCGGGGGACCGGGGGAAGATGATCTCTCTGGCCACGGAGACCGAGCGCACCCTCTTTTTCGATTTCCTCCCCGTGTCGATGGGGGAGATCCGGGGATTCAAGACCCGCTTCCACCTCTATACGGTTCCGGGGCAGGTGTTCTACGACGCCAGTCGCAGGCTCATCCTGCGGGGGGTGGACGGCGTGGTGTTCTGCGCCGATTCCCAGATCACGCGGATGGACGCCAACCTGGAGTCCTTCGACAATCTGAGGATCAACCTGCGGGAGCAGGGGTATGACCCGGACCGGATCCCGCTTGTCCTGCAATACAACAAGCGCGACGTAAACAGCCTGGCCTCCGTTTCCGAGCTCCATGCCCTGCTGAACTACCGGAACGTACCCGAATTCGAGGCCGTCGCCAATACGGGAGTGGGCGTCTTCGAGACGCTCAAGGGGATCATCAAGCTGGTCCTGATCGACCTCAAGAAAGGCGGCAGGTAATCCTTTCCCCGTGCCGTACCGGGAATCGTCAACCGCATCCGAACTTGTCCTGACCGTGGCGTCGCCGCGGGAGCTGGCGGAGACCGATCTTTCCCCTTACGACTCCGTGTGCCTCGGCAACGCCTATTGCCGGCGGGTCGCGGAGAACTTCGCGGAGCATCCGGGCCTGCTCCCCGACGCGGTCGCCTCCCTGCACGCGGCGGGAAAGAAGGTCTACGTCACCTCCCCCGCCGCTCCCCGGGGGCGCGACATGCCCCACGTGGAGCGCCTCATCGACGGGGCAGCCTCCGCGGGAGCGGACGCGCTCGAGGTCCACAACATGGGGGTGCTGCGGGTGCTGCGGGAGAGGGGAATCCCGATCCCGGCGCACATGGGGGCCTTCGCGAACGTGTACACCCATCTTGCAGCAAAGGTGATGCGGGATTTCGGGGCCGTCCGGGTTCGTCCGAACGCGGAGGTGAGCCTGGCGGAGATGTCTGTCATCTCCCGGGAAGCCGGCGTCGAGGTGGAGATCCTGGCCCACGGGAAGATCCCGCTGGGGATCACCGAAAAATGCTTTCTCCTCGAGGGGCCGGAAGAGACGGACCCGGGGTGCCCGGCCGCGTGCGTCGAGGAACATTGGCTCACGGCCGGGAGGCCCGGGGGAAGGGGCCAGCGTTCCGGCGAGGGCGCGTGGGTCTTGAAGAACGTCGGAAAGGGGGTCCTGAGCGGGAAGGACATGTGCGTGGTCGAGCACCTTCCGCGACTCCTTTCCGAGGGAATCCGCATCTTCAAGGTGGAAGGCCTGTACGAAACGGCGGCCTACCGGTCCGAGGTGGGGGCTGCATACCGGGAGGCGCTCTCCCTGGCGTTGGCGGGAGGGGCGTACGCCGTACTTCCCCGGTGGGCGCAGGTCCTGAGGAAGCACTCCCCCAACGGCTTCTGCAACGGGTACTACTTCGGCAGGAGCGGGCAAATCTACGTCGGGACCGTTTTACAGGGCGGCAACTCCCGGGTATAATGATAATTTCTTCCGGACCGGCATCTTCGAGGAGGGACAGACCAATGGCTGAACTTCTGGCATCCGGTGGTACGGCCGAAATGGCCCGTGCAGTCCTCGACAGCGGAGCGGACGCCGTGTACGTCGGCGCGAAAGGTTGGAGCCGGCGCCGGGCGCAGTACGAAATGGGGGACGAGGAGGTGATCGCCTCCGCCCGGTACGCCCGTTCCCTGGGGAAAGTCCTGCGCGTGGCCTTCAACACCCTCCCCGCATCGGGCGAGATCCCCCTTCTGCTCGCGAAGGCCGAGAAGTTCGTCGGTGCGGGGATCCGCGACTTCATCCTCACGGACGTCGGGGCGATGAAGGCCCTTACGGAGCGGTTCCCGGGGGTCCAGATCCACGCGAGCGTCGGGTGCACCATCGTCAACGCGGAGGACGCGTGGTTCTACAAGGAGGCCGGCGCGACCCAGGTCGTGACCGAGTGCCGGGTGGACCGGGAGGAGATGCGGAAGATCCGGCAGGAGGTGGGGGTCGGACTCGAGGTCCTCGTGCACGCCACTACCTGCTTTACCTACCTCGGTCGCTGCACGATGAGCAGCTACACGCGCCAGGAATGGCGGTTCGACGAAGAGGGAAAGAACCACTTCCTGGGCAGCCCCAATCGGGGAGGGTTGTGCTACCGGGTCTGCCTGACGGAGTGGGACCAGCGAAGGGGGGACGGATCCTTGGAAGCCGGCGGCCTCGTGCTGCCCAACCTCGCGTACTTCCTGGTCGACGACATCCCCGACCTCCTCGACCTGGGGGTCGACACCATCAAGATCCAGGGGCGCGAGTACTCCATCCCCCTCGTCGGGAGAATGGTCCGGTTCTATCGCGACCTCATCGATTCCTACCTGCGGGACCGGTCGTCGTTCCGCATGGAGGCCTGGAAGGAGCAGATGGCCGGGATCATCACCGAGCGCGACGCGGAGCGGCGCGAGAAGACGGCCGGCCTCATCTCCGAATCGGGGCTGTCGGCCTAGGGGCAAGCCCGCTCAGTGGCTCACGTCGCCCTCGCGGAAGTAGTCCGCGAGGGCGCGTTCCACCACAAGGTCCGGCGAGACCTTCTTCTCCCGGCAGAATTCCAGCAGTTTCCCGTGAAGGTCGGAGGGCAGCGTGACGGTGACCTGCTCCCGCCGCGGCTTTGCCTCCCCCCGTTTTCCCCCTCCGCTCATCGATCCTCCTTTCCCGGGGATTCCCCCGCCGCCTGCTGGTAGAACCTGCGGAACGCCGCGTGCAGGCGTTCCCCGGTGGAGACCTCGCTTCGCCCCCCCTCGTGAATCAGTTCCCCGTTCAGGAAAATGCAATACCGGTCGAGGATGCGAATCGCCGCTCCCAGGTCGTGCTCGGCCAGGAGGATGGTCGTCCTTCCGCGCAGTTCCCCGTCGATGACCGGGAGGATCCTCTCCCGCACCTCGAGGGAGAGCCCCAGGAAGGGTTCGTCGAACAGCAGGAGCGAGGGGTTCCCCATCAGCGCGCGACCGATGACCAGCATCTGCCGCTCCCCGCCCGAGAGGATTCCCGCAGGACTAGGCGCCTTCTCCCCGAGGACGGGGAAGAGGTCGATCACCTTCTTCAGGGCTTCTCTTCTCTCCGCCGGCTTCCGGAGATACCCCCCGACGTCCAGGTTCTCCCGGACGGTCATCCGGAGGGCGACGCGGGCGCGGTCGGACACGTAGTGAATCCCCCGCGCCACCCGTTCATGGGCGGGAAGGCCCGTGATGTCCTCTCCGTGGTAGGTGATCCGCCCGGAGGAGACCGGCACAAGGCCCGCGACCGCCTTCAGGAACGTGGTCTTTCCCGACCCGTTCGCCCCGAAGATCGCCACGACCTCCCCGGGCCGGGCCTCGAGCGTGACCCCTTGCAGCGCCCTCACGTGGCCGAACGTCACCGATATGCTCTTCGCTTTCAGGTGCACCGTGGCCCCCGGCCGGAAATCTCACTGCCCGATGTCATCGCCGGTCGCCACGGGCAGGACCGCTGGCAGGTCGGCGGGCTTCCCCCCCCCAGGCGACCCGGCCGTCCTGGATCGCGACGACGCGGCCGCACATCTCCGAAAGAAGGAGCGGGTTGTGCGAGATCAGGAGGAAGGAGATTCCGTCGTCCTCGTGGAGAGACCGCATAAGCCCCGCCAGCTCCGCCTCGTCCTTCGCGGACAGCGCCGAGAAGACCTCGTCGAGCAGGACGAGCTTCGGCCGGCACGAGATCGCGCGCGCGAACTCCAGCCGGCGCAGGCAGCCCTGGGACAGCTTGGCTGCCGGCCAGAACCGCTGGGCGAACAACCCCGTCCGGAGGAGGACCGACTCGACTTCCCCCTCGCACTCCTGCAGGGAGCGTTCCTTGCCCCCCCCCCCCGGGTCCCCGCACAAACGAGCAACGAGGACCGACTCCATGACGGTGAGGGTGGGGTACGGGCCGGGGATCTGGAACGTCCTCGTGAGACCGGCCCGGAACCGCACGTCCATCGGGAGCCGGGTGATCTCCTTCCCGTCGAAGAGGATCCTCCCCCGGTCGGGGAAGATCAGCCCGGAGAGGACGTTGGCCATCACCGTCTTGCCGGCGCCGTTGGGGCCGAACAGCCCGACCACCTCGGCCGTCCCGACGGAGAGGGAGACCCCCCGGAGAACCCGTGTCGCCCCGAACGACTTTTCGATCCCCTCCGCACGAAGCAGGTCGCTCAACGGATTGCCCCTCCCGAGATCATTTTCCTCGCGCGGAGCCGCTCCCGCAAGGCTCCTGCCACACCGGCGGGGAAGAAGCGCAGGACGAGAAGGAGGGCCAGCGCGTACAGGAAAACCCTGGCGGCGGGGGGGACCCCGGCGCCCTGGAACAGGGCGTGCAGGATCAGCGCCGCGAGCACCGGCCCCGCGATGGTCCCCCTCCCCCCGATGGCGGCGAAGGTGGCCGCCTGGAAGGAAAGCTCCAGGGAGAGATCGGTCGTGGTCGCCCGTCCCACATACGCGGCGAATCCCACCCCTGCCGCCCCCGCGAAGAGGCCGGCCGCCACGAAGGCGCGCCTCTTGTGGCGCGCGACGTCCACGCCCGAGGCGCGGGCAGTCAGCTCGCTCCCCGAGATCGCCGTCCAGATCAGCCCCTCTCTGGAGAGCGCGATCCTTCTCATGCCCCAGGCGGAAACGAACAGGAACAGAAGCGCCCCGTAGTACGCCGCCCATGGGGAGGGGGCATCCCAGGGAAGGGCCACGGGGACTCCTCCCTCGCCCCCCCAGGAATAGGCGCCCCGGGGGCTGAAGAAGGTCTGCCCGATCATGACCTCGTGTGCGAGCTCCCCCAGGGCGAGCGTGAGGAGCGCGATGAACGGCCCCTTGAGCCGTGCGGACATCGTTCCGACGACGGCTGCGGCCCCCGTGGAGAGAAGCAGCGCCGCGACCGCGGCGGCGGCGAACGGCCATCCGGCGAGGCTCGTCAGGAGCGCGCAGGAGTACGTGGCCGTCCCGAAGAAGAGGGCGTGCCCGAGGGAGATCTGGCCTGCCACCCCGCCGACGATGTCCCAGGACCCGACGTAGGAGGCCAGGAGAAAACCGGAGGTCAGGACGTCGAGAAGGAAGGGGTCCAGTCCCGCGAGGGGGAGGAGGAGCAGCAGGCCCGCCCCGAGGGCCAGCGCTCCGGTCGTATTCCGCATCGAGGGCAGCACTGCCGGCCCGCGGGTCAGTAGTCCCGCCCGGGATCCGTGGCGGAGAGGCCCGCCGGGCGCAGAAGGAGCAGAAGGGAGATGACCGTGAGCAGGCTCACGTACGACCACTGGGGCGCAAGGAGGTACGCGCTGATGTTCGACAGCAGGCCGAGCCCCACGGCCAGGAGGAAGATGGTGAGGACGTTCTCCATCCCCGAGGCGATCACCACGATGAGGGACAGGATGAGCGGGACCCTCCCCATGGTGGGGGTGATCGAGGTCGCCGGAGCCAGGAGGGCGCCTGCGGCGGCTGCGGTGGCCGAGGCGAACCCGAAGGTGAGGACCCGGATTTTTTCCACGTCGATCCCGACCGATCCCGCGACCTCCTCCTCCTCGGAGATGAGCTTCAGCGGGAGGCCCCACCGGGAGGAGAGGAACAGGGCCAGCCCGCCCAGGATCCCCGCGGAGGCCAGGAGGGAAACCGCCCCCCAGCGGCGGACGACGACGCCGGACAGCTCCCCCCAGGGAGGTCCGGATCCGATCGAGACCGGGTGCGGCCCCCACAGCATCTGCGCGGCCTGTTCGAACAGGATCGCGAACCCCAGGGAACCGACGGCCACCGAGAAGGGGTGGGACCGTACCGGGTTGATAAAACTCTTCCCGAGAAAGACACCGAACGCGAAGGCGATGACGCAGGCCAGAAGAACGGCCGCCGCCGGGTTGGACACCCCCTTCGTGGACAGGACGTACGCCACGTAAGCTCCAAGGGAAAAAAAGGCACCGTGGGAGAGGTTGACAACCTTCACAACGCCGAGGATGAGGGCGAGACCTGCCGCCATCAGCGCGTAGGTGGCCCCCGTGAACAGTCCGTCCAGGATGACCTGCGCGAAGGGAATCATCCCCGCCCCTTTATGGTGGTCGCGGTTCCACCCCGGCGGGGTTCATCCCCCCCGGTGCGGCGGGGGAAACGATCCGGGCACCCCCCGGTTCCCACCGGATCACGGTCCCGTGCAGCTCCGGTGTTCCCCAGGCCGCCTGGTGGGAGGCGTCGAACCGGTAGGTTCCCGCGACCCCCGGAAAGGTCCCGTTCTCCAGGGCCGTGACGACGGCATCCGAATCCGTCCTCCCCGCGTCGCGGATCGCCGATAAAAGAAGCATCACGGCGTCGTAGGGGAGGGCGTCGCTGTATCCGACCGGCATGTAGCCGTACCGCCGCTCGAATGCTTCCGCGTACCGTGTCGCCTCCCCCGATGCCCCTTTCCAGGAAGCGGCCTGCACGTAGAGGGGGGCGGAGAGGGGAAGGGTGGCCGCAACCCGGGCGTCCCCGAGCGTGCCCCCCACGGAGAGGATGGGGAAGGTCGCCCCGCCTTCCCGGACCCGCTTCACGAACTCCGCGGAACTCCCTCCGGGATCCCCGAGCACGACGATCTCCGGGGCCCCGGCCATGACGGCCACGGCGACCGGCTCGAGCGCAGGGTTCCTCGGGCTGTAGAACGCCTCGTATACGGGGGCGATCCGTTTCGGGGCGAGCGCCTTCCTCAATTCCCCGGCCAGCTCCCGGTTCCACCGGATTGCTGTCCCCACGAAGGCGTAGCGGGACACCCCCTGCCGCCCGAGGAATTCGGCCATCATCCCCGCCCACTGGGGGATCGAGTACCCGACCCGGAAGACGTACCGGTACCGGTCGTACGCGCGCCGGACGTGGTCGGTGATCTCGTCGGTGGCGGCCACCGGGACGATGAGGACCGACCTGCTTGCCGCGGCCACCTCGATCACCCCGACGGTTTCCTCCGACAGGTAGGCGCCGACGAGGGCGAACACCTTCTCCCGGGAGGTGAGCCGAAGCGCCTCGGAACGGGCGATCTCGACTCGCCCCTGCGTGTCCGCCACGAGGAACTCGACGGGCCGGCCCAGCACACCGCCCTCCGCGTTTGCCTGCTCCACCGCCAGCGTGACCGCCTGGGTGAACGCCGATCCTCCCGCGGCGAACGGCCCGGAAAGGGGGGCCAGCACGCCGATCCGGATCGGCGCGACCGGGTCGGGGGACGCCGATGCCGCGAAAGAGAGGAGAACGAGGGCGGAGAGGGCAAGAAGCGGGACAGGAAGGAAGCAGGCGATGCGGCGCATCGGGAAAGACCTCCCGGCGAAAGGATACCACAAGGGAGGGAGGGGGAGGATCGGAACCCGGCGGGAGAAACGAAAAAGGCCGCCGGGAGAAAATCCCGGCGGCCGTTCGGTTGGTTGCCTGTCGACGTCCGACCGTCGCTTAGGTGTGCTCCGGTCTTCTGAGGATCACCACCAGGATGATTCCCAAGACGCACATGCCCGCCAGGGTGCCGTAGACCTGGTTGTACCCCCCGGCGAGGTTTCCGGCTTCCTTTGCCGCCGTCATGATCTTGCCGAAGTAGCCGGGGACGACGAACCCGCAGATCCCCCACGCGGTGAAGACGATCCCGTAGTTGGCGCCCACGTTCTTCGCGCCGTAGAAGTCGGCCGTGAACGACGGCATCATGGCCAGGTATCCGCCGTAGCAGAACCCCACCACGCACAGGCCGGCCAGCGCCTGGTTGAAGGAGGTGACGTTCCGAAGGAGGAAGATGCACGCCACGATGTAGAGGGAGAACATGGCGATCGTCGTGTTCTTCCGTCCGATCTTGTCCGAGGTGGCGCCCCAGGCGAGACGTCCCACCCCGTTGAACGCGCTCATGATGCCGAGCGCCGTCGCTCCTGACATGAATGCCGTGGCCGCCGCGAGCTCCTTCACGAGCGGAGCGGCCTGGCCGATGGCGGTGATCCCCACGGAGGTTCCGAGGAAGTAGATGACCCACAGCGCATAGAACTGCCAGGTTTTTATCATCTCGCCCGGGGCGAATTCCGCCTTGATGGCCGCTCCGGCCGCTGTCGTAGCCGCTGCCGGCGGGGTCCACCCTTCCGGCTTCCACCCGGCGGGGGGAACCGCGTAGACCTGCGCCGCGCCGATGACGCAGATAAAGAAGATCACAGAGAGGATCATGAATGTCCTTGGAATGGTCGTTGCCCACATCGCAGGGTCGGTCCCCAGCAACTTCTGGATGAGGGGCGCGAAGATGAGCGACCCAGCGCCGAACCCGAGGACCGCCAGGCCGACGATCGTCCCGCGCTTGTCGGGGAACCACTTCACGCAGGTGGCGATGGGGGTGACGTACGCGAACCCGACGCCCAGGCCGCCGAGGATCCCGTAGGTGAACTTCAGTGCTGTGGCATTCTGCCAGAAGAATGCGGACAGCAGAACGCCGATTCCCATCAGCACTCCTCCGACGGACCCGACGAGTCTTGGCCCCTTCTTGTCCTGCCAGAACCCGGCGATGATCATCGAGACCGTGAAGAAGAGCACCGAATACCGGTAGGGGGCAATCGAGGTAGCCTTATCCCACCCATTGGTTGCTTCCAGCGGTCCGCGGAAAACCGACCAGGAGTAAAGCACGCCCAGGCACAACTGCATCACGAGGGCGGCGTACACAAACTTCCACCGGTTTACCTGTTCAGCCATCATTCCCCTCCTTCTTGGTTTATCTCATCCTATTGAAAAACCAACCCCCCCATGCCTCAGAAATTTCCGATACCACCCCCCTTCTCGATAGAACAGTTTTTCACGCCAAAATCGGTTCCCCTATTTCTACCTCATCACGGAAATCAGTGTCAAGATTTTTATAAACTTTGTTTTATTAACATCCGGGACGGGAATATTCGGGGGGGGAGCAGGGAATCCGCGGAAAAGTGGGGAAAAAAAGGCATTCAATTTCTTTTGGTTATGCGAACAGCGGGAAATAGTCGAACAGAGAGGAATCTTCCCGACCCCCGCCTCATATCTAATGAGTACGGTTGGGAAATTTACCCCAAGGAGAGATCATCGATGAATCCGTTTCACGAGATCAAGAAAGTGCCCGCGATGAAAGTCATCGCATGGAGGGGGACCGTTTCCCTGTGGGGGATCGACACCGCGTTCTCCCGGCTGTACGACAAGGCGGTGGAGGGGAAAGTCCTGTTCCGGCAGCCCGCCGTCGGGATCCGTCACGGGGGCGGCCTGGTTCCCGGGCCGTTCCACGCGGACTACGAAGTCATGTTTCCCCTGACGGCCGACCTCGCCGCAGAGATCCCGGGGACCGACGTGAAGGAGATCCCCGAGCAGCAGGTGGCCTCCTTCGTGCACCGCGGCCCCTACCATTGGATCCCGTGCACCTACGAAAAAGTGCTGGACTGGCTTCGGGAGAACCGGTATGAAGTAGCCGGAGAACCGCGTGAGGTCTTCTTCGTCGCCCCCGAGCCGCATTCCGGAGGGACCCAGGACGACATGCTCACGGAGATCCAGGTTCCGATCCGCCTTCGCTCGGACCTGAAGGGATGGGACCAGGGCTTCGGCGAACCGGCGGGGAAGGCTGCGTAAGGAGGCGACGCCGACCTTTTGACCGACCGCGAGAGGATCTTCCTTACCCATCTCTCCTCCTGCGCCGGTTGAGCGTCCAAGCTGGGGCAGGGGGTCCTTGCCCGGATATTGGCCGCCGTTCCGCCGCCGGACGATCCGCGTGTGCTCGTGGGGAGCTCCCACGCGGATGACGCGGGGGTCTTCCGACTCTCCTCCGAGGAAGCCCTGGTGGCCACGGTGGATTTCTTCACCCCGGTGGTCGACGACCCGTATCTGTACGGCGCCATCGCGGCCGCCAATTCCCTGAGCGACGTGTACGCCATGGGGGGGGAGCCGCTCTTCGCACTGGCAATCGCCGCGTTTCCGGACGACAGGACGGTCCTCCCCCTCATGGCCGACGTCATGGCAGGGGCTGCCGACAAGGCGAGGGAGGCGGGGATCTGCATCATCGGGGGACACACGATCCGGGACAGGGAGCCCAAGTTCGGGCTTTCGGTCACCGGGAGGGTCCACCCGGAGAGGATGTGGACGAACCGGGGGGCGAAGCCCGGGGATGTCATCGTGCTGACCAAGCCGATCGGGACGGGCGTCGTCACGACGGCGATCAAGTGGGGGATCTCCCCGAAAGAGACCACGGACGCGGCGATCCGGTCGATGGCGGCGCTTTCCGCCGGGCCCGCGCGTGTGGCGCGGGAGATCGGGATCCACACGGCCACCGACGTCACCGGGTTCGGTCTTCTCGGCCACCTGATCGAGGTGCTGGAGGGAAGCGGCCTCGGCGCCGAGATCCGGCTCCAGGAGATCCCGGTCTTCCCCGGGGTGCGCGACCTCATGAAGCGGCGCGTCATGGCGTCGCTCTCCGCGCGCGGGAGCTTCCCGGGCGCGTCCTTTCTCCACGCCCGGTTCGGGTCCCCGCCCATTCCCGGGGGTGCGCGCGAGAACCTCGCTTTCCAGAAACCCAAGATCCGCGTCCCGCCGCTGCTTCCGGAAGAGGAGGTCCTCCTCCTCGCCGACCCCCAGACCTCGGGGGGCCTCCTCCTGTTCGTCCCCGGGGAGCGGGCCGGGGAGCTGGTGCGCGCCCTCGAAAGCAGGGGGGAAGGGGCGTGGACGATCGGCCGCGCCCACGCAATGGCGGGGGACGAGATGCCCCGCGTCACGGTCCTCTGATCGGGGTATACTTTCCCCAGCCGTTACGATCCTACCCCGTCGGAGGTGTCCTCCATGGATCGACTCTCCTCGGTCGGGATGCTCATTGCGCGCATCCTTCTGTCACACATCTTTCTGTTCTCCGGCGTGAAGAAGGTCTTCGCCTTCTCCGCGACGCAGGCCTACATGACGAGATACGGGATGAAGATGGCCGGCCTGTTCCTGGTCCTCGCCATCCTCTTCGAGATCGGCGGCGGGCTGATGCTCCTTCTGGGGTACCTTCCCCGCCTGGGCGCGCTTGCCCTTCTCCTGTTTCTCCTCCCGACGACGGTCGTCTTCCACCGCGATTTCGCCGACCCCGCCCAGATCGTCCAGTTCTCCAAGAACGCGGCGATCATGGGAGGCCTGTGGGCCATCCTCGCGGCGGGGGGTGGCGAGTTCGCCCTCCGCGGGCGGAAGAGGTAGGCGGTTTAGACCCGGCGGGGGATGGTACTATGGAAAGACGGCGGGGAACCCGGAAGCCAGCATGCGGGGAGGTGACGCGATGAGCAAGGTGGACATCGGGCGCGCGAGGTCGCTTTCCATCAAGTGCCTGTCGGAGATCTCCTGGCACGACAACGCCAGGATGCGCCAGGACGTCCGGGAGGCCGGGGGGCTCGGGGTCGACCAGTTCGACGTGAAATGGACGCCGGAGAACGCCGCGGGCGTTTCGTCCCTGATCGAGTCCGTGGACGGGGGGGGACGCCCCAGGAAGTTCCTGATGGACGTGGGGTGGGACGTCGCGTACATGGACGGGGTTTTCCGCCGCGAGGGGATCGACCGGATGCTCGCCGCCGGCGAGATCGACTTCCTGTATATTACCCACGAGCACGTCGACCACCTGTGGGGGCTTCCCGCGGCGGTGAAGCACCGTCCCGACGTCAAGATCCTCCTTCCGTCCGGGTTCTCGCCGAAGAGCAGGGAGGTCATCCGGCAGTCCGGGCACACGGGGAAGGTCGTGGAACTCGGTCCCGAGGCCCCGCACATCCTGTTTCCCGGCTGCGCCTCGGTCACGTTCGACATCCCGATCTTCCTCAAGACCCACGGGGAGCAGGCCCTCTATTTCCACGTGGAGGGGCGGGGGATGGTCACCGTCACCGGGTGCTGCCACAACGGGGTTCTCGGTCTTCTGGAGTACGCCGAGGAGACCTTCGACGGATTTTCGGAGTTCCACGGCGTTTACGGGGGGCTGCACATCTCCCCCTTCGAGGAGTGGGGGCCCGACCAGGAGGAGGTGCTGGACAAGCTCCAGGCGTTCCGTCTCCAGCGCCTGGCCTGCAACCACTGCACGGGGATCCTGGCCGTCCAGAAGATGCTGGAGCGGGGGATGCCCGTCGTGCGCGGGTCGGGGAATCACGGCAGCAAGAGCGAGCTGTACCTGGGCAACGGCGACACGGTGGTCTTCTGAAAAACATTCCGTTCGAGGCAGGAACCGGCCTCAGGCGTTCCACTTCCCGATCAGCGCCGAGACGATCCGGACCATGTCGCCGATCCCGGACAGGGGGATCCTCTCGTCCACGCCGTGGATCCGCCCGAACTCCCCGCGGGGCAGCAGAAGCGGCATCAACCCGTAGGTGTCGATCCCCAGGGACCGGAAGAAGCGCGAGTCGGTAAACCCCGTGGACATGTAGGGCAGGACGACGGCGTCCGGGTGGACCGAGCGGATCGCATCCTCCAGGGCGTCGAACAGGGGACCCCGGGGCGAGCCGTTCGGCCTTTCGGCGAAGGCGATCTCCACGCGGACGTCGAGATCCCGCACCATCTCCTGCACGCGGGCGGCCACCGCTTCCGGGTCCTCGCCCGGAAGGATGCGGCAGTCCACGGTCCCCTCCGCCTTCGAGGGGATCACGTTCGGCTTGAACCCCGCCGCAAGCGTCGTCACGGCAAAGGTGTTGCGCATCAGCGGGTCGATCTCGGGATGCTTCGCGGTGAACTCCTCCAGCCTGGCCGAATCCCCGGGGCCCCCGGAAAGCGAGTCCGGGTCGAGGTCGACCCTCCCCTGGGCGAAGAGGATTTTCAGCATCTCCCGGACCGGTCCGGTGATCCGCGCCGGGTCGCGGTGCTCGGCGAGCCTGGCCATCGCGCGGGAGATTCTCGCCGGGGCGTCGCCCGCCGAGGGGCGGCTGCCGTGCCCCGCCTTGCCCTCCGCGGAAAGGGCGAGCCACAATGGGCCCTTCTCCCACAGGTTCACCAGGAAGAACTTCCCCTCCCCGAAGATGTCCCGGACGCCCACGCCCCCCTCGTTCATCCCGACCGCGCGCCCGAGAGGAACGGGGAGGTTCCGGACGAAGTACTCCGCCCCTTCCTTCCCTCCGACCTCCTCGTCGGCGTTGGCCACCAGGAAGAGCTTGCGCCGGAGCGTCCCGGACCGGGCGGCGCCGATCGCGGCGCACAGGTGCGCCACCCCGAGACCCTTCGTGTCCAGGGTCCCCCGGCCGTACATATATCCGTCCCGGACCTCCGCGGAGAACGGCGGGACGCTCCACTCCTCCTCCCGCGCCGGCACCACGTCCATGTGGTGGATGAGCACGAGGCCGGGCTCCTCGGTGCCCCCCACGTGGCACAGGACGTTCGGTTTTTCCATCGTGGCGCCGAACGTGATCGGGACCAGGGCGTTCTCGACGAGTACCCGGCACAGGAACTCGGCCGCGGGACGGCAGTCGCCGGGAGGGTTCGTCGTGTCGATCCGGATATACTCCGAGAGGAGCGAAACGGGGTCCATGGTTGGATTATGGCGGTTTTTCCGGATACAATGCAAAGGTTGGAAATCCCGGGGTCCATCGATTCGTGGAGTGTCGCATGCCCAAGGCGCTGATCACGGGAATCACCGGCCAGGACGGGTCGTACCTGGCCGAGCTTCTCCTGTCGAAGGGATACGAAGTCCACGGCGTCATCCGGCGGGCGTCCACGTTCAACACCGGCCGCATCGACCACGTCTACGTCGATCCCCACGTCGCCGGCGCGCGGCTGCTTCTCCATTACGGCGACCTCGCCGATTCGGGTCAGATGACGAACCTCATCTACAACCTGGAGCCCGACGAGATCTACCACCTGGGCGCGCAGAGCCACGTCCGCGTCTCCTTCGACATCCCGGAGTACACCGGCGACGTCACCGGCCTGGGGACTACCCGGATTCTCGAGGCCCTCCGGCGCGCCAACGGGAAAGCGAGGTATTATCAGGCCTCCTCGAGCGAGATGTTCGGCGCCTCGCGCCCTCCGCAGAACGAAAAGACCCCCTTTTACCCGCGGTCCCCGTACGGCGCGGCGAAGGTCTACTCCTACTGGGTTGCCGTCAACTACCGGGAGGCGTACGGGATGTTCGCCAGCAACGGCATCCTCTTCAACCACGAGTCGCCCCGGCGCGGCGAGACGTTTGTCACGAGAAAGATCACCCGTGCGGTAGCGGCCATCCGGGCGGGGACGCAGAAGGAGCTGTTCCTCGGGAACCTCGACGCGCGCAGGGACTGGGGCTTCGCCCGGGAGTACGTCGAGGCGATGTGGCGGATCCTGCAGCACGACCGGGGGGACGATTTCGTGGTGGGTACGGGAGAGTCGCACTCGGTGAAGGAATTTCTCGAAGAGGCGTTCGCTTATGTCGGCCTGGATTGGAAAGAGCACGTCAGGATCGACCCGAGGTACTTCCGTCCGACCGAGGTGGAGAGCCTGATCGCCGACGCCTCCCGGGCGAGAACGGTCCTCGGCTGGGAACCGAGGATCGCCTTCCGGGAGCTGGTCCGGATCATGGTGGACGCCGACATGGAGGAGGCGGGGCTTGTCCCCCCCGGGGAGGGCAGGAAGATCCTGGAGTCGAAAGGATTCCCCACCGCCGGGAAACTGTAACAAACGGGGACGTTCTTAAACTTTTTAATGGACTGCTGCCGGTAGGCGGCTGAAGAATGTTTGCCGCGTCCGGTCATTGTGAAAGTTAAGGAACGTCCCCGGATTTGAGAGTAATTCCCCCCGGGGGGGAACGATTTCACGGGAGAGCGAGATGGCTGCTCGAGGGTCGAAAAACCGAAAGGCCGAGACGAAGGGATTCTTCGCCGGAAAGAAGATCCTCGTGACCGGCGGGGCGGGATTCCTCGGGCTGTCGGTCGTTCGACTCCTTCTCGAGAAGGGCGCTCACCCCAAGGATATTTTCGTTCCCCGTTCGGATACTTATGATCTTCGCTTCCAGGTGGCCTGCGCGAAGGTCGTGACCGGCCGGGACATCGTGATCCACCTGGCCGCAAACGCCGGGGGGATCGGGTGGAACCGGGACCATCCCGGCGCCCTCTTCTACGACAACATCGCGATGGGAGCCCTCCTCATGGAAGAGGCGCGCATCGCGGGAGTCGAAAAGTTCGTCCAGATCGGGACGGTCTGCTCCTACCCGTTCCGTCCGCCCCGCATCCCCTTCCGGGAGGACGATCTCTGGGAGGGGTACCCCGAGGAGACGAACGCGCCCTACGGGATCGCGAAAAAATCGCTTATGGTGATGGGACAGGCGTACCGGCAGGAGTACGGGTTCTGCGTCATCTACCTGCTTCCGGTGAACCTCTACGGTCCCGGGGACCACTTCTTCGAGGAGGAGAAGTCCCACGTCATCCCGGCGCTCATCCGGAAGTTCGTCGAGGCGAGGGAATCGGGCGCGAAGGAAGTGGAGGTCTGGGGGAGCGGTTTCCACGAGGGCGTGCCGGTGTCCCGGGAGTTTCTCTATGTGGACGACGCCGCCGAGGGGATCGTCCTGGCGACCGAGCGGTACGACAAGCCCGACCCGGTCAACATCGGATCGGGGCAGGAGATCGCGATCAACGATCTCGTCGAGGAGATCGGCCGGCTGACGGGGTTCCGGGGGCGGATCGTGCGGGACACGTCCCGGCCGGACGGGCAGCCGCGCCGCTGCCTCGACACCTCCCGGGCGAAGGCGGAGTTCGGGTTTTCCGCCCGCACCCCGTTCGAGGAGGGTCTGCGCAGGACGATCGAGTGGTACGAGCTAGCGCGAAAGGAGCTTCTTCTGCCATGAAGCGGATACTGGTAACCGGCGGGGCGGGGTTCATCGGGTCGCATCTGTGCGAGCGGCTGCTCGGCCGGGGGGACGAGGTGCTGTGCGTCGACAACTTCTTCACCTCCCGGCGGCAGAACATCATGCATCTCTTCGGGAACCCCATGTTCGAGTTCATGCGGCACGACATCACCTGGCCCCTGTACGTCGAGGTGGACCAGATCTACAACCTGGCCTGCCCCGCATCTCCCGTCCA
>Ga0209536_100006785_pt1 | contig 17432 bp, 17 predicted proteins | sample DeeMarSeWOR28_12_FD_187461 | JGI IMG/M metagenome (GOLD analysis project Ga0209536, IMG submission 187461) | Marine sediment microbial communities from White Oak River estuary, North Carolina - WOR-2-8_12 (SPAdes) (version 2) | ecosystem: Environmental > Aquatic > Marine > Intertidal zone >... | reverse complement strand
AAGATGCGATATCCGCACATTATGCATTTTGTATCTCCGCCCCTTAGATCTAGTTCCTCTGAAGGAACTCGGGCACCACATCTCATACATTCGTATACTATTCCCATTTTTTCCATGAGAAATCACTTCTTTTTACAAAGGAAAAGTATTTTGCTTTTAAATCTTTCCAATAATCTGTGAAATAATGCAAAGAAAAGCAGGAGACTTAGGTAGGAAAAAGTTTTTGCATCCAAATTCATCTAGCGATTTCAGTTTTACCCCAAAATCCTATGATGTTGTAGGTGATATAGCTATAGTTAAAGCATCACTTGGGGATAAAAAGAAAGCTCAAGAAATTGCAGATGCAATAGGGAATTTTGATCTCGCGTTTGAACAGTGTTTTTGTTTCATCACTGAGAGAGATGAAGTCATTGGCGTTTTTGGCTTCGATGCGGATTTGGATGGCTCGGCCAAAATGCTGACAATTCCTATGATAATATAGGTGCGCCAAACAACGTGGGAAATGGTCGGTTGAACAGCCCCCATCACACCGGTATTACGATCCTGCATGTTGATAACAGCCCCTCAGACCGTACAGATAATCCAAATCAACCATTTGTATTGGGTTGGCATGCCGGAGATACGTTTCCATCATTGGGAGATATGGTCGCCGATGTACCGATGAATCAGGTCTATCGTATGATAAGCGGAAATCCATATCCAACCGATGCCTTTGGTGATACCTGGGAACGATTTGATGAAACCTACTTTACGTCAATAACAAATCAAATAGATCCTTCAGAAATTCATCAGGATGAGGGCGGAACAAATATTTGGGTATCATACGGGCCTTTTACTCTTAATCCTGGTGATACGATCAAAATCGTAGAAGCGGAAGGTGTCAATGGATTAAGCCGTGAAATGTGTGAAATAATTGGTGCTACCTGGTTAGAAGGGGGTGGTCCTTTTATTCTTCCACCTCCTGAAGGTGGAGAAACAACTGATCCTGATGAATATAAAAATTCCTGGGTTTTTACCGGTAAAGATTCAATAATGGAGACTTTCGGTCGCGCGAAAAGAAATTTTGATCAGCAGTATCAAATTCCACAACCACCTCTTCCTCCACCTGTTTTTGAAGTAAATTCTGGTGGCGACAGAATTTCCTTATCATGGCAACCAAGTCCATCAGAGGAAGATCCTGATTTCGGGGGATACCGAATTTTCCGTTCGGTCGCTAAACCGGACACAACCTATGATGAAATATTCGCCTGTGGTTTGGGAACAGAAAATCCTGAAATTGTTAATACATATGATGATTTGAGTCCAATCCGTGGATTCTCTTATTATTATTATCTTGTTGCCTTTAATGATGGATCAAATAATCAAAGTGGTGATACCAATCCAAGGGGACAGTTACATAGTGGCAGATTTTACACACAAACAACAACACCAGCCTTCTTAAGCAGACAGGCAGGTAAAACCCTTTCAAATATTCGGGTTGTCCCAAATCCTTATAATATCGATGCCAGAAAACTAAATTATCCGGATGAATCGGATAAGATTGCGTTTTTAAATATACCGGCTTATTGTAAGATAAGGATTTATACGGAAAGAGGAGATTTAATACAGACACTTGAGCACGATGACGGAAGTGGCGATGAGTTTTGGAATTTAGTTACCTCGTCACGTCAGATAGTTGTAAGTGGTATCTATATTGCTCATTTTGAAGTAACAAAGGATTACGCAGATCCAAATACAGGTCAGATTTTGTATAAAAAAGGCGACACTTCTTTTCAAAAATTCGCTGTTGTTAGATAAATCGAAAATACTATTAAAGAACATACAAAACGAAAGACTCCTGCCAATAAACATAAATTTATATATTATTTAAAGTGTTAATCTAGAAAATAAAACTTATCAAAAAATATCTAAACTAAAACCTCATATATCTGATTTTTTCTTATTATCTTTACGGTGATAATGCATTAAATAAATTTAATATCCAGGAGTTCGCAGAGAGGGGTAATATAAAATATTAGTTAAATCAATTATTATTATATGTTTACTCAGTGTACTCTGTGGTTTATTTTGACATAAAGTTAATTATTAAAGGGGTAAATAAATGAAATATATTCAACTAGGCCAAAATGGGCCGAAAGTGTCTGTTATCGGTTTTGGTGCCTGGGCAATCGGTGGTATGAATTGGGGAAAAACGGATGATGAAATTTCAAAAAATGCTCTTCATGAAGCGCTAGATTGTGGCGTTACGTTCATTGATACCGCGGATGTCTATGGATTTGGCCATTCAGAGCAGTTAATTAAAGAAGTTATTAAGGAGAGGGGTAAAGGGGAAATAGTGATTGCTACAAAGGCCGGAAATGATTTCTATAATGCGGACGATTCCGATGATGAGGGGTATGGTGCTATCCGGCAAACATATACAACCGATTATATCATTTCGGCTGCAGAGAATAGTATGAAAAGACTGGATATGGAAGCACTTGATATTCTCCAGTTACACAGCCCTGACACTGATAAACTTGAACAGGATGATCCCTGGGAAGCTCTCTATCAATTGAAAAAAGATGGTAAAATCAGATACGCTGGATGGAGTATCCAATCTTTTCAAGAGACGGAACAGTCCCATATTTTAGAGCGATATCATGAACTATTGGATTGTATTCAGGTAAGATATAATTTATTAGAAAGAGAGGCTGAAAAAAAATTATTCTCCCTTTCGGAAAAATATGGGGTAGGCGTCATCGTAAGGATACCGCTTTTATTTGGATTTCTGACAGGAAAATTCAATATATATTCAACTTTTTCAGAAGATGATCACCGTCGCATGAATCTTTCCAGAGAAAAACTTGAAAATTATGTAAAAAAATTAAGTGAAATACAACCGTTATATAACCACTTTTCTGAAGATTCTATGACAGTCACAAGTCTCAGGTTTTGCATCTCCCATCAGGCATGTCATACAGTCATACCAGGGGCAAAAACACCAGAGCAGGTGAGGGAAAACTGCCTGGCCGGAGATCTCGGGCCTATTCCAGAAGATTTAATACCTTTATTGAATTAAATAAATAATAAAATTCTAATATCTTAAACGATTGTCCACGAATTACACGAATTAACACGAATTTTATTTTATAATAATTTTTTCATGTAATTCGTGAAATTCGTGGATAAAAAAAGAGTGAATGATCGTTACCTTGATCAGGATAAGATGTGTTCGAAGATTTTTCGAATGCCTTCGGCAGCATTTTCCGGTATGGAATAATGTCCGTGCGGCACGTAGTAATCCCGTGGATTTATTCTGATCAATTTTGCCGAAAATTTGTAGGCAATAGTTTCAGAGAGATGACGTACGGTTGGCACCGCAGTTCCCGCTCCAATTTCCAATACAACCAGCTGAGATCTTTTTTTATTTAATTTATCCAACCATTGATTGAGGCGTGTTTCCTGCTCTCTGTTTCGATGCGAAATCCATCCCCAATCCCCAAACATTAAAATGTTGGGTCGTGAGACCGATCCGCAGTGAGAACAAAGAGGTAAGGGATCAAGTGCTTTAAATACTTCCAAGTCGACCTTAATGTCCAGAGAATCAGCGGACCATATTTTTTCTGTACAACTATGACTGCATTGCAGATGGTGAATCGATCCATGGCATTCATCGATCTGATTTTCATAAAAACCTGCTTTTTGAAACTGACCGTCTACATTTGAGGTGAAGACAAAATAACCATCCATCTTCTTTTTCGCTAATTGAAGAACTTGATAAAAACCAGGATGGGGTTCCGTTTTACGGTATAGATTTAAGCGATGGCCATAAAATGCCCAGGCAAGATGCGGATCATTGTGAAACCATTGGGGATTAGCCATTTCATAAAACGAGATACCTAATTTGGCAATTGGTGGGTAGGCTTTCCAGAATCCTTCATTACCTCGGAAATCAGGTAAACCGGAATCCACACCGATGCCTGCGCCCGCAGTTATGAGCATTGCATCGCTTCTTTGTATCTCCTGTGCTGCGATTTTCGAATTATTGTTCATTATTTAACCGCAAAGACGCTAAGAATAATTTAATTTTGAACCCATAAATAATATACGTGTATTAATATTTAAATGATATCCAAATGTCAAAATAAAGGGGTGAAAAAAATAGAACCACAGAGGGCACTGAGAATTACTCTGAGATCTCTGTGTTTTTGTTGATACTACGTGTTCAAATGAAAGGATAATGTTATGAAAAAAATATTACTGATATTTTTTATTGTTTTTATCTCCATGAACACTGTAAAGTCATTATTGCCGAATAATGGCCCGGAAACAGTGTATCGTTATATTTATGAACAACATCCCCGTGAATGGTATGTAGAACAGGCTCGATTATGGAAAAATGAAATTAAGCGCAGACCGAACGACCCTGTGAACTGGCGTAATTATTTTATGGCCAATAAATATGCCCACTGGAGAGGAAATGTTGAGGTCTACACGAGTAAAATGGATTCAATTTTAACGGAAATGGGCAAACATATTCCGGATTCATATGATTATAATTATCTTCGGTTCTACAACGGTGAAAGAGATGTGAGCTTATTAGATAAAGCGTATGAGCTTGATCCGAAAAGAGCAGATGCTTTATATGAACTTGTATTATACTACGAAAATGTGGGAGATGAAAAAAAGTTAAAAAAATTCTGCCAGGATTTATACAAAAGTATGGATATTTCACCTGGACTGCTTGATTACAACTACAATGTTTTGGTCTCAACAGAAAAGAATGGTATTTTATTTACAAATGGTGATAATGATACATATCCCGCTTGGGTGTTGCAAAAGGCACTTGGTATTCGTGAAGACGTTATGATTATGAATCTGCATATGACCTTTACCGACAGAAAATATCTTAAAAGAAAATTGGATTCCAGAGATATTGACATAGATGTAGAAAGCCCATCAAAGAAGAGGATGAATTATTTCATTGAGGAACTAACTGAGCAAATATCAGAAAAGTATTCAAATATTCCGATTCATGTCGCCCTTACTGTTTATAAAGGCACAATTCGCGAAATTGAAGAAGATCTATACCTTGTTGGTCTTTGTTTTAAATATAGTAAGGAGCGATTTGACAACTCGCAGAGTATTAAAAACACTGTTTATAACAAATTACGTCTGGATTATCTAAGTTACGACTGGTACAACGCAAAATATCTTGTGACTTCATTATTAGACAAACTTCATGTTAATTATGTGGTTGTCTTTCTAAAATTAGCTGAAAATTTTCACGAATCTGGTGAGTCTGCAGAAGCACTTAAGTGGAAAAACAAAGCGCTCGCATTGGCGAAGAAGGCAAATAATGAAGAATTTATTGAGCATATAAATGAACTTGACTGGTAACAAAATAAAGTAAAAATTAAAAAGTAAAAAGGAAAAAACTAAATAAAAAGATGTACCACTTGTTACTTTTTACGTATATCTTTTACCTTTTTACTTTTTAAAGTACTCTCTATTCTCGATCCCGAAGAATATTATATGAGATGGAATAAAGATTACAAAAAGTATTCTGATGAAGAATTGATGTCTCAAATCGGTAATGGAGACAATCGATATATTAAAGAACTCTATAACCGCTACAGCAAAAAACTACTCTACTATTTTTATCGGATGCTTGGCGGGGATGAAGAAAAGGCCCAGGATTTTTTACAGGATGTTTTCTTAAAAATTATTGATAAACCGGAAAAATTCAATCAGAACATGAAATTTTCCACATGGATCTTTACGATTGCTTCAAATTTATGTAAAAATGAATATCGTCGCTTGAAGGTGAGAGACGCCACAAAGAATGATTACAATCTTAACCATCATGAACAATTTGAGATAATGGATGTTTTAAAAAAGATTGATCAGGATGTTTTAGAAAAAGCGATACAAGCAGAATTAAGAAATATGGATCCCGTTCAAAGCACCACCTTTTTATTGCGATTTCAGGAGAGCCTTTCTATAAAGGAGATAAGTCAAGTACTGAGTTGTGCACCAGGGACGGTTAAGTCTCGTATTTTTTATATAACAAAAAAATTAGGTAGCCGTTTAAAAGAATTAAATCCGAATAATATAGAGGAATTTGCAGATGGATAAAAGATACAGATCAGAAAATAAGCCGTGCGCAGACTATCAAAAAAGAATGGTTGAATTATTTGAAAACGGGATTTCGCTTAACAGTGATAAAGAACTTAAGAAACATATTGATGCCTGTTTGGCCTGTAAATCATACCTGAAGAGTTTACATGTTTTCAGAGAGCACATGAATCGAGCACCGGATAAACATTTACGGCCTGATCCCAGAGTACTGAATAATATACTTGCCTACAAAAAGGCAAAGAAGACATTGCGTGCTACGAAATCTGATACAATTCTGAGTAATCTTTGGGAGGTCTTAGAGTATAGAATTCCTGTATACCAGGCACTGGGCGGGGTTGTGGTTGTTTTGATGATGTTTATGTATATATCCGGTAGTTTTGTTCCTCCCGGTGATAGAGCAATACATATAGACTATTCCGGGCAAGAAGAAGGTTTAACATCTTCAGAGTTATATCTTGTCGATTCACTGAGAATGCATAGACCTGATAGAGGACAAAATGCCAAAGAAGACTCCGTCCTGATGAACTTCCTTGTCCCGAGTATGTAATAAAGTAGGAATAATGTTTTCGCGCTTCTGCGCGAAAACATTATTCTATACCCCGGATTTTTTCCATAAATTGGGCTCTAAGATACACTTCCGGATCATATTCTGGTGAGAAACCAACGCGACCTCTAAAATCCCCGATAGTTTCAAGATGATAAGTGGTCATCCATTCGCTTATTTCGTTTAGCATCGTTTCAATAATTTCCAGGCCATTTTTATATAATACAGATGCAAGCTGCACGGAAGATGCGCCGGCCAGTAGCAGTTTAATAATTCCTTCTGATGTGTGAATGCCTGTTGTAGCCGAGATGTCGGCAGAGATATTGGGTGAGACGAGAGCTATCCACCTGAGGAGGGTATGAATTTCTTCCTCAGTACTAAAAGAAAATGTAGTACGCATTTTGAGGCTATGAATATCAATATCCGGCTCAGTGAAACGATTAAACATGACTACGCCATTCAATCCGCGCTTATCCAATTGGGCCAATAGATGTGGTAAAGAAGTAAAATTTCTTCCGATTTTCATAGCAATCGGAATCTTAACCTTTGCTTTGACACCCTCAAGTACGTCGTAATAGATTTTTTCCCTTGTAACGCTGTCTTCTTCAGGATTTGTTGGGATGCTAAAGATATTTAATTCCAACGCATCTGCTCCCGCATTTTCGACTTTTATAGCAAATTCAGCCCACCATTTTGCGGAAACACAATTAATGCTTGCAATCACAGGTATATTTACCTTAGATTTTGCTTTTGATATCAGCTCACAGTAATCGTTAGGGCCGTATTGAAGTTGAATTTCTGCATTGAGATAATCATGCGCTTCCGGATGGTAAGGAGCGGACTCTGAAAGACCCCAGTCATCTTTGGCCAGCACTTCTTCGAACATACTTTTAATGACAACCGCTCCGGCTCCGGCCTTTTCACAGGTAGCGATTTTTTCTGCTGAATTTGTAAGTCCGCTACTGGCGACAATAATTGGATTTTTTAAGTTCAAGTTCATATACCTTGTTTCAAGGTTTGGCATGCCTTTCTCCTGGATATTATTTTCTATTTCACACTGACTTAATGCTGTTTGATAGGGGCACGGTCCTGCAAGGGCGGGATACCCTTATAAAAGCATTCAATTTAGTGTTCAAAATTTGGTAGTTTTCAGAATTAAATGCAAGGGAGAATCGATGAATATCCTTGTGGGTTCAAATTTATAACATATGTATAGATCATTATATTGTATGATTCGATACACATTATAAAAATTAATTGGAATAATGCATTTTAAATGAGAGTTAAATTGCAGGTGAATTAAACTATATGGAAATTTTCCATATAATAAACAATAATAAAAGAATGGAGGGATTTATGAAGAAATTAATTTTATCTTTTACACTCGCTTTAGTATTTTCATTTTCAGTATTTGCACAATCTACCGAATGGGAAATTGATTATTCGCACACAAATATTGGTTTTACAATTTCGCACTTGGTGATTTCAGATGTTACAGGGCGTTTTCAGGAATACTCAGGTTCAGTTAAGACATCAGGTGAGGATTTTGAAGGGGCACAGGTTGATATTACAATAAAAACAGCCAGCATTTTTACTGACAATAAAAAAAGGGATGATCATTTACGTTCAGATGATTTTTTTAATGCGGAGAAAAATCCAACAATCACCTTTAAGAGCAAATCATTTAATAAAGTTGCAGATAACAAGTACAAAATTACCGGTGATTTTAACATGAACGGTGTGAACCGCGAGGTTGAATTAGATGCTGATCTCAAAGGAATCGTTAAAGATCCGTGGGGTGGAACGCGCGCTGGTTTTAAAGCCACGACCACTATCGATCGCTATGATTATGACCTCAAGTATAATCAAGCCCTTGAGACCGGTGGCTTTTTGATTGGAAAAGAGGTTGATATTGAGATCAATATTCAATTAAAGAAAAAGTAATCAGGTCTAAAACATTTGATCCGCTGAAAGGCGGATCAAATGTTTTAGATATATACGCCGTCCCAAGTGGGTGGTGATTTCTTCTGTAGTACACTTTCCATTTCCTTTTTCCCCAGGGTCACGATTTCAATCTTATCGGCAATCAGATTTGCTTCTCCGGGAAGGCGTGATTGTACTTTTCCGGTAATGATATACGGCCCGTGAGTTCGTATCAGGTGGCCGAAACGGGCATATGCCTCAGAGAATATAACTGCTTCACATAATCCAAACCGATCTTCGATTGTTAAAAACTTCATATACTGATTTTTGCTGGTACGCACGCGTCTGGATGTTACAAGCCATCCACAGATCTTAATCGTTTTATTCTTAAAGTTCTCGATTTGTGTCGCCGGTGTAATAAGATTCCAGTCGATATGGTCATCAAAAAGGGTTAGCGGGTGCGCATTGACAGCAAAGTCCAGCATCTCCAGCTCATTCAGAACTTTTTGATAGAGTGTATATGATGAAAGATCTAAGTTATTGGTGACAAACTCAGTGACCGTTTTTTTTCGATTGTTTTTAAAGAATACCTTGGTATGAACCAGCAGTTGAGGGGCACTGGGGTGAATCGATTGTAAGGCACCTGATTTGATCAAGTGAGTAGCTTCTTTCTCACCGGCGCGGGTTCGTGTTAAAAAATCATACAAATCCTTAAACGGCCGGTTTTTTCTTTCCCGCAGTATCCGTTTAATTGTATTCTCAGTCAATTCAAAAACAGGACTGAGACCGGTACGAATTGCATCAGATTCACAGCTAAAATTTCGTTGAGAAAAATTGACGTCCGGTGGTAAAAGAGATATCCCCATACGCCGTGCTTCTTCAATATAGGCCATCCTGGAATAAAATCCCCCCTGGTTGTTAAGCACAGCACACATATACTCTACAGGAAAATAGTATTTAAGAAATGCCGTCTGGTAGGCTATTGTTCCGTAAGTCGCCGAATGGGCTTTATTAAATCCATAACCGACAAACTGAGAAAGAAATTTCCAGACCGTCTCAGCCTGGTCTTTTTTGAGACCCCGATTGAGGGCTCCCTTAATAAATTCCTGGTAGACTGACATAAATTCCTTTTTTGTCCGGGATTTTGTCATTGCCCGGCGCAGGGTATCTGCCTGTCCAAGGGAGAGTCCGGCAACAAAATGAGCCACTTGCAGAACCTGTTCCTGATAAATAATGACACCGTATGTGTCATCCAGGGCAGGAGCAAGGGAAGGATGCACATAGGTCGTTTTTTCTAACCCCGCACGGCGTTGGATGTATACATCTTTCATTCCACTTCCGGCTGCACCGGGTCGAATTAAGGCAACAGCAGTTATGACATCATCTACACTCTGGATTTGCATTTTTTTTAACAGTCCGCGCATTGCCGGGCTTTCTAATTGGAAACATCCTAATGTGTTTCCACTACGAATGAAGCTGGTAACCCGGCTATCATCTTCCGGTATGGTGCGCAGGTCAAGAGGGGATAGCTCTTCGGCATTTTTAAGCAAGAAACGTAAATCAGGAAGATCTACGGTCGGATCCTTTTTCACAGATTCTTGCCTGACGTCCGAATTCGGATTTGCGTGACGCAATTTTACGGATCTCATGCACTCTGTGATGACACTTAGAGAACGCACACCCAGGAGATCCATCTTAACCAGTCCAAGTTTTTCTATCGAGTACATATCATATTGTGATATAATAATTCCTTTGCCGGCCACTTCAAGAGGGGTGTAATGAGTTATTTTGTCCGGTGCGATAATTACACCTCCGGCGTGTATGGAAAGGTGTCGGGGAAAATCAGCAATTCGTTGGGCAAGACGCATAATTTCTTCGTACACAGGTAAATTATATCGAATTTCGCGCAGTTCAGGCAATGAATTGATAACAGATTCCAGTTGGTCTATCGCATGATGGGGAAGATGTTTGGTCATTTTAGCAATTTCGTCTTCCGGAAGTCCGTATGTTTTGGCGATATCCCGAATAGCGGAGCGGTTTTGAAATGTATTGTAAGTACATATCATTGCCACGCGATCAGAACCAAACCTTTCATATACGAATTCCAGTACCCGATCACGATTTCTCCAGCACAAATCAAGATCGATATCCGGAGGTTCTTTGCGTTGCGGATTGAGAAACCTTTCAAAATATAAATTGTGTCTCAGAGGATCGACCTGGGTGATCCCCAGAACATATGAGACAAGGCTGTCAGCCGCAGACCCCCGCCCGACACAGGGTATATTTTTTTCACGACAAAAAGTGACAATTTCCTTAACGATTAGAAAGTATTCACTAAATCCAAGATTGTGAATGGTCTTTAACTCATATTCCAGGCGTTTGATCACCTCCTGAGTGAGTGGTTTGTAGCGAACCGTTGCGCCGTCAAAACATTTTTTCCATAGATAAGAGAAACTGCTTTCTCCTTCAGGCAGTTCAACGGATGGAAAAATCGGTTTTCCCAATTCAAACTGAAAATTACATTGTCTGGCTATCTTTTCGCTATTTGTTAATGCTGTCGGAAAGGCTTTGAATAGCTCACCCATAAGGGCGGGAGACTTTAGATACTGTTCAGTGGAACCGGCTGTATTCACTTTTTCTTGAACGGTATTCCGGTCAATCGCATGCATCACACGTCTTAAAGGCCAGTCGTTCGAGGTGATGAAATGTACATCATTTGTAGCGACGAGCGGTATTTTATATTCCAGAGAAAGGTCACGAAGACGTAGGTTAACAAGGTTGTCCTGCCCGGAAAGCTGTTGCATTTCAAGGTAAAAATCTTCACCGAAAATTTGCTGCAATTTTCTGGTCCAGCGGATGGCTGATTCCAGGTCCCGTTGTTTGAGAAATTGTGTTATTTTTCCTTTTCCACCACCTGAAAGGGCAATTAATCCTTCACTAAACTTTCTCACTTCTGATAAGGTGCATTTGAATTTCAGATGTCCACCCCTAAGGCGACCTGTAGAAATTAAACGTGATAAATTACGATATCCGATTTCATTTTTTACAAGAAGAAGGAGGTTACTTTCGTCATTCAGAGTTATTTCTGAACCAATGATAGGTTTAACAGCATATTCCTCTGCCTTTTGAAAAAACTCCACGGCACCATATAATCCATTATGATCCGTGAGGGCTAGCGTTTTCATCGCTGACTTTTTTGCGGCGAGTACCAATTCTTCAGGGCTGCAAATACCATCGAGAAAGCTGTAATAACTGTGCGTGTGCAGGTGTACAAATTCTTTCATTTTCACTCTACTAGGTGTACATGTGTACACCTAATATAATGAATTTAAGATGGGAATCAAGGACAAAATGGAAAAACTTAACCGCAAAGAACACAAAGAAATAATTAGGTAACTAATCAATATGACTTCTATCTCATAGGCGAAAAATATAAAAACTTAGAAGATCTTGCTTGGTGGAATGATAGAATCAATAAAACAACTTTGCGTTCTTTGCGGTTAAAAAAAAGAAAAGAGAAGTAGGGATCAATCTTTGGCGCAGCGGAAACCGATATGATCAAGTTCGACTTCTGGGCGAAAATAAAAGCGTTTTGTGGTAAGCACTTTTCGCGGTCCCATATTCCAGGAACCACCACGAACCACTCTGTGAGTTCCCTTGTCTGGACCGTTAGGATTCGTTTGAGGGCTGTTTTTGTAGTAATTGGCGTCATACCAATCTTCACACCATTCGCAGACATTACCGGTCATGTCATGAAGACCAAATTGATTGGGATTAAATACTCCTACCGGGGAAGTATAAACAAAGCCATCATAATATCCTTTCCAGATTTTCCAGAAGCGTTTCTCCGCCCGGATAGATTCGTCGGCAATATTGCCTCCACGCCGACGTGATGGTTTTACATTGCCCCATGAGTAAAAGAGCCGTTCGTTTCCTATACGCGCCGCATATTCCCACTCCGCTTCAGTCGGTAATCTTTTCCCTTTCCATTTTGCATAAGCACGTGCGGCGTTCCAGCTGACATTAACGACCGGATGATTGTCATTATTCCATGAGGGTTGTCTTGGCATCCGATGTCTTGTAGCCTTACAAAATGCTCTGAATTCAGCTACAGTCACTTCATATTTATCCAGGTAAAATCCTTTAATCGTCACATTATGCTTTGGTTTTTCATCGGCATTGAATTTACTACCCATCAGAAAAGTTCCCCCGGGAATATAGACCATATTTTTATACTTACTATCCCCGTTATCCGGCCAGATTACAAATGCAAGATTCTCATTCTCCGGATCTTCTGTTTGATTAATTTCATCCCAGGTAACCTCAGAATTATTGTCAACGGAAAGAACGGATGCACTTGTGCTCAGAGAATTTGCTGCCCGGTGGCTGTAGGCATACTCATCTTCAGAAGAATAGGAGAGCGGACGGGGAATACTGGCTCCACTCAAGATCTCATAATACAGATCAATGGTTCCTCCGTTCCACTCTGCACGCAAATTTTTCACACTTGAATTGCCATGAAGCAGTTGATTTATTTCAATCTCCTCGATGCGTACGGTTTCAATATTAATTGCTCTATTGTAACCTGAGCAGGCATATAACGCTAGAGTAATAAGCAGAACGGCTACTGAGAAGAATTGACGCATTAAATGAATATTCCCTCTGAAAGTTTTTTGGTAGTAATAACATAACGTCCCGTTCTGTGGGACAATTAAAAAAGATGCTTTTTAAAATATACATTTATCATTTATAATTTCAAAAAAAATCATTCATCATCAAGCAGATTTTTACCTGCTGCTGCATCCACAGCCAACTCGTCACATCGTTCATTCTCGGGATGGCCGGCATGACCACGAACCCAATAAAACTTCACCTGGTGATTTTCAACTAAGCGAAGTAATCGATCCCATAAATCCGGATTTAAGGCCTTTTCCTTTTTATTTCGATACCAATTATTCGCTCTCCAGCGTTCTGCCCACCCATTTTTAATTGCGTCGACAATATATTTGGAATCTGAATATATTTTTACCTGGCACTTTTCTTTGAGGGCCTCCAAACCGGCAATGACTGCCCGTAGTTCCATTCTATTATTTGTTGTATTTTTATATCCTGCGGATAATTCTTTAATACGATGTCCGCTTTTTAATATCACACCATATCCTCCCGGACCAGGATTTCCCGAACAGGCACCGTCTGTATATATCTCGACCAGTTTCATCATTTCTCCAATTCTCGTCTGTGTATTTTACAAATTTACAAAAAGCTTTCTTAACCGCAAAGACGCTATATCTAATTACAAATAAAAAACCACCCAAAGGGTGGTTTTTTATTTGTAATCTTCTTTTAAACCTAGCGGGTTAGAGCTGGGTTGTGGAGGACATAACCGCTTGGTTCCATGCGGTATTTTCTTTTCAGTTCGATAGTTTCGGCGGGAATAATCGACATGAATCCAAATTTCTCCCGGATTTGGTCAATGGTTGTGTTCAGTGATTCCTGTCGACTTTTGCGATTAAATAGAGAGGATTGCCAATTCAATGGACTAATCTGGGTTATGGCCACCCCTACGTGGCGGATTCGGACGCGTCTCAACCGGATTTCGTCAAACAGGGTTTCGGCCAGTTTGTAAAGAGTGATACTATCGTTGCTTGGATAGGGTAGAGAACGGGAACGGTTATTGTTGCCAAAATCTGAATAGCGGATTTTTACCTGTACGGTTTGGCCAAGAAGTTGGTTTTGGCGGAGTTTTTTTGCCAGACGTTCGGTTAAATACTGAAGGGTTCCTTTTATGATCCCCATGTCGGCGGTATCTTCCTCAAAGCTGGTCTCCCTGCTGAGTTGTCTCGGAGTGATTCTTTGTTTTACTTCACGTGGATCATTGCCATTTGCCAGCTCCCAAAGTTTCTTGCCGTTTTTACCAAACAGTTGTTCAAGAAGCAGTTTGGAAAATGTTGCTAACTGACCGACAGTAAAAATACCTAGATCTGTAAGTTTCTCCTTTATCATCCGGCCCACTCCCGGCAAGACATCTACTGACAGGGGATCGAGAAATTCTCTCTCTTTTCCCGCTGGAACATGGACAATCCCTTTCGGTTTTTTTAGGTCGGAAGCAATGTTTGCAATTGCTTTATTTACTCCAATACCCATCGAGAGGCCAACCCCGGTTTTTTTCCATACTTGCTCTTGAATATCAGAGGCGATTTGTTCCGGTGAGGGATGCAGGTGAAGGGTTCCCGTAAGGTCCAGATAGGCGTCGTCGAGTGAAGTGAATTCGACCATGGGTGTGTATTTCAGATAGACTTCCTGGAAGATTTGCGATATTGCCTGATAGTGCTCGTAATGGCCCTTCAAAAAAACCGCATTGGGACAGACCTGTTTTGCCCGGACCAGGGCCATGCCGGTTCGTACCCCAAGGGCACGGGCTTCATAACTTGCGGTGTGCACCACCCCCCGTTGATTCTCTGTTCCCCCGACAATCACCGGACGGTTACGCAACAATGGATTAAAACCCTGTTCTACAGAGGCAAAAAAGGCATCGGCATCTATGTGCATGATTGTTCGCATTTTCTCTCGGCTTTGGTGAATCTGACGGAGGCCGGAATCCGGAGACCGGAAATCGAAATTTTAGAAGTTCTCTTTTTTTTTGATTAGTTTTGACAACATTGCAGAAATCTTTTTTGTTGATTCAAGAGTCATTTCCCGTTGAATCGTTAAGAATACCTGTTTTAATCGCAATGTAAGTTATTGCCAATTGCATCCCTTCTTTCCAAACCTGCAAATCTTCAAATTTCTCAATTTTCTTAACCATTCGTTTCCACTCCGTTTCCAGTCTCCTGCCTGCCGCCTCCGGTCTCTTGCACAATCTGTATTATACCTTCTCTTTCAACATCTCCTCAATTGATCGGAGAATCGACTGGTCTGCGACCATTAGTTCCGCGAGCATTTCCATGGTTATGACATTTCCGTTAAACATGCTGTCGGTCGGATCTGTCAATCCCTCATTAATAAACCAGAAATTTGTTTGTAAAATCTCACTGTATACCTTTATATAGGAACGTTTACCCAGAATCACTTCATTGAGTTTTCGTTTTACCCACCGCTGTTTTTGTGGGTGAGAAGATTTACCTTTCTCTTTTTTAGTCTGCGGAAATAAATCGATTATTTCCGAAACAGGCGACTCCAGATTGTTCGTTATCATATCTATCCCTCCAAACAAACGCGGGCAATCTGCCATTCAAAATTTGATGTGTCAAACATGATTTCAAAATAATCATATGTGTCAGCCATCAGAGAAAAATGATACTGCTTGGTGTATCCTTGTGGACTTACCCAGTGCCCGTTAAGTCTGTTTATTTTATATACACGTCCATTCCATTTAAAACGTAATGGCTTTATTTTTCCGTCTTTAAAAAGTGAGATCACTTCTATGGGCTCAAAAATGTCTTCATAAACCATTATACTAATTGTCCCTGCTAATTGTTTACCGATTGATCCACTTTTTGTCACATAAACCACAGTTTTTGCATAAAAAGTGTACAGCCGTACACCTAATATAATAAATTTTGCACATAAGTCAAGAGAAAAAATAAAAAAGAGTTAACCGCAAAGAACGCTAAGATATATTTAATATTGTCATCCCGAGGGGATCTTTGCTGTTATCGCGAGGGATTTATCAGGCAACTGCAAAGATCCTAACAGGATGACATCCGAGAATGAATTTTTGTTTGCGTTTTTTGCGGTTTAATTAAAACTGGCGGGAGAGTGAAGTGACTTTGCCGATAATCTGGAAGCCGGGCGTATTGTCTTCAATAACAAGTGAGGAAGGATATTCGTCTGCAGTTTCCAGACGTATTAAGTGCTGCTGAAGATAATAACGACGAATAAAAAAACGTTCACCCAATTTGACAACGATGATATCACCATCCCGGGGACGTGATTGGAGATCAACAGTCAGATAGTCACCTTTCAGAATACCCGCTTTAACCATAGCATTATCAAGTGCTTCGAGGGTAATTGTATATCGATCTGTATTCTTATAATTGGAAACCAGCTCACTGAGGTTGTAATCTTCGGCGGAGTGAGATGTCATATTCGCCCGAACCATTCCCAAAAGTGGTACATTAAAAAAATCCCGGGTAACAGGCTGAGATCTTTCAAAGGGATTAGGTTGAATCTTGTTAGTATTTTTCATTTGTTCAAAAGAATTAACCACGAATTACACGAATTGACACGAATTTTTTTAAATAAATTATTTATGAATTCGTGTAATTCGATTTAATTCGTGAAATTCGTGGATTAAAAAATGAATGTTAATTGAAATTCTCCCGGATGAGGCCAACAACTTTGCCCTGGATAGCGAAGGATTCCACGGGATAAAGATCCTCATACGCCGGATTTTCAGCTTTTAAATATTTTAAATTATTTTTGTTCACAAGACGTTTTACGGTGACTTCACCATCGATGAGAGCGACGACGATGTCATTATTTAATGCCATATCAGATGCTTTCACTATCACAAGGTCATCTTCAAGAATTCCGGCATTAACCATGCTGTCGCCACGAACGCGCAAGGCATAATAGCGGCCTTCAGATTTGATTAAATGTCTGGGGACAGGAACGTATCGCTCCACATTTTCTTCGGCGAGAATAGGAAAACCAGCGGCAATTTGCCCTATCAGAGGGACACTCGATTCTTCGTCAGCCCATGGCTTGTACTCCGGATTGATGATTCGAATTCCCCGCGGTGATGAATCCTTTTCAAGGTAGCGCTTGGCAACAAGAGCGTCAATATGCTTTTTTACACCATTCTTTGAGCTGAAACCGAGAGTGTCCGCTAATTGTTGAT
>Ga0209536_100006784_pt1 | contig 17432 bp, 15 predicted proteins | sample DeeMarSeWOR28_12_FD_187461 | JGI IMG/M metagenome (GOLD analysis project Ga0209536, IMG submission 187461) | Marine sediment microbial communities from White Oak River estuary, North Carolina - WOR-2-8_12 (SPAdes) (version 2) | ecosystem: Environmental > Aquatic > Marine > Intertidal zone >... | reverse complement strand
CCGCAGGGAGAATTTGGGGTCGGAGTCGATTTTTGCAAAAATCGACTCCGACCCCAAATTCTCTGACTCTGACCCCGGTGCCTCCAGGGTGCATTCCCAGTCACTGCAAGTCACGTCCACCGGCTGCACATCACCCGCATGGCGGCGTAGGTCATCGACCAGTTGCCGCGGGGTATAAAAACCCATCGGCTGACTGTTGAGCAGCGCACAGGTGAAGGCGGCCGGATAATAATATTTGAGCCATGCAGAGACATACACCAGCAACGCAAAACTGGCGGCGTGAGATTCCGGAAAACCGTATTCGCCAAATCCCAGAATCTGCTTGAACAGCTGCCGGGCGAACTGTTCCGGGTAGCCGCGTGTCCGCATACCATCAACCAGGCGTTGCTCGAATTCCAGTATCTGGCCGTGTCTGCGCCAGGCTGCCATGGAGCGACGCAGCCGGTCTGCCTCGCCGGGCGTGAAGCCGGCGGCCACCATGGCCAGTTTGATGACCTGTTCCTGAAAAATCGGTATGCCCAGGGTGCGTTCCAGCACACCGCGTACCGCTTGCGACGGGTAGCTGACCGGTTCCAGCCCCTGTCGCCTGCGCAGATAGGGGTGCACCATATTGCCCTGGATAGGACCGGGCCGCACGATCGCAACTTCGATGACAAGGTCATAAAAGCGGGCGGGCCGCAAACGCGGCAGCATGGACATCTGCGCGCGCGACTCGATCTGAAATACCCCCATGGTGTCGGCGTGCGAAATCATGTCGTAGACCCGTGGATCTTCGGCGGGTACCCGGTCCATGTCCATCTGTAAGCCATAGTGCTGTTGCAGCAGATCGAAACAGCGGTGGATGGCGCTCAACATGCCCAGTGCCAGGCAATCGACCTTGAGCAGACCGAGCGCATCGAGATCGTCCTTGTCCCACTGGATTACGGTTCGATCCGGCATGGCGGTGTTCTCGATGGGTACCATGCGGTTCAGCGCATCGCGGGCGATGACAAAGCCGCCAACGTGCTGTGACAGATGGCGTGGGAAGCCGATCAGCTCGTTCGCCAGTTGCAGCAGGCGCCGGATGAGCGGATTAGCGGGATCAAAACCGGCTTCGTGCAAACGCTGTTCGGCGATTTTGCGCCCGTCCGACCAGTGCAGGGTTCTGCTCAGTCGCTCGATCTGCCCGCGGCTCAGCCCCAGCGCCTTGCCGACATCGCGCAGCGCACTTTTGGGTCGGTAGCTGATGACAGTGGCCGCCAGTGCGGCGCGCTCGCGGCCGTATTTTTCGTAAATATACTGAATCACTTCCTCACGCCGCTGATGTTCGAAGTCCACATCGATATCCGGTGGCTCATTGCGCTGTCTGGAGATGAAGCGCTCGAACAGGGTTTCGATACGAGAGGGATCGACTTCGGTGATGCCCAGGCAGTAGCAGACTGCGGAGTTGGCGGCTGAGCCGCGACCCTGGCACAGGATGTTGCGCGAGCGGGCAAACCGCACGATGTCATAAACGGTGAGAAAATAGGGCTCATAGTGCAGTTCTCTGATCAGCGCCAGTTCGTGTTCGATCAGCTCGCGCACCTTGTCCGGCGCCCCTTGTGGCCAGCGCCGGCACAGGCCCGCTTCGGTGAGCTGACGCAGGTAAGCGTCCGGTGACAGACCCTGGGGTACCAGTTCTTCGGGGTATTCGTAACGCAGTTCGTCGAGCGAAAAACGACAGCGCGCGGCGATACGCAGTGTCTCCTCCAGCAAGCTGTGCGGATAAAGTCGGCTCAGCCTGCTGCGGCTGCGCAGATAAGGTTCGGCGTTGGCAGCCAGGGCATGCCCGGCGTCCTGGATTCGAATACCACGGCGAATTGCGGTGAGGGTATCTTTCAGCAAACGCCGCCGCCGTGTGTGCATATGAACTCCACCACAGGCCACCAGGGGCAGGTCAAATTGCTCTCCCAGTGCGGTCAGAGTCTGCAGTCGTTGCCCGTCGTGCCCGTCCAGTCGCCGGCTTACTCCAAGCCACGAGCGCCCCGCGAAGTGAGCCCGAATCCAGGTTGCGGTGTCTTGCGCGACAGCTGCCTTGCAGCGCTCGGCGTTTGCCCACAACAGCAGGCAGTTGCTCCGGTAGCGCACCAGATCATTCAGTTGCAGCCGGTATCGGCCCTTGGGCGCCTGGCGGCGTGCGACGCTGATCAGCTCGGACAGGTCACCATAGCCGGTTCTGTTGGTGGCCAGCAGTACCAGCCGCAGCTGGTTAGGAAGCCGGAACTCGCTGCCGAGAATCAGGGGTAGACGCGCTTCCCTGGCGGCCAGGAAGGCGCGCACGGCCCCTGCCAGAGAGCATTCATCGGTAAGCGCGAGAGCCCTGTAGCCCAGTTCTGCGGCCTGTCCGACCAGTTCTTCGGGATGCGAGGCGCCGCGCAAGAAACTGAAATTGCTGATGCAATACAGTTCGGCATAGTCCGTGGGGGAGTTGCGGGACATATTATCAGTATACTGTAAATATATACAGTTTATAGTTCATGTCGTTGAAGAAGCGAATTTCCTCCCCGCTCGGGCAGGGTGCCACTCCGCGGCTTGGCCACGGGGTAAAACGGATAGGCTGAGTAGTCCTACGCCAGGGGATGGCCGTGCCTGTTTCCGGGGCGACGGCGCCGCAACCAGTACAGGCTGCGAAATTTTTAGCGGAGGGAATATCTGCAGCAGTTTATCCATCAACTGAAGTCCCAGCAGTTTCTGTGGTGGTCGAGCGGGGAAATACCAAGCTCTCTATTCAGCAAGGAGGATTCATGTAGCACTACAGTGGAAGCTTTCATAAACGATCCCGCCTCTTACAGGCGCCGGCGCTTTCGGAATCCTCACCGGCCGCCTGAAAGCCCTGCAGCCAGATACCCTGGCAGAGCACCTGGATCAGGTGCTGCAGAACCGGTGCTGCGGAATGTGTACCTGATGCCCGGCAAGGCTTCTTGCCGCCACCACCTGCGACGCTGCGATAACAGCCGCTGGTGTCTCTGGGCTTGTCCGCGCAGGGCTATGCTCCGCGCGCCGCCTACCACAATGTGGATGCAATCAAACCGTATTACCAGTTGCTGGACCAGGGCAAGCTGCCGGTTGCGACGGTCAATTGACTGATGCCCGAGCTGGAACTGATACGCGAAGTCGCCAGTCGTCTGCGTTTCCCTCGCCTCGATGTCGGCGCCATCCAGCGCAAGTAGGGCGTGGACCTGGACGATGTGTTCGGCGATTTGATCAAGGCCTTGCCGGCGCACGGCTACCTGCAGCGTCATGGAGACGAGATATCCATGACGGGCAGGGCCTCCTATTACCACAATATCATTCCCATGTTGTGCGCTCCCGACGCGTTCAAGGAGCAGCTGATGGCGCTCCCGTCTGCCTGAACCGCGTCCATTTCCTGACCAGCCGGCGGGGGTAAATCGCCCCCGCTTGCTTTATCATGGCGCCATGCAAGAGAGGCAGACCCTGCTCGAATTCCCGTGCGACTTTCCCATCAAGGTGATGGGGCGCTCCGATTCCGGTTTCGAAGTGCGGGCGCTGGAAATTGTGCGTCGCCATGTGCCTGATTTTCAGAATGAATCGATGAGCAGCGCCGCGAGTCGACAGGGTAACTACCTGTCCTACACCTTTGTGATTCGTGCCACCAGCCGCGAGCAGCTGGACGCGCTCTACCGGGAGCTGAGCAGCTGTGACGAGCTGCTGCTGGTGCTTTAGCCATGACCGATACGATTTCAGCACCTGTGATGGTCAAGAGGCTGGGGCTTAGTGACTACACCCCGGTGTGGCGGGACATGCAGGCGTTTACCGCGGGGCGCGGCCGAGACACCCTGGATGAGGTCTGGTTGCTGCAACACCGGCCGGTATTCACGCTCGGCATGAACGGCAAACCAGAGCATGTGCTGGCACCGGGTGACATCCCAGTGGTGGCCATCGACCGCGGCGGCCAAGTCACCTACCACGGGCCCGGTCAGCTGGTGGCCTACCTGATGCTGGACTTGCGCAGACTGGATATTGGTGTCAGGCGGCTGGTGGAGATCCTGGAGCAATCCCTGATCGACTGGCTGGCGGCACGGGGCGTGGTGGCCTGTGCGCGCCGCGATGCGCCCGGGGTCTATGTGGACGGTGCAAAAATAGGCGCTCTCGGCTTGCGGGTCCGGGGTGGCTGCAGTTACCACGGGATCAGTTTCAACGTGGACATGGACCTGGAGCCTTTTTCGCGCATCAATCCGTGCGGATATCCGGGCTTAGCCGTGACCCAGCTGCGCGACCTGGGTATTGCACTGCCGGTGTCGCGGGTCGCGGACGACTGGTTGCCGGGGCTGGTGTCGCGGCTGGAGTACGGCAGGCGCGCGGGTGGGGATTCGGAGCGGCATCAGAGGCAACAATGGCAGACAAAACCGTAAAGCATCAGCGCGGGGAAGCGAAGACCGCTCGGATTCCCATCAAGGTCGAGCCGACCGCGACGCCGCTGCGCAAGCCCGCGTGGATCCGTGCCCGTTCACCAGCCGGACCGGAAGTCCAGCGGCTGAAGAAAGTACTGCGCGAGAAACGCCTGCACACCGTGTGCGAAGAGGCGTCGTGCCCGAACCTGGGCGAATGCTTCGGGCACGGGACCGCTACGTTCATGATCATGGGCGATATCTGCACGCGCCGCTGCCCGTTCTGCGACGTCGCGCATGGCCGGCCGGACGCGCTCGACCCGCAGGAACCGGCCCACCTCGCCGAGACGATCAGCGCCATGGGGCTACGTTACGTGGTGGTGACCTCGGTGGACCGCGACGATCTGCGCGATGGCGGCGCCGCGCATTTCGTTGCCTGCATCCAGGCGATTCGCGCCCACAATCCGGTCACTCGCATCGAGGTGCTGGTGCCCGATTTCCGTGGCCGCATGGACCGCGCGCTGGAGATTCTGCAACAGGCGCCACCGGACGTCTTCAATCACAACCTGGAAACCGTGCCGCGGCTGTACCGGAAGGTGCGTCCCGGTTCCGACTACGGCTGGTCACTGCAGCTGCTGCAGCGCTTCCGGGCTCAGCATGCCCATGTTCCATCCAAGTCCGGTCTCATGCTCGGGGTCGGCGAGACGCTGGATGAAGTCCTGCAGGTGATGCGAGATCTGCGCGACCACCAGGTGGATATGCTGACGCTGGGCCAGTATCTGCAGCCGAGCAGGCATCATCTTCCGGTCGAGCGGTTCCTGCACCCCGAAGAGTTTGAGCAGCTGCGTGTCGCCGGAGAAGGCATGGGTTTCACTCAGGTGGCGAGCGGTCCGATGGTGCGTTCGTCCTATCATGCCGACCAGCAGGCCGCAGGACTGCTGTGAGCCCGCCGTGTTAACGCGCCCTGGTCGGTGTCGGCATCCGCTTGCTGTTATGCGTTCTTTGCGGTTCCATTGACGCTGTTTTTCGCTACCTGTCATGCATCTTCTCGTTGCTGTCACACCCCACGGGTTCGGTCACGCAGCCCAGGTTGCGCCGGTTATCAACGCCCTGGCGCAACGCCTGCCTGCGCTTCGGGTGACCGTCCAGTCAACCGTTGCCGCCTGGTTTCTGCGCCAGCGCATTCGCGCGGACTTCCAACTGGTGGACCGGGCAACGGATTTTGGTCTGATGATGAATTCCGGCCTGGACATCGATCTGGAATCCAGCGCCACCGCCTATGCAGACCTGCACAGTTCCTGGGAGGCACGGGTGAGCGAGGAGGCATCCCGGCTGCGGGCGCTGGCGCCGGACCTGGTGCTGGCGGACGCGCCCTACTTGACCCTGGCCGCCGCGCAGGCGGCGGCGATTCCGGCGCTGGCGCTGTGTTCGCTCAACTGGGCGGACATCTACCGTTGTTATTTTGCGCAACGCAGCGAAGCACCGCGCATCCTGGAACAGATGCAGGCCGCTTACAATAGTGCACGCGCCTTTCTTTGCCCCGAGCCGTCCATGCCGATGCGCAGGCTGAATAACACCGTGACCATCGCTCCGATTGCCGCGCGGGGGCGGAACCGGCGCGAGGCGTTGAATGAACTGCTCGGTCTGGATTCCGACGCAGCGCTGGTGCTGGTGGCACCGGGTGGGGTGAAGACCCGCTTCGCCATGGAGCACTGGCCTGCCGACCAGAATATTCACTGGCTGGTGAGCGAAGACTGGCGGGTGGCGCATCCCTGTGCAACCGCATTCGAGCAGACCGGCATGGCATTTTCGGATCTGGTTGTCTCCTGTGACGCGGTGCTCGGAAAATGTGGCTACGGGACTGTGACCGAGTGCGTTGTGAATGGCACTCCGCTGCTGTACATTCCGCGGCCCGGCTGGCCCGAGGAGCCGACTCTGCTGCGCTGGTTGAATGACCATCAGGCCGCGGTCGAGGTGCCTCCCGAAAAGCTGGCGAGCGGCGACTTCCGTGACAGCGTGGCGGCTGTCAGGGCGCTACGGGTGAGGCGCTGCGAGCCCGACGGCGTGGAACAGGCCGCAGCGGTGTTGCAATCGTATCTGCAACCGGTCGCTTTGGCCGTGGACGCCGCCGCCGACGGAGACGACGGGATAACGGGGAACACAGCGTGAGGCGGTTATCTGATCCTCTCCTGTTCGATTCCGAGCCCAGTCTGCGCAGCGCATTCGAGCAGGGGCTCGCGAAGCTGCTCGATATCGGTGGACTCAACCATTTTATTCTGGTGCTTGCCAACGCCAGCTTCGGATTGCCGTTGTTCGCCACGCTGCGCGAGCGGCTGTGGGCACAATATCAGATTCTGCATGAGGCGCTGCGCGACGCACTGCGGGCCGGTCATCGCATCGATGAAGCCGACGACGACCTGCTGGTATTTCTGAAAATCGTCATCCTCGGTCTCGATCAACTGGAGGTGACCGAGCAGCGCGCAGAGGGTTGCTGGGAGGTGCAGTTCAACCAGCTGCGTTCATTTCGACCGTTGCGCGACAGCCAGCGCCCGCTGCAAGCCATTCACATGCCTTTCGACGCACAGGCTTTTCATTTCAACAAGGCCTTCCTGCAACAGGAGATCATCTGGTCCGGTGAGCTGCTGGGGGAAACCATTGATCTGTTTTACAACAAGTATCCCTTTGTTGACCTGCACGGCCTGCTGGTGCCGGACCGGCACCGTTGCCTGCCCCAGTACCTGGTGAGGGAAGTGCACGAATATGTCTGGCGTCTGGTGCAGCATCTGGGCAGGACCCTGCCCGGCGTCCGGGTGGGATATAACGCGCTGGGCGCGTTTGCGTCAGTGAATCACCTGCACCTGCAGTTGTTTGTAAGGCAGCAGCCGCTGCCGATCGAGCACCGGCACTGGCGCCACAACGGGGGGCTTAGTGCGTACCCGGTTGACTGTCTGGTGTGCGACAGCGCCGACCAGGCCTGGTCGCTGATCGACAGGCTGCACGGGGAGAACCACGCCTACAACCTGATGTACACACCGGGCCGCGTGTATTGCCTGCCGCGCAAGAAGCAGGGCGAATTCGCGCTGGCGAAATGGTCCAAAGGTTTTTCCTGGTACGAGCTGTGCGGTGGCATGATCACCTTCAACCGCGAGGCCTTCGCGTCCTTGAGCGAAGCCCGGATCAGCCGCGAGCTGGCGCTGGCGGCATGCACGGATTTGGCGCATCTCGGCCTCTGATGCACGGTTTACCGCGGCAGCGATTTGAGGATAATACCTGACCATGAGCAACTTGCTGGTTAACGGAAATACTCCGCCGTTGGTCGTGCTGGTCAATGGTGAGTCGCGACTGGAATACGATCGCAACAAGGTGCTTTCCGAGCGTCAGCGGGTCTATCTGGATCGCATGGACCAGCAGATGGATTCGGGGATTCGTCTGGGCATCGACTGGATCGAACAGCCAGAGCTGGCGCAGCGGGCCAGCTTTGTGGCAACGCAGCTAGTCGACGCCCTGCAGCGCGACGACGAGGGGCTGATCGCCGCCTGCTGCACTTACCTTGCCGACCGGCTGCCCGAGCTCAAACAGATTAAGGCTCGATTGCTGGCTGCCGGTTTTTCGGTGGAGCTGGTATTCGACAAGCCTTACGTAAAGGAGATTACCCTGGACTTCGTGCCGCGTACCTCGTCGTGAGTCATCAATGACATGCAGTGCCTGGTTTACAAGAGTCTGAAACAGTTCGATTACTATCTGTATGTAAACAAGGATGAGGAACTCCAGCGGGTTCCGAACGGGCTGAGGCAGCTGCTGGGCAGGTTGCAGAGGGTGCTGGTGCTGGAGCTAGGCAGCGGTCGTACGCTGGCACAGGCCGACGTGGCGGAAGTCCTGCGGCAGATCGAGGAACGAGGCTATTATTTGCAGATGCCGCCGCGCACCGGCGCCGATATACCGGTGGCGTGAGCGGTACGCCAGGCGTGTTGCTGCGGGTCTTTCAGGGGGTGGCGCAACGCCCCGCGGCGATCAGACAGTCTTGCGTAGCGCCCGCGGCATCGGGCGACGATACGCATATGCCGGTGCGTGCCCGAAACCAGGTGGCCGGATTAGCAATACGCAGTTTTCAGGTGTAAGTGCGCGGGTTGGAGCGCATTCCGGCAGCAGGTATCAAAGCGCGTTCTTTTCCGCGACTGGCTTGGTGACGGCAGACGGTGGCAGTTCGACCTCACCCTTGCGGTTGCGCTCGGCGAGCTGGGTGATCAGGCTATCCAGTCCGTCTCTTTTAATTTGCTCGCCGAAGCTGGTGCGATACGTGATCGCCAGACTGACGCCCTCGATGACAATGTCGTAAATACGCCACTTACCGCCACCATTGTACAGCTGGTACTGGACCTCGACTGCCTGCCCGCTGTCGAGTGTGATGTTGGCGCGCACGGAGGCTTTTCTGTCGCCGGTTTTGTAGCGAGAAGGCAGGTAGTTGATGCGATCCTTCTTGGCCACGATCTGATCCGCGTAGCTGGTCATTGCGGTCACATACGAGCGTATCAGCAACGACTGCACTTCGGCGATCAGCGCCTGACGCTGCTGTTCGCTGGCGCTCTGCCAGTACTTTCCAATCACCAGACGGGTTACGCGCGGGAAGTCGATGTGGGGTGCGACCAGTTCGTCGCTGATCTGGTAGGCAATGCTGCTGTCCTGGTGAATTCGTTCGGAGTTCGCCTTGAGGCGATCGACGAGCTGGTCGATGGTTTCGGCGACCAGTCGCTGCGGGTCCTCGCCCGCATTCGTTTCGGCCAGTGCTGCGTGGGCGACGAGCGACAGCAGAGCCAGCAATGCCGACAACAAACCCACCTGTATTATCCGTGCAGTCATGATCATGGCGGCGATTGTACCCTGGGTTGTCCACGTAGCCAAAACCGACCGCGTAGCCCTCACTGCACGGCGAACGTCGCCCACACCGGACAATGATCTGACGGCCGTTCCAGGCTGCGGATACTGTAAGAGATGCCAGCATCGACACAAAGTTCCGCCAGCGGGGTCGTCGCGAGCAGCAGGTCTATGCGCAGGCCGCGTTTCGGTTCGCGCTCGAATCCGCGGCTGCGGTAGTCGAACCAGCTGAATCTGTTGTCAATTTCGGGGTGCTGCGTGCGGTAGGTGTCGATCAGCCCCCACTCCAGCAAGCGCTGCAGCCACTCGCGCTCCTCGGGCAGAAAACTGCATTTGCCGGTGCGCAGCCAGCGTTTGGCGTTGTCCGCCCCGATTCCAATATCCAGGTCGAGCGGCGCGACGTTCATGTCGCCGAGCAGAACCAGCGGCTGTCGGGGGTCATGGTCCTGCTGCAAGTGTGCCAGCAGGTGCTGGTAGAAGTCGCGTTTGGCCGCAAATTTAGCCTCGTGGTCGCGACTTTCGCCCTGGGGAAAATAGCCGTTCAGTACGCTAAGCTTGCGCCCATCGGGCAGCGGGTAGTTTGCCGCGATCAGGCGCCGCTGCGCGTCGCCGTCGTCGTGTGGAAAACCCCGGCGGACTTCCAGTGGCGCTTGCCGCGACAGCAGCGCAACCCCGTAATGCCCTTTCTGACCATGAAAAACGGCCCGGTAGCCCAGGTTCTCGATCATGTCGAGCGGGAAGTCAGAGTCCTGGACCTTGGTTTCCTGAATACCGATGATGTCGGGCTGATGCTCAGCCACCAGCTTGTCGAGCTGGTGCGCCCTGGCGCGAATGCCATTGGTGTTGAAAGACACAATTTTCATGGGTTGACAGTGGCCAGGCAGAGGGGCGCATTCTAGCGAGTGCCGTGCCTAGCGGCAACGCAGCGTGGCGCCACAGGTCCCGCCCGCGTTACAATCACGGGTCGGAACAATTTGCAAATCAACAGGTAGCCGATCTTATGAGCAGTGCAGTGGCGAACTCTTCAGCGCCAGCGGGCGCGCCGTCCGAGGTACACGAGGCCTTTGACTGGCTGCGCAGCGAGCGCATCGAATCCCTGAACCTGGTCGTGGAAGAATACCGGCACCGGGTTACCGGCGCTGCTCATTATCACCTGGCAGCAGACAACTCCGAGAACGTGTTTCTGGTCGCGTTGCGCACGGTCCCCGAAGACTCCAGCGGCGTCGCCCATATCCTGGAGCACACCGTGCTGTGCGGCAGCGAACATTACCCGGTGCGGGACCCGTTTTTCATGATGATTCGCCGTTCGCTCAACACGTTCATGAACGCGTTCACCAGCAGTGACTGGACCGCCTACCCGTTTGCCAGCCAGAACCGAAAAGATTTCAACAATTTGATGGATGTGTATCTGGACGCGGTGTTTTTCGCGCGACTGCACGAACTGGATTTCGCTCAGGAGGGCCATCGGCTGGAGTTTGCAGAGCCGCAAAATCCAGCGTCCGAGCTGCTGTTTAAGGGCGTGGTCTTCAACGAAATGAAGGGTGCTATGAGCTCGGCGGTCAATACGCTGTGGCAGACCCTGACCCGCTACCTGTTTCCCACCACCACCTACCATCACAACAGCGGTGGCGATCCGGAGCATATCACGGACCTGAGTTACCAGGCGCTGAGAGAGTTTTATCGCACGCATTATCACCCCTCCAACGCCGTATTCATGAGCTATGGAGATATCCCGGCTGCGCAACACCAGGCGCGTATGCACGACAAGGCACTGCGGGACTTCGAGCATCTCGATGTGCATATTTCCGTGCCTGACGAGAAACGCTATCACGCGCCGGTGCGCATTCAGGAGAGCTATGCGTTTGATGAAAAAACCGAAGCTGCCAACAAAACCCACATTGTCCTAGGCTGGTTGCTTGGCAACACCACCAACCTGAAGGAGCAGCTCGAGGCCCATCTGCTCGAAGGTGTGTTGCTGGATGACAGCGCGTCGCCCCTGCGTCACGCGCTGGAGACCAGTGAGCTTGGCAGTGCGCCGTCGCCGCTGTGCGGGCTCGAGGCCTCCAATCGGGAAATGAGTTTTGTCTGCGGCCTGGAAGGCAGCAGCGCCGAGAATGCCGATGCCCTGGAAGCGCTGGTGCTTGGCGTGCTGCAGGAAGTGGCGGACAAGGGCATTCCCAAGGACCGCGTCGAGGCCGTCCTGCACCAGCTGGAATTAAGCCAGCGAGAGATTTCCGGTGACGGCTATCCCTACGGTCTGCAGCTGATTCTGAGCGGGCTTTCGTGTGCCATTCATCGCGGTGACCCGATGGCCCTGCTGAACCTGGATCCGGTGCTCGAGGAACTGCGCAGCAACGTCCAGGACCCTGACTACGTCTGTACCCTGGTGCGGGAACGCCTGCTGGAAAACATGCATCGCGTGCGCCTCACCATGGTCCCGGACAAGAAGCTGTCGGAACGGCGCAAACTGGCTGAGAAACGCAGGCTTGAGAAGCTCAAGGCAGGATTCGATGAGCAGCAGAAACAGTCGATAGTGCAACAGGCTGAGGCGCTTCTCGAGCGTCAGAAACAGGTCGATGACCCAGACATGCTGCCGAAGGTCGGACTGCAGGACGTTCCGGCTGAAATGCGTATCGCTACCGGTGACACGTTTTCGATCGGAGGCCGGCCGGCGAACTTTTATGCACAGGGTACTAATGGCCTCATCTACCAGCAGCTGGTCGTCGATCTTGCGCAGGTCGACGACGAGTTGCTGGATACCCTGCCGTACTACACCCACAATCTGGCGCAGCTGGGTTGTGCAGGGCGCGGTTATCTCGAGACGCAGGCGCTGCAGACCAGTGTATCGGGGGGCGTGCACGCCAGCAGCAGCATGCGCAGTGCTGTGAACGACGTACAGACGCTGCGCGGTCACTTTGTACTGTCTGGTAAGGCGCTGGTGCGCAATCACGGCGCGCTGACCGAGTTGATGTTCGACACCTTTGAGTCCCCGCGTTTTGACGAACTGGGGCGCATACGGGAGCTGCTTGCCCAGCAGCGGGCGCAGCGCGAACAGAGTGTCACTGCCAACGGCCATGGCCTGGCCATGCTGGCCGCGTCTTCCGGGTTGGCGACCGGTGCGGCGCTGGCGCACCGCCTGCGCGGGCTGGCTGGCATTCTTTACCTGAAGCGTCTTGACGACAGCCTCGCCGATAAGGGCCGGGTCGGCGAGCTGGCGGAGCGTTTTGCCCGTCTTCACGATCTGGTCCGTTCGGCGCCGCGACAGTTCCTGTTGATTGCAGAGATCCAGCGAAAGGCGCAGGCGACGCAGGAAATGGAGCGGGTCTGGGGCCTGGCCAGCCAGGTCACAGACACACGTTCCGGTTTCACCCCGGCGTCCGTGCAGCGCCAGGTGCGGGAAGCGTGGGTGACCAACACTGAGGTGAATTTCTGTGCCAAGGCGTACGCTACCGTACCCGTTGAACATCCAGATGCGGCCCCTTTGACGGTACTGGCGGGCTTTCTGCGCAACGGCTATCTGCACCGTGCCATTCGCGAACAGGGTGGCGCCTACGGCGGCGGCGCGAGCCATGATTCCGACAATGGAGCGTTCCGCTTTTACTCGTATCGCGATCCACGTCTTGAGGATACCCTCGACGATTTCGATCGGGCGATTACCTGGCTGCTGGAGGAAAAGCACGACTCGCGACTGGTGGAGGAGGCTATCCTTGGTGTGGTCGCCGGTTTGGACAAGCCCGGATCTCCGGCGGGCGAGGCCAAGGACGCTTTCTATAACAGCCTTTACGGGCGCACCCCGGAGCAGCGCCAGCGTATCCGCAAACGCGTGCTCGGCGTCACTCTTGAAGATCTGCAGCGTGTCGGTGCCAGCTACCTCAGGCCCGAACAGGCCAGTATTGCGGTGATCACCAGCCCGGCTGGCGAGGCCGCCTGTGTGGATCTCGGCCTTGACGTAAGACATCTTTGAGGGCGCATACAGGGTATCGGGAACCATAAGTGAGCCCGCGCGATCGATACTTTGCCGATCTGGGGCGGGCCGGCTTTCACGACGATCCTGATCAGCGCCGGGCCGTCGACTGCTTTCAGGGTCTCCATGAGCGGCTGGTCAACCCCGCAGCTAAGCCGGCTTTGTGGGCGAGGCTGTTGCGCACGGACGCGGCCCCGGTCCAGGGGCTGTATGTCTGGGGCGGACCCGGCAGAGGCAAATCCTACCTGATGGACTGCTTCTTTGAGAGCCTGCCATTCACCGAAAAGAGGCGCGTGCATTTTCACCGCCTGATGCTAGAAATCCACGCAACACTGGGGACGCTGCCCAAGACACCGAACCCGCTACCAATTGTGGCGGGGCGGTTGGCGGAACACTGCAGGGTGCTGTGCTTGGATGAGCTCCACGTCAGCGATATTGCCGATGCCATGTTGCTTGGTGGCCTCCTGGAATCGCTGTTTGCACGCCTGGTCACCGTGGTCGCGACGTCGAATACGGCGCCCGATCAGCTGTACAGGGACGGCTTGCAGCGTGAGCGTTTCCTGCCGGCCATTGAGCTGTTAAAGACGCACACAAGGGTGCATCATCTCGGCGGTGCGCGGGATTTTCGGCTGGAATTATTGCAGGAGAGTGGCACCTACCGCGTTGCAGACGGAGAATCGGATCGGAACTGGATGTGTGCTCAGTTGCGCGAGCTGGCAACGGTGGAACCGCATTGGGATACCGCGATTCGGTTTCTCGGCAGAGATTTGCAGGCGCGGGCTATCGCCGATGACATCGTCTGGTTCGAATTCGAGGAGTTGTGTCTCAAGCCACGATCTGTACGAGACTACCTGGAAATCGCGCGCGAGTTCCACACCCTGTTGCTGCATGGGGTGCCGCATTTTGACCAGGAGCACGACGAAGCCGCACTGCGCTTCATGCACCTGATCGATGCCCTATATGATCATGGAGTGAAGTGCATTATTGTGGCGGACGACTTGCCGGAACGCTTGTATCAAGGTGGTCGCCTCGAGAAACCGTTTGCGCGCACCGCAAGTCGCTTGACAGAGATGTCTCGGGCAAGTTACCTGGCGCGGCCGCATCGCCCCGACTGAACGGGCGTGGTGCCGAACGACAGCTGGCTGCAATGGCGGAATGGAGAGTAACCGCATGAAACTATTGTTTTATTTGTACTGGATGGGGTTTTGCTTGTGGTCGGCGCCGCTAACCGCCCAGGACCAAGTCCCGGATCCAGCGGCAGCGGACCGGCGTATTGCACGCGCCCAGTTCACGACCAACATTGTAGATCGCGAACCGGTTGACCGTGTTCTGATCGTATCGCCCCCGATAGCGGAAGTGTACTTCTTCACCGATATTCGTCACATGGAAGGTGATACGGCGACGCACAGCTGGCGCTATCGTGGCGAGTTGATTTCCCAGGTTAGTTTTGAGGTGCGAGGGCCGCGCTGGCGCGTGTATTCGAAAGTCCGGCTGGAGCCGTACCAGTTCGGCGACTGGTCGGTGACGGTAACCGACGGCAACGGCTGGCCTCTATATACCGAGCTGTTCCGTTACCAGCCAGAGCAGGCTGGCGCGAATGCATCGGCCGGGGCTGAGCAGCTGCTAGAATAGCGGCGGCTCGGCCGACCCCACATCGCGTGTGTCTTGCTGGTCTGCCTGGGGCACCGGTGTGGTGATCTCCACAACCCGTTCGTCCGGCCCGACTGCACTAGGGTCAGGTTCGGATAGCAGAGGCTTGAGCGCCTGGCTGTCTGGGTTGCTATTCTCGGGTTGGGGGGCGACCCGCTCGGTTGCGAGCTGTGGCGGAGCCGGTGGCGTGTCATAAATCTGATCACGGAGTGGCTGCGCGCCTGCCGGCGAGGCGGGGTTCTGCGAAGCTTCAGCCGAACCTGCTTCCTCAATCAGAATTCGGCTGTCTTCGGTTAGAATATCGGTCGCCACTTCGGCGGGTTGCTCGCTGGGGGGGGCGAGAGGCACAGCAGGGCCGCTGGCGGGTTGGGTCGGCGTGAGTGTGCCAGGTGCCGGCTCGGGTTCATCCTCGAGCAGAGTCGATGCTGTTTCCGGTTCGCTGGCGAACCGGGGTGCGGGCTCCGGTTTCGACTGGAGTTCGTGTCCGGGCGGACTCGAGGTTGATTCCGGTTCGGCTGCGAAACGGGATGCAGGCTCGAGTGCGTTGTTTGAACGGCTTGGGATTGTTTCGGGTTGTGCAGCGAACGGATATTCTGCCTTTGCGGGGTCAGGAGCGTCGCTCACCGGTGCCGGACTTGCCGGTGCAGGCCTCGACCCGCTCTGCCTGAGCCGCTCTGCGAACCGCTGTTCAGCCTCGGCGCGAAGACGTTGCCGTTCCGCTTCGGCTGCGGCTTGCCATGCCGGGTCGTTAGCATCGGTCACTGACGATTCAGTTGGCGCAGCGCGCTTTACGGTTCCCGCAACTGTGGGCGTGGCTGGTTCCGCAGCGGATTTCCTGGTTAGCGAGTCAGGCGAGGTGTTTTTCGGCATCTGAGTGGCACGAGAGGTCGCGACGTCATCCGGTCGCGGTGGTTTTTGCGCCGGAGCGGAAACCGCGCTGACCGTGTTAGGGGCACTGGCAAGCGGCTCAGCCTGGTACCAGAACAAATATCCGGAAGCAGCCATTCCGGTCAGGATTCCGACCGCCATCGCGGGAAGCAACAGGTTGCTGCGGCGTTTTCGCGATCGCGAGTAGGCAGATGCCGCGCGACTGCGATGCGCGCGTATTGGCGGTGGCAGCTGCTCGGCGGGTTTGGTGTCGTCGCGGCTTGCGGACAGCTGCTCGGCGGGTTTGGTGTCGTCGCGGCTTGCGGACAGCTGCACAGGTTCGCTGGCGGGTTTTGGAACTTGCCGCGCATCTTTCTTTCGGGTCTTCTTGGTCTCCAGACCCAGTAACCGGATAAGCTGTTCCGGGGGCAATTCCATCGAAGGGTGCAGCGGGTTAAAGGCCATGCGATTGGCTCCGGGCGGCGCTGTGGGTCTCGCGCTATGCACCGGTCGCCGGCCCGTTCCGGAATCCTGTTTCGAAGTTTGTGCCATACGTTGAGTCCCCTGGCTTGGCCGGTTTTGGTGTGCCAACATTTCAGTCTGTTCCGCCAGTCGGTGGGCATGGATTGCCTCTGACCGCAGGCGCGCCATATCTTCCTGCACTTGGCGGTCTTGCCGGCTCGTGCCGGTACGCTCAGCCTGTGCGGCTGCGTTGCCCGCCGTCTCTGCCAACCGTTCGGCGCGCTGTTGCACCTCGGCAAGGTAATCCCGCTCTACTGGGAGCGCTTGGGGCTGCCTTACGCTATCGGAGTTGGTTTTCCTGGTGTTTCCCATAGATGCAACAAATAAAGTGACCTTCTCCCGGGGTACCTTAGCGTCACGCGGCGCTGATGGTTGAGGCACAGTGCGCCTTGGGCCCTGCGCCAGCTCGTTACCCTGTCGTGACCCTTGTCCGGTGTCATCCGCCTAATCTGTTCAAGCCCCTTTGCGTGTCTCCGGGCGACAACTGAACGCGCCCTGATAGGTACTCCGCCAGAGAAGCGGCTAGACTGTTGGGTAGAAGCGGGGGAAACGACGCCTGCACGGCGTAGTCTGGGACTTGCTCATGCGCAGTTATATTCGCCATCCATCTGATATTCCAATTGAATATCAAGCCGATGCCGGATGTGCCGATGGCAGCCGGGAGCGACTCAAGAATATCAGTCAAGGGGGGCTTTCGTTCTGCTCGCGGTGTGCGCTGCCGGTAGGCGCCGCCATCACCCTGAGGATTTCCCGGGTGCAGCCGGATTTTGCGGTCGGGGGACACGTCGTCTGGTGTCGGGCCGAGAGCGGCGTTTACGAGATCGGGGTCGCCTTTCGCAATCCCAGCGATCTTTTCCAGGTGCGGATGGTCGAGCAGATTTGCCATATCGAGCAATACAAGGCCGACGTCCTGCTCAGCGAAGGACGACGCCTGAACGGCGAGCAGGCTGCCCTTGAATGGATTGAGAAATTCGCCCGGGATTTCCCGCAGCTGGGGGACGACGATAGCAGTTAGAAATTTCAGACAGTTGCTCAGCCCTGTACCCAGCGCCGGCATGGTAATACACTAATTAAAATACAACAACGAGATGAGGTTCAGTTGTCATGGCTACTAAGAAGCGGTTTTCGGGGATAGCGTTAGTCGCGGGATCGATAGTGTTTTGCCTGGGGCACCTGAGTATGGCGGCCGA
>Ga0209536_100006783_pt1 | contig 17435 bp, 11 predicted proteins | sample DeeMarSeWOR28_12_FD_187461 | JGI IMG/M metagenome (GOLD analysis project Ga0209536, IMG submission 187461) | Marine sediment microbial communities from White Oak River estuary, North Carolina - WOR-2-8_12 (SPAdes) (version 2) | ecosystem: Environmental > Aquatic > Marine > Intertidal zone >... | reverse complement strand
CGTGGTCGAGAAGTGTGGCTCGAAGACGTGGGCGAGATCGTCGGCAGCGATTCCCCGACCATTGTCAGCGACATCGAGGCGGACTGCGCCATCGGGCTCGCCGCGCACGGTGACGTTCACCAGGGACGCCCCGGCATCGCGGGCATTCTCAACGAGATTGATGAGCACCTCCTTCACCTCGTCCTTCCGCACGCGGGCCGGGATTCCCCCGTCGGCATGCACCGTCACGGACGTCCCCCCGCCGAGCGCGTACAGCGCCGCCGCGTCGCGGGCCACCGCTGCAATGTCGACGGTCATGAGCGGCCCGCCGTCGGTCGGCGGCGCGCCGAATCGAGCGAACGCGCGCGCGATGGCATCGAGCCGCTCGATTTCGGCGAGGATCTGCTGCGCGGTCTGCTCCAGCGTCGCATCGAAATCCGGGCTTCCTTGGCGCCGAGCCCGCTGGAGATGCTGGACACCGAGCCGGATCGGCGTGAGCGGGTTCTTGATCTCGTGGGCCACCTGGCGTGCCACCTCACCCCACGCGAGGACCCGGACGGCCTGGGTGATCTCGGTGACATCGTCGAGCGCGACCACGCACCCGCTGGGTTCGGTCTGGAGCGGGGCGACCTGAACCCGGATTCGGCGCGCCGCGACCGTGAACTCCTCGCGCCGCTCGCCAGGAGCGGGGTCGGCGAACGCCAGCCAGACCCATTGCCAGAGCGATGCCCATGCTGCCCCGGTCAGATCGCGGATGTCGGCGTTGGGCACGAGCGGTGCACCTAGCACCGCCTGTGCCGCGGGATTGGCGATCGTCACCCGCATTGCGGCGTCCAGTGCGACGACGCCCGTCGCGACGTTGCTGAGCACGGTCGCGGTGCGCCGCCGAGCCGACTCCACCGCCTCCTGGCTCGCCTCGACATCGTGCGCCATCCGCTCGAACGCGTTCACGACCGACACGAACTCGGTCGGGATGTCCGCCTGGAACGGCGGTACCGGATCCCCCCGACCGACGGCCCCCGCCGCGCTCTCGAGTGCTTGGACCGGACGCGCCAACGAGCGCGATGCAAATGCGGCAAGGCCGACTGCACCCCCGAGGCCGAGCAGGGTCACCAGCAGCAGTCCGAACGCCAGGTCCTCCTGCTCTTGCTGGATGTCCACCAACTCGACGAGTCGAGGTGCCGCCAGCACCCTCAGCTGCCGGTCGACTCGACCGATCGCCCGATACCCCACTCGGGTCAGCTGGCCGCCAACGGAGGCGTCATCCGTGACCTCGAGTACGTCGCGCTCCTCCAGCGCGAGATGGATGTTCGGGGGCAGGTAGGGCCCCAGCAGCCCGAGTTGTGCCAGGACGTCGGCACTGGCCGAGACCAGCGCCCCGCCCTGGTAGACCGCGAAGTCGGTATTGAGCTGCTCCGCCAGGCGGTCGACTGCGGTATCCAGCCCTCCCGCGATGGGGAACGAGTCGGCGACCCCAACGGCGTCGCTGAGTGTCTGCTGCGTGATCAGGTCTCGCCCGCGAACCGCCTCGGTGCGGAGCCGCCCAACGGACCACGCCGCGAATGCGAGGGTCGGGATGACGAAGAAGGCTCCGAGCGCGACGGCAAGCCGGTTGCGATAGGAGCGCAGGCGCACATCCTCCGGCCAGCCACGGGGCCGTGGCAACTGGCCTCCGATGATCCGTGCGAACAGCCCGACCAGGAAGACGAACGCCAGATCCACGATCACCAGCAGCGCACCGCGAACCATGAGCTGCCAAGGGTGTCGCAGCTCGACCGCGGCATGCAGATGTCGCACCGTGCCCTCGAGCTCGACCGCCTCCGTCGCCCTGAGGGACCATCCCTCGCGCCACCAGGACAGCCCCGGACCGTCGGGCTCGTCGTCATCGATCGGCTCGCTGAGGTACATCTCGTACGGCGCGACGATCCGCCGCTCACCGCGGAGGAACCGCGCCACCAGCACGGGATCGATGAGCTGAGACCGGGGGGCAACGCCGACGGTCACCACCGAGCTGTCAGGGAACGGAGAAGCCGCGACATAGTGCACGCCGCGGGCGGTCTGAACCGATCGCAGCACCGGTTGACCCGTCGCCCGAGCCGCCAGCGCCGCCACCTCCACATCCTCCGCGTCGAGCGCGAGCTGCGCCAGCTCAAGTGTCGCCGATCGGATCCCGTCCGGATTCCAGACGGACAACACCCCCGGGTAGTCGTCGGCAGCGAGCAAGGAGTGCTGCCATCGGGAATACAGCTGTGCCTCCGTTCGCGGCGGAGGCTGGTCCATCAGCGCCGACGCAAACCGATCCACGAACCCGATCGCTACCGGATCACCACCCGCCAGTCGGGCGGCATCGCGCTCTGCAAGGAGCAGCCGGCTCCGAACCACGGCTCCCCAGGTCAGCATCGCCGATGCGGATCCCGCCAGCACGGCGATCCAAACCAGTCGACGGCCGAGTTGCGTGGGCTGCATCACGAGCCACACGAGTGGCACCCACACGAAACCGAACCAGACGGGCCATCCGCTCCAGGGCCTCCAGAGCGCAAGTCCGACCACGGCGAGCGCACACGCGCCCACCCCCGCCAATCGGTTCATCCACAGCGACGAGCTTCGCCCGCGCCCGAGCAACACACCGCCCCAGAGCAGCAGCGCAATGCCCGCCATGGCGAGCGCAAGGTGCCAGCCCACCCACACATTCAGTCCGATGACGGTCGAGGGCGGACTGATGCCTGCGGCCAGCCCCGTCAGAATCCACGGTGCCGCGATCGCCAGCGCCACCGCCAGCACCGTCCCGACTGGCGTCCGGGGGAAGCCGCGGCGGTCAACCTGCACCGCGACGATGGTGGCGGCGACCGCGAGGAACAGGAGGGCACCTGCCGACGACGAGAACGGTCCAAGAGCCTCGAGATAGAATGTCGCTGACGAGAAGAGCGGCCCCAGAGCGAGCAGCTCACCCGCAGGCGTGAACAGGAGTACCCCGACCAACCCCGCGACGGCGATCCACCGCGCGAGCGCTCCGCCGACGACCGCGACGAGCAGCACTGCGACGGTGAGGAGTACGCCAACGGCACGGCTTCCCTCCGCGAGGATCTCGAGCTTGCGGGACCCCTGTGACGGGGCGACAGCTTGGACGGAGAAGAGCGTGTCGGGAACCACCCCGTCAGGACCGATCTGACATGACGGCAGGCAGTAGTCGAACACATCACTGCCGGCGGGAGCCCGGGAAGACTCGTAGAAACCGAGCTGGAATCCGGTATCACGCGCGAAGCGCCACGCCAGCGTCTGCTCGCGATCGGGGATGGCACTGTCCGCCGCCAGCACGACACGCCCGAGTGCCGTGTGGGCACCGATCTGGCGACGTGCCTCGAGCACGACGTAGAATGGAGTAATGTGCGCGGACAGCTCCTCCGAGTTCGGACCGACGTTCAGGCGATGGCGGCCGCCCCAGATCCAGGGCCGGCCGGCGCCGTCCAGCACCACGGCACCGTGCTCTGGCGGCGCCTCGTCCAGACCGGCCTGGAGGCGCTCCAACGCCGTCGAGCGCGGCAAATCGATGAGCGTGGCCGCGTGGTCGGCCGAGTTGCGCGCGAGCGCAACGACCGCCGCGAGCGAGGCGTCCAGACTGCGGCTGGCGTCGAGGATCAGCGCCTCGCGCACCTCGGGCCAGCGCCGCTCGACGGCACGGACTCGCAGGGACACCGAGAGTACGGCCACGGCCGCAACCACGGCAACGACGGTCGTCACGATGGGTCCGGCCCGGCGAGTGGCCACGGCAGCCGTGGCCGCGATCGCCGAGATCAGGACCACCGCCAGCGCGAGCCAGAAGGATGGCTCACGCAGCCAGACCGCCGCTAGGGCGGCCTCCGCGACCACAGCGAGCTCCCAATGACGGACGCGACCCCGGCTCACGCGCAGCCTCTCCTGATCAAGCGTCTGACGCCGGAGGAGGTCCGGCGGCACCTCTCACGCGATCCTCGGCTGATCGTCCCGGTAGGGACGACCGAACAGCACGGCCCCCACCTCCCTCTCGGCTGCGACACGATCATCGTCGAGCGGCTCGCGGACGATCTGTCCACCGAGTTCCAGGTGCTGCGGGCGCCAACTATAGAATATGGCGTGAACGCTCCGACGGTGAGTCACTTCCCGGGTGCGGCATCGGTGCACTTCAAGACTCTGCACCGCCTGATGAACGACCTGATCGGATCGTGGGAGGCAGGAGGTGCCGAGGAGTTCATCATCCTCACGGCGCACGGGCAGGATCCCCATCAGGAGGCGTTAAGCACGATCCAGACACGCGAGGCTCGCATCCGGACCGTCGACATCTTCTCGGTGCCATTGCCGTTCGAGAGCCGAGACCGGCCGGTCGTGCACGGCGGGGAACTGGACACGTCCCTGCTGCTGTTCGTCGACGAGTCCCTGGTGCGAATGGACATGGCCAAGGACTTTCAGGCAAAACGCGGCGCCGTACGCCGGTATCACCGTGGCGCGCGGGGCGGGATTCCCAAGGACAGTCCTGGCTCGGTGGGGCGGCCCTCGCGGGCGACGTTCGGAACCGGCGAGGAGCTGTACCGGTATATCTACCATCGCATCGCATCACGTATCTTTCGTAATTCGGGCACCGAATGACCGCAATCTCAACTCCTGTCCGGTTCACCGTCTCCGCCGTCGCCCTGTTTGCGGCGGTCACCCCGGCCGGGCTCGATGCCCAGACCCAGACGGTCGATCGCGGCGTGCTCCTGGTGCTGCGCGACGGCGAGATCGTGGGGCGGGAGGAGTTTGCGGTGCGCCACGGAACGACGTCCGCGACTGCTGCCGGCTTCACCGTTGCCAGTACGGCTCTGTACCCAGCCGACCGGCCGGATCGGTCGCTGGTGAGCGTGGTCGAGCTCGGCGCGGACTCGTTTCCCACCTCGGTCCGGCTCGAGGTCGGCAACGGGGATATCCTCCGCGTCGCGGTCGGGGTCGGCCCGCGACGCATTACGGTCCGCCGCGGCACGGCGACCTCGGAGTCGGCTCGGGAGTATCCCGCTCGTGAGCGCCCAATCGTCCTCGACGACTCGGTCTTCGCCCCGTTGGCGGTCCGCCCCCCTGCGGGACGAGCGGGACGGCGGCTCTCGCTCCACGGCGCGCTCGGCGATCCGCTCGAGATCGTGGACCGCGGCGTCGAGTCGACGCTCGTCGACGCGGCAACCGTGTCCCTGCAGCACCTGTCCCTGCGATTCGCAGGAGAGTCCGTCGAGGTCTGGTATGACGAGTCCGGGAGGTTGATCAAGGTCGACTGGCCCAACCGCCGCATCCAGGTCATTCGGGCCCCGCCCCAGTGATCCGCGTAACTCCTTACCCATAGGCAATTTCCACGATTGCCGCGGTACCGGTGCACCGGTACCGTACCAAGGTGCAACCCCGGATGTCTCGGGTTGAAACCTCTCACCGTCCCCGTCCGTACGTCGGATGGGACGTCACCTACCACAGAACAGCAAGGCCAGCATGATGATACGGGGAATTCTGCTGTCACTCGCCGCGGTCTGCCTCCTGCAGCCGTCCGTTACCCATGCTCAGGACCGTCCGCAGATTCCGGCGGCGCTGAGGCTCGCAGACGCGGTGGATCTCGCACGGCTGTACAATCCGCTCCTGCGCCAAACCGCCAATGACCTGACCGGCACACGGTGGGGCGTGCGCAACGCGTACGCCTCGTTCGTTCCGAGCGTCTTTGTGAACGGCTCGATGGGTTACTCGGGGGCCGGCTCGCAGACGTTCCTCACCGAGCAGTTCGTCCAGCAATCCTCGACGATCGGCTCGAGCTACGGCATCAGCCTTTCGCTGCAGCTGTCAGGGCGCTCGCTGATGCAGCCCTCGGTCGCGACAGCGCAACACCGCGCCGCAGAGGCCCGGCTGAGCGGCGAGGAGGTGAGTCTGGAGTCGATGATCCGAGGGCAGTATCTGCTCGTGCTCGAAGCCGAGGCCCAGGTGCAACTGGCGGAGCTGCAGGTTACCCGCAACGAGGAGTTCTTGCGCCTGGCGCAGGCCCGGTTCGAAGTCGGTCAGAATACCATGCTCGACGTGCGGCAGGCCGAAGTGGCGCTCGGTCAATCCGAGGTGCTGCTGCTGCGGAACGAGCAGTCCGTGATCGTCGAAAAGCTACGGCTCTTCCAGCTGATGGGCCTCCCGGCACCGGACGATCCGAACCAGGTGACGCTCACCGACACGTTTCCGATCACCGAGCCCGCGTGGCAGCTCAGCAATCTGCTCGCCGAAGCGGAGCGTGCCAATCCCGCTCTCACGGCCCTCCGTGCCCAGTCATCGGCGGCGCGGACGAGCGAGCGTGCGGCCAAGTCCACATGGCTCCCGACGCTCTCGTTCAACGCCGGCTGGTCAGGCTTCACGCAGCAGTTTCGGGACGTCGATCCGCTGATCACCAACGCACGCGCGGCGGCCCAGGGGCAGCTCGCGGAGTGCGATTTCATCAACTCCAGCCTCGTCAATCCGGGGGCACAGGGCTTGGACTGTTCCGGGATCTCCTTCACCCCCGAGGACGAGGCCCGGATTCGCGCGGATAACGACGTCTTCCCGTTCGATTTCACCAGCCAGCCGTTCTCCGCTCGGCTGACCATCTCGCTGCCGATCTTCACGCAATTCAGTCGGCCGCTGGAGATCGCCGAGGCGTCGGCCAGGGCAGACGATGCCCGAGAGGCGGTGCGTGGAGCGGAATTGCAGGTGCGGACGGATGTCAGCCAAGCCTACTACGGCCTCAGTGCCGCCTACGAGGCCATCGGCATTCAGGGGAACAACCAGGTCGCGGCGGCAGAGCAGCTGCGTCTCGCCACCGAGCGGTATCGAGTGGGCTCGGGCACGTTCTTCGAGCTGCTCGACGCCCAACTCGCCGCACAGCAGGCGGAAGCAGACTACATTAACGCCATCTATGCCTACCACCGCTCCATCGCGACCCTGGAGAACGCGGTGGGACGACCGCTACGCTAGGACACGAGCACGTTATGACACGGCGCAAGAAGTTCCTCATTTTCGGTGGCGGCGCAGCCGTCGTCGCCATCCTGGTGATCCTGAACGCCACGGGCAACCGGGGAGGTGAGCAGTCGGTCCGGATCTCCACCGTCGACCGCCGCGACCTCGTCGCCACCGTGACCGCCAGCGGCCAGATCGAGCCCAAGCGCTCGGTGGACATCAGCGCGGACATCACCGGTCGCATCATCGAGATTCCCGTCGAAGAGGGTGACTGGGTGCGCCGCGGCGACCTGGTGCTGCGGATCGACCCGTCGCAGTACGAGGCGGGCGTCGCGCGCGCCCGCGCGTTGCTCGCGTCGGCGGAAGCGTCGGCCCTGCAGTCCCGCGCGAACCGCGACCAGGCGCGCCGCGCCTGGGAGCGCTCGCAGCAGCTCCGGGAGCAGGACCCGAATCTCGTCTCCGACGAGCAGCTCGAGCAGGCCGAGACGTCCTACGAGGTGGCCGAAGCAGTCGCCTCGTCGTCGGAGCACCAGGTGGCCCAGGCCCGGGCAACCCTCCAGGAGGCGCAGGAGCAGCTCGCCAAGACGGTACTCCGCGCCCCGATGGACGGCGAGGTGACCCGCGTCGCGGTCGAGGAGGGCGAGGTCGCGGTGCCCGGCACGTTCTCCCGCGAAACCGGGCTCCTGATGACGATCTCGGACCTGTCCATCATTCAGGTGGCCGTCCGTGTCGACGAGACGGACGTCGTACGGCTGCACATGGCCGATTCGGCCGAGGTGACGATCGACGCGTTCCCCGACTCGACCTACACCGGACGGGTCACCAAGATCTCCAAGAGCGCCGTCCTCGCTGCGGCCGCTCAGGCGGGCGGCACCACGCAGGCCGTCGACTACGACGTGGAGGTCACCCTCGACAATCCTCCCGCCGGGATACGACCGGATCTCTCCGCGACCGCGCGTATCGTGACGGCCACGCGGGACTCGGCCCTCAGCATTCCCATCATCGCGCTCACGGTACGCAAGCACGAGCCCATCTCGACCGAGCTGGCGCCACAGGACACGGCGGGTGGCTCCGAGGAAACGGAGGGTGTCTTTGTCGTGCGCGAAGGCACGGCCGAGTTCCGGCCAGTGCGCGTGGGGATCGCGGGAGAGGAGTACTTCGAGGTGCTGGACGGGCTGACCGAGGACGACTCGATCGTGAGCGGTCCGTACCAGACCATCCGGGATCTGGAGGAAGGCGCGAACGTCAAGCCTCTCGCCGACCGCGGTACGCCGGAGGCAAGCTGATGCCCGACACCATCATCCGGCTCGCCGACCTGACCCGCGAGTACCGCATGGACGCAGAGACTGTTCACGCGCTGCGGGGCGTCGATCTCGCGATCGATCGCAACGAGTACGTGGCGGTGATGGGCCCCTCGGGCTCGGGTAAGTCCACGCTGATGAACATCGTTGGCTGCCTCGACACCCCCACGGCCGGTGAGTACTGGCTCAATGGCCTCGAGGTCTCGCGCATGCACGACGACGCCCTGGCACAAGTGCGGAACCGGGAGATCGGGTTCGTCTTCCAGACGTTCAACCTCCTGCCCCGCGCGAGCGCACTCCACAACGTGGAGCTGCCGCTCATCTACGCCGGCATCGGGTCGCGCGAACGCCGCCGCAAGGCCACGCACGCCCTCGAGCGCGTGGGTCTCGGCGACCGCATGCACCACCGGCCGAACGAGCTGTCCGGGGGGCAGCGGCAGCGCGTCGCCATCGCTCGTGCGCTCGTGAACGCTCCCAGCATCCTGCTCGCCGACGAGCCCACCGGCAACCTGGACTCGGCGACCAGCGCCGAGATCATGCAGGTCTTCGGCGAGCTACACGCTCAGGGACAGACCATCGTGATGGTCACGCACGAAGCCGACATCGCTTCCCGCGCCAGCCGCGAGATCACCCTGCTCGACGGCCTGGTGCACAGCGACACGGTGCGGGACGCGGCCTGAGCCATGCCCTTCCGCGAAGCGATCCGCCTTGCCTTGCAGGTCATCTGGTCCCAGAAGATGAAGTCCAGCTTCTCCGTGATCGGGGTCTTCATCGGCGTGACCTTCCTGATCGCCGTCGTCTCGATCCTGCAAGGCATGAACGCGTACATGACGGAGCGCTTCGCGGGCGCCCTGCTCGGGGTCAACACCTTCCAGTTGCGGCGCTACCCGAACTTCCAGGTCGGGGACATCTCGCGCGAAACCTGGCGGGAGTGGCGGCGCAGGCCTCGAATCATGTACGACGATGCGGACGCCGTGGCGGCCTCGTTCTCGGTGCCCGTCCTGACCTCGTGGAGCTCTGTGAACCGTGCCGACGTCGTCTACGGCGGCAGCGTGGTCAGGGATATCGAGATCGTCGGCGCGGGTGAGCAGTACTTCGATCTCAAGGGGTGGCAGTTCGAGCACGGACGCCCATTCAGCCCGCAGGAGGCGCGGGTTGGCGCGACGGTCGTCGTACTCGGCTACGAGCTAGCCGACCGGCTGTTCGAGGGAGCTGACCCGATCGGGCGGGAGGTCAAGATCCGGAACATGCCGTATCGGGTCATCGGTGTCGTGGAATCACAGGGCAATGTCTTCGGCATCTCACTCGACAAGTTCGCGATCGCCCCTGCTCTCTCACCGGTGAAGCGGTTCGTGAACCCACCGCGCGTCGTCGACGAGCTGCTCGTCAAGGCCGAGACGGCCGCGGACCTGGAGACGGCGATGCTCGAGGCCGAAGCCGTCATGCGCAGCCGCCGTGGGCTCCGGCCGACCGAGGAGAACAACTTCACGCTGGAAACCTCGGAGGCCGTGCTCGACTTCTGGGGGAAGATCAACAGCGTCCTCATGATGGCGCTGCCCGGGCTGGTGACGATCTCACTCGTCGTGGGCGGTATCGTGATCATGAACATCATGCTGATGGCGGTGGCCGAGCGCACCCGGGAGATCGGGATTCGCAAGTCGCTCGGCGCCAGACGCCGCGACATCATGCGCCAGTTCCTCGTGGAATCGGCGACCCTCGCCACGGTCGGCGCCGGCATCGGTATCGGAACCGGGCTCGGGCTCGCGGGTCTGATTACGGCGACGACGTTCTTGCCCGCCCGCGTTGCGCCGTGGTCGATCGTGCTCGCGGTGTTCCTCGGTGCGGGCGTCGGTATCGCGGCCGGGCTCTATCCGGCCAGTCGGGCGGCGCGGCTCGACCCGGTCGAAGCCATCCGTCACGAGTGAAGCCATGACCTCGATCTTCGAAGGTGTCGGCATCGCGCTCACGTCGCTCAGGGCGAGCAAGGTTCGGGCGGCCCTCACCATCCTCGGCGTCGCCATCGGCGTGATGGTGGTCATGGTGATCGGGTCGATGATCACCGGAATCAACCGCGGGGTCGAGGACATCTTCAACCAGCTCGGTCCGCGGACCTTCTTCGTATTTCGGTACTTCCAGGCCGGCATCCAGGTATCCGACGGCTCTGACGAGATGAGCCCGTGGCGTCGCAATCCCCCGCTCACCGTCGAGGAGGGCGAGCGCTTGCGCGCACTGCCGAGCGTGGAGTTCCTGGTGATCGACGAGGGCACCTCCGCGCAGGTCGAGTACGGCGATCGGATGCTCGAGTCGGTGGGGATACGGGGGCGCGGGCCCGACTGGCCGAGAGTCGGCGGAGGAGACATCGCCCCCGGCCGATCCTTCACCAATCTCGAGAGTGCCGCGAGCAGCCGCGTCGTCGTCGTGAACGAAAAGCTCGCCGAGGAGATGTTCGGCGTGCTCGAGCCGATCGGCAAGCGACTCAAGATCGCAGGCGTGCCGTACGAGGTCATCGGGGTGTACGTTCCCCCGCCGGACATCTTCGGCGAGGGCAACCGGCCCGAGGCGATCATCCCGCACAACACGTTCGAGAAGTACGTGCCGTATTGGCGCGGATGGATGGACTTCCTCGTCTCCCCGGCCGAGGACGCGACTGTGGAGACCGCGATCGATGACGTGACCGGCGCACTGCGCGGCATGCGGGGCTTGAGGCCCGCCGAGGAAAACTCCTTCTCAATCGTTACGCAGGATCGGCTGCTCGACAGTTGGAACCAGGTGACGGGTATGTTCTTCCTCGTCATGATCGCGCTCTCGAGCGTGGGGCTCATGGTCGGCGGTGTGGGGGTGGTCGCGATCATGATGATCTCGGTGACCGAACGCACCCGAGAGATCGGCGTGCGCAAGGCACTGGGCGCGCGGCGTCGCGAGATCCTGTGGCAGTTCCTCGTCGAAGCCGCAACCCTGACCCTCGTCGGAGGCGCCGTGGGCATGTTGCTCGGTGGCCTGATCAGCTTCATCATTGCCCGTGCGACCCCGCTGCCCGCGGAGGTGCCGCTGGTGTCCGTCATCGCCGCCCTCGGCATGGCCACGCTCACTGGCGTGGCCTTTGGCCTGTACCCGGCCGCGAAGGCCGCTCGCCTCGATCCCGTGGAGGCGTTGCGATACGAGTAGCCGGAACGGCGGGACGAGGGTAGAACGTGCCGAGCAGACGCGTCCTGCAGACCGGCCGGCACCTGCGATGACCCGCTGCGGGGAGTGCGCCTGATCGGCTGACCCATTTGGGTCGTTCCGCCATCTCCGCCCAGTTGCCCTCCACTCTCCGGCCTTCCCGATCTACATTCCTCGAATGCCCCTGCTGGAAGGCCTCCGCCTCGCATTGCGCGAGATCGCCGCTCACAAGCTCCGGTCGTTCTTCACCCTGCTCGGCATCATCGTGTCGGTTGGCTTCCTGATCGCAGTGGTCGCGGTCATCCAGGGCATGAACGCCTATGTGAGCGAGAACCTGGCGGGCGCCATCGTCGGTCGGAACGCGTTCCAGATCCGTCGCACTCCCATTTCCGTCGGCTTCATCGACGACGAGGAGTGGCGGGAGTTGCAGCGACGGCCGATCATCCGCGCGGAGGAGGTCGCCTACGTCGAGCGGGCCATCCCCGGCGCCGAGGCCATTTCGCTTCAGAGCGGCTGGCCTACCCCGCAGAGCGACGTCATTTGGGGCAATCGCACGGTGGGGGACGTGCTCGTCTTCGGCGTCACTCCGGCGTTCCAGATCGTACAGGACTACGAGATGGCGGCCGGCGAGGCGTTGAGTGGGATTGACGTGCTCGAGCGTCGCCGCGTCGCGATTCTCGGCCATGACGTCGCCGAGAAGCTATTCGATGATTTCGACCGTGCCATCGGTCGCAAGATCCGCGTGGCGAATCAGCAGGTCGAAGTGAAGGGTATCGTCGCCCCCAAGGGCACGGTACTCGGACAATCGTGGGACGGGTTCGTGATGCTTCCCATCACCTTCTTCGAGGCGATCTATGGCCGGCGCCAGACGACGGTGATCTCGGTCAAGATGGGCGAGGCCGCGGACGTGACGCCTGCCATGGCGCGGGCCGAAGAGGCCATGCGCGTCGCGCGGCGCCTCAGGCCCGGTCAAGAGAACAACTTCACGATCGACACGGCCGAAGGCCTCATCTCTTTCTGGAAGAATCTCACGCGCATCATCTTCACCGTGGTGCCAGCCGTCGTAGCGATCGGTGTCCTCGTAGGCGGCATCGTGATCATGAACATCATGCTGATGTCGGTGACAGAGCGGACACGGGAGATCGGCATCCGCAAGTCGGTGGGTGCCCGCCGCCGCGACGTGCTGCGGCAGTTCCTGCTCGAGTCGATCGTGCTGGCATCGTTCGGCGGCCTACTCGGCGTCGCGGCCGGCGCGGCCCTCGCCCAGCTCATCGCCCTCGCATCACCCCTCCCGAGCCGAGTCACGTGGTGGTCGGTCGCAGTCGCGCTCACGCTCGGTACCGTGGTCGGGCTCGTCTTCGGCGTCTACCCCGCCCGCCGCGCGGCTCGCCTCGACCCGATCGAAGCGCTGCGCCATGAGTAGCACGCACGTCCCGGGCGGTCGGCGCGAGCGGGACCGGGCGACGGCCCCGTGAGGCTTTCCCACCTGGCCGAGGGCGTCGCCATGGCCGGCGATGCGATCTGGGCGCAGAAGCTGCGCTCGAGCCTCACGGTCCTCGGCATCGTCATCGGCGTCGCAACCGTGATGGCGATGGCCTCGATCGTCCAGGGGATCCGCGGCCAGATCTTCAACTCGCTGGAGGTGGTGGGGCCGACGACGTTCCGCATCGTACGCTTCTTCTCTTCGACACCGCTCAACCCGGACGCGCTGCCACGGGAAGTGCGCATTCGGCCCGTACTCCGCGCCGAGGAAGCCGAAGCAATCGCCGATCTGCCGGAGATCGGCTACGCCGCCATCTGGCTGGCGGTGCTCGAGCGGCTCGAGTATGAGGGCGTGCGCTCGCAGGTCACGGTCGTGTACGGCGCCGACGACCGGTTCATGGAGATCCTCGGAGGCGGCATCATCTCGGGCCGCACGTTCACCCCGACCGAGGTCCGGGCCGGCACGCCCGTGGTGATCATCGAGGAGGAGGCGGCGGCGAACGTGTTCGGGCGAATCGATCCGATCGGACGCACGATGCGGGTGGGAGGCCGCGCGCTGCGTGTGATCGGGGTCTATCGCAAGCCGGAGAACATCTTCCAGCCGCCGGGGCAGGAGATCTCGGCGATTCTGCCGTTCCGCACGGCCGAGCGGTCGTTCCGATACGACGAGACGAACTCGCTCATCATCCTGGTCAAGCCGTACGCCGACGTCACCGTCGCCCGGGCAATGGACGCCGTAACGGTACAGCTGCGCCGCATGCGGGGGCTCAGGCCCGCCGATCCGAACACATTCGATCTCATCACGTCGGACCAGATCCTGAGCATCTTCAACCGACTCACCGGCGTGTTCTTCCTGGTCATGATCGTGCTATCGAGCGTTGCACTCATGGTGGGCGGCATCGGCGTCATGGCGATCATGATGGTCTCGGTCACGAGCCGCACGCGCGAGATCGGTGTGCGCAAGGCGATGGGTGCAACCCGGCGGGAGATCATGTGGCAGTTCCTCGTCGAGGCGGCGACCCTGACGCTGGTGGGCGGAGCGCTGGGCATCCTCGTCGGCTTGATCGCGGGCGAAGTGCTCAAGGGCGTCCTGGGATTCGAGAGCGGCGTGCCGGTCTGGAGCGCGCTCCTCGCAACCGCGGTGTCCGTTGCCATCGGATTGATCTTCGGGTTGTTGCCGGCCAGCCGAGCTGCCCGACTCGATCCGGTGGATGCGTTGCGGTACGAATAGGCGGTCAGACAGTCGGGAGTCCCCAGACTGCCTAGCTGGACTGTCCGCGAAGACGCTCCTTGTCCTCCGCTTCATACGGGTTGAGGTAGCCAGGCTCCCGCGCCAGGCGGAGCGTGTACGAGACCTCCGCAAGGAACCGATGGAGATGCCCAGGAACCGTGCGAATCCCCGACTGCCGCGCTTCGCCGATCCCTCGACGAGGTCGGCGGCCACCCGACCACGCTGCGCGACGGGATTCCGCCGTGAGGCCGTACCGCACCTCAGCGGGAACGGCCGGGTGATGCGGCAGGTCGGAAGCACCAGCCGATGACAGAGCGGCCACGCCTCGACACGCTCGTAGGGCATCATACCGACATGATGTCAGGGGATTAGATTCCCGGCCATGACCTCCGCCATCGACCTCCTCGCCATCGGCGCCCATCCGGACGACGTGGAGCTCACCTGCGGCGGCACGCTGTTCAAGGCCGCGCGGGCGGGCTATCGCACAGCGGCCATCGACCTCACGGGCGGTGAAACGGGGACGCACGGCTCGCGCGACCTCCGCGCTGCGGAGGCCGAGCGCGCAGCCGAGGTGCTGGGACTCGCCGTTCGGCGCAATGCCGGCCTGCCGGACGCCGGCCTCCACAACACGGACGTGACCAGGCGGGCGGTGGTGGGGCTCATCCGGGAGTTCCGGCCGAGAGTCGTGATCCTGCCCTATCCGATCGGCCGGCACCCCGACCACCGGATCGCGTCGGAGCTGTGCCGCGACGCGTCGTACCTGGCCGGGCTTCGGAACTACCCGGCCGACGGCGCGCCTCACCGGCCCGAGAAAATCCTGTATACGCAGTCGTATCGAGAGGACCCGGTCAAACCGACGTTCGTGGTCGACGTGAGCGAAGAGTTCGAGGCAAAGCTCGCGGCGATCCGGTGTTACGCGTCGCAGTTCGACGGGAAGATGGCGGCCGGCGAGATCTTCCCGGCAGGCGGGGACATCTACGACAACGTTCGCATGCACTGCGCCCGGTACGGCAGCCTCATCCGGACTGCGTACGGTGAGCCGTACTTCACGCACGAAACCGTGCGGATCGACGATGTCGTGGCAATGGGGGTGCGGTCGATGTAGCCGGCGGGTGGCATCCACACCGACCGTTCACATCGCCCGCAGCCCTGCCTACGTTTCACTCCACGATGCCGAGCCCTACACCTCGCAGTGCCCTGCTCTACCTGGACCACGCCGCGACCACGCCGGTCCGGTCGGAGGTCCGTGATGCCATGCTGCCATTCCTGTCCGACGAGCAGTACGGCAATCCGTCGTCCGGCCACGCCGCCGGCAGGGCCGCGCGGGCGGCTCTGGACCGTGCGCGGCGCGGCATCGCCGACGCGCTCGGGTGTGAGCCCGGTGACGTCGTCTTCACGTCCGGCGGTACCGAGGCCGACAACCTCGCAGTGATCGGTGCGGCGCTCCGCGCACGCATGGACGACCGACCCTTCAGGGTCATCGTGTCCCGGACGGAGCACAAGGCCGTGATCGACGCCGCCCACGCGGTCGAGCGACTCGGCGGCGAGGCGGTCTTTCTCGACGTGGACGGCGAAGGCCGCGTCGAGCCGCAAGCGGCGGCGGACGCGGTGCGCGCTGGCGCGGCCGTCCTCAGCGTCATGTGGGTGAACAATGAGACCGGCGTCGTACAGAACATCCCGGCCCTGGCCGGTGCGGCGGCGGACGCCGGTGTGCCCTTCCATACCGACGCGGTGCAAGCCGTTGGCAAGATACCGTGCGCGATGGACGCGCCGATCGCCATGCTCGCACTGTCGGCGCACAAGATCGGCGGTCCCAAGGGAATCGGCGCGCTTGTCGTTCGCGATGCCGGCCAGATCACCCCCTTGCTGCACGGTGGCGGCCAGCAACGCGGCATCCGTCCTGGAACCGAAAACGTCGCTGGTGCCGTGGGCCTGGCGACCGCAGTCGAGCTGGCCGTCGCGGAGCGGGAGGAGGCCATGCCGCGCGTGCGGGAACTGCGCGACCGCCTCGCCTCCGGTATCGCGGCCGCGGTGCCGGGGCTCGCCGTGACCGGTGATGGGGCAGCGCGCGCACCTCACATCCTTCACGTGACGATTCCCGATCTCGACGGCAACGCGCTCGCGATCCACCTCGACCAGGCGGGCATCGCTTGCTCCACCGGATCGGCGTGTTCCTCCGGGCAGTCGAGCCCCTCGCATGTGTTGACCGCCATGGGCGTCCAGCCGGAGCGGCCGTATGCGCCGCTGCGACTCTCCCTTTCCGCCACGACCGGGGACGAGGCGATCGACGAAGTCCTCCGCCGGATGCCGACGGTGATCGGGCAGGTCCGCGTGCTGACGGCCGCCCTCCGGGGATCGACATGAGTCGCGGCAGAGTGCTCGTCGCGATGTCGGGCGGGGTGGACTCGTCCGTCGCGGCCGCGCTGCTCGTCGACCAGGGCTACGAGGTGATCGGTGCCACGATGCGACTGTTCTGTTACGGGGACCGGGTCCCCGATCGGCCCTGCTGCTCGGTCGAGTCCATCACCGACGCCGCCGTCGTCGCGCAGCGCCTCGGTATCCCGCACTACGTCTTCGACCTCGAAGACCGGTTCAGGCGGAAGGTGATCGACGACTTCGTCGCGGAGTACGCGCGCGGGCGCACCCCGATACCGTGCGTGCGGTGCAACACGTTCACGAAGTTTCGCGATCTGCTCGCGCACGCGGACGCACTCGCTTGCGAGTACGTCGCGACCGGCCACTACGCGGTCAGCCGTGGCGGGGCCCTGTTTCGTGGCCGGGACGGCGACAAGGACCAGACGTACTTCCTGTGGGGAATCGATCGGGACGTCGTCGGGCGCATGTTGACACCGGTCGGCTCGCTCACCAAGGCCGAGACCCGGGAGATGGCACGGCGCCTCTCTCTCGTCACCGCCGACAAGCAGGAGTCCGTCGAGATCTGCTTCGTTCCCGACGGGGACTACATGAAGGTACTGGAACGGCACCTGGACGCCGACGCCCCAGCACTGGCTCCGGGTCCGGTCCGCACCGCGAGCGGCGTCGTGATTGGCGAGCACGATGGCTACGCGCGCTACACAGTCGGACAGCGCCGACGGCTACCGGGCGGATCGCGCGAGCCGCTGTTCGTGCTGTCGATCGTTCCCGAGGAACGCGCGGTGGTCGTTGGCACTGCGGAGGAGCTGTACGGCAGTCGTGTGGACCTGGCCGAAGTGAACTGGCTTGCGCCTGCCTTGCAACCTGGCGACGATTGCGATATTCAAATTCGCTATCGTGCACGGCCGGCACCTGCGCGGGTGCAGGATGCGGCATCGGCTGGCGGCCGCCTG
>Ga0209536_100006782_pt1 | contig 17435 bp, 13 predicted proteins | sample DeeMarSeWOR28_12_FD_187461 | JGI IMG/M metagenome (GOLD analysis project Ga0209536, IMG submission 187461) | Marine sediment microbial communities from White Oak River estuary, North Carolina - WOR-2-8_12 (SPAdes) (version 2) | ecosystem: Environmental > Aquatic > Marine > Intertidal zone >... | reverse complement strand
CATGGGACGACACGGCGGCGGCGCTTTTTCCGGTAAGGATCCTTCAAAGGTGGATCGATCAGCTTCGTACGCGGCACGCTATGTCGCGAAAAACCTGGTTGCAGCAGGCGTCGCGAACAGAATAGAAGTTCAGGTAGCTTACGTGATCGGTCATATCAAACCGGTTTCTATTATGGTGGAAACGTTCGGTACGGCTAAAGTACCAGAAGAAAAAATTTCTTCTATTATAGATGAAGTATTTGACCTCAGACCCCGAAGCATCATTCAGACATTAGACCTCCAAAAGCCTCGTTACCAGTCAACCGCTGCTTATGGGCATTTCGGGCGGGACGAAACCCCATTCACCTGGGAAAAGCTGGATAAGGTTGAAGATATCCGTAATTTATTGTGAACTACCTCCTCCCGCCAGTCCAATAATCATTAATTCTAAAATTATCTGACATTTTTTCGATAATAGTTAGATAAAATACGATTGCTCTTAAATAAGTGCAGAAAATTCTGATGGACAAGCCCCAAAAAAAAGTTCTGATCGTCGATGATGAGGAAGATATTACCTGGACGCTTACCAGAAGGCTATCAAAAGATATAGACAAATTTGAAGTGCTTTGCGCAAACTCCGGTCGGGACGCACTAGGGATTCTAAATAAAGTACCCGTGGATATGGTGGTCACCGATGTGAGAATGCCTGAAGTTTCTGGATTAGAGTTGTTGCTGCAGATCAAAGATCGATTTCCCTCTACAAAAGTCATAATAATGACGGCCTACGGCTCTTCCGATATTCAGCAGGAAGCGAATACCAGGGGCTGCTTTCAATACATTGAAAAGCCATTTGAAATAAGGGATCTGCGCCAGATAATCCTCGAGGGAATTCAAGAAGAAAGAGGATTCAAAGGCAGTGTGTCGGATTTTCAACTGAGCGATATAATTCAACTGAATTGCCTGGGTCGCTTAACCATTTCTCTAACCGTTAGGCATGAAAAAGAAAAAGGCGCGATTTATTTTAGAGATGGGAACATCGTTCACGCTGAAATAAACGATTTGGTGGGTGAGGCGGCATTTCATCACATCATGCATTGGGAGGGCGGAGAATTTTCCGTAAATAAAGAATCGTCGATTCCACAGGAGACCATTTTTAGCAGTTGGCAAAGTTTATTGCTCGAGAGTCTAAGACAAGCCGATGAAAACTCGAATCTGGTTCAAGAGGAAGAAGAGGAAGAGGAAGAGGAACAATATTGGCGTCTATTGAAGATTGATTCAATCCTATCCAAACTTAAAAAAGCCCAGGGGGTACGTCACATCATATTACATTCCAAGGAAGGTACCCCGATTTTTTATGTTGGCGTTTTTGGGAAGGAGAAGGAAAAGATTGACGCCCTGGGGAATGAATTTGCGTCCATGATGGAAAGTTTTCAGAAAAAGAAAAAAATCTTGAACAGTCAATCCATTGAATACTGGGAAGTCCAACTTGGGAATAATATCGTCTTTCTCTATAAAATACCCTACCAGGATGCCTTTATCACAATAGTTGGGGATAAAGAACTAAATCGCGGATTTGTGCGACTGGAAATCAAGAAATTGTTGAGGCAGATCGCGCAGCTAATATAATGTCAATCCAATAAATGTATAACCAACCCGCTTTTCAATTTCGGCTCAAACCAGGTGGACTTGGGTGGCATGATCTGGCCGGCATTGGCAATCGCAATTAAATCCTCCATTGAGGTAGGGTGAAGTGCGAATGCCACCACCCACTGCCCTGAATCGACCCGTTTTTCAAGCTCTGACAAACCGCGAATTCCGCCAACAAAATCGATCCGTTTGTCCTTACGGGGGTCGTTTATCCCCAAGATGGGAGACAGTAGATTATTTTGCAGGATACTGACATCCAGCCGGTCAACCGGATTTGTTTCATCAAAACTTCTATCCATCGGCGTTAGTTTGTACCAGCAGCCATTCAGATACATCCCCAATGCATGTTTCTGGTCGGGTTTGTATTGTTTACCATCTACCAATTTCAAAAAGACAAATTTTTCAGAAATTTTTTTGAGGAATTCTGCCGTTTCCATTCCGCTCAGATCTTTGACGACCCGGTTATAGTCCAGTATTTGCATCTGGTTATTGGGAAAAATGACCGTCAAAAAGAAATTGTACTCCTCATCACCAGTATGGTTGGAATTCGCTTTTTGCTGCGTTTGCTTAATGCGCATGGCGGCGGCGGAACGGTGATGTCCATCGGCCACGTAAAGGTATTCCACTTTCTCAAATTGAGTTTGTATCTGCCTGATCAACTGCGGATCAGGCACCACCCAAAATGTATGACGAACATTCTTTTCATCGCTAAAGTCATATTCGGGTTTGGTCTTGATAATTGTGTTGATTATGGTATCTATTTGATCATTGGCTTTGTAAGTGAGAAAAACCGGCCCGGTTTGCGCATTTAGATGACTAATCAGATTAACGCGATCATCTTCTTTATCCGGCCGGGTTAATTCATGTTTTTTAATAATGTCCTTTTCGTATTCTTCAACCGATGCGCAAGCTACCAGCCCTATTTGCTGATGATTGCCCATCAATTGCTTATAAATGTAGAAAGCCGGCCCTCTATCCTGAACGAGGATGCCATCACGGATCATTTCCTGGAGGTTTTCAGCGCCCTTCTCATAAACCCTTTTGTCATGAGGATCCATTGCCGGCTCGAGGTCTATTTCCGGTTTGATTACATGTAAAAAACTAACGGGATTGTCTTTCGCCATTTCCCGGGCTTCCTCGCTGCTTAAAACATCGTAAGGCGGGGATGCCAGCCTGGCGGCGTTCTCTTTCCGGGGTCGTAAACCGGCGAATGGTCTCACAACAGCCATTTTTGCTCCTTTTGTTTGAAATAACTATTTTTCAAAATTTGTCCAACGGTCTTCCAAATAATCTTATATGTCCAAAAGTAAAAAAGGCGTCCCGGGGACGCCTGTACTAATGGATTTCCTTTCACGTGAAATTTTGCTAACTGCGGTAAAACAGATTCCGCTTGTCTTCAATATCCGCTTTCTCTTTTAGCTGGGTATACCATTGACTGAAGATCTGCTGCTTTTTCTGATTCAGCAACCGGTTCTTAATATCGTCGTGCTGACGGTCAAATTCTTCCTTGTTAAACTCGTTGCGATACACTACCCTCACGAAATAATAGCCACGGGGCGTCTCCAAAAGATCAGAAATCTCACCCATCGGCAGAGAGAAGGCCGCAGCCACAATTGCAGGCGCTCTTCCGATCTTGGGCACAGAAATGTTATATTTGAAATTTGTCGTGGTATCATACAGTACTGCTTTCCCGGTATCCTGAGCGGCAATTTCAGAAAAGCTAACACCTTTTCGGAGTCTTTTCTGAAGGGCCTCAGCACGTTCCTTTGTAGCCGCCATTCTCTTTTCCTGCTCAATTCTACTCTGGCAGATAGCCTGTACATCTTCGAGCGGACGATATCCTTCGGGTTTAATTTCACTAATTTGAAATACGGCATACCCCTGACTGACTCGATGAACATTTGAGACGTCATTCAGTTTTTTCGCAAACACCCACTCGACCACATCGGGTAAACTCCCTAATCCGGGGATGAATTTGTTATTTGCGAATGGCTGGGATTGTTTGACCTCATACTTCATTTGGTCTGCCGCAAATTGGAAGCCTTCATCTGCGGCCATTTCACGGAAATTTTCCGATGTGCTGGAGGCGTCGTCGACCGTTCTGCCACTGGCGGTGAAACCTAACAGGATGTGAGAAGCCTTTACTTTTTCCTGCCCATCCTCTACTTTTTTGTCAAAAACTTTAATAATGTGTAATCCGTAGCGCGTTTTCACGGGTCCAACTACTTCACCCGGGCTGGCAGAAAAGGCAGCATTGGAAAATTCCGGTACCATCGCTGATTTGTCAAAATAGCCTAAATCACCATGGTTATTCTGAACCGAAGGATCTTCTGAATATTGATCTGCCAGTTCGGCGAAATCCTCACCACTCCGGGCTTGTTTTAATAGATCGTTTGCCAGCATATAGGTTCGGCTGCTGTCTTCCGAAGAAGGATCAGTGGAGAAGACGACATAATTAACTTTTCTTTGTTCATCGAGTTTGAATTCGTTCTTATTCTTTTCGTAATACTCTTTTATTTCCTTTTCGCTGACTTCAATCTTTCGTGAGGAAATCGGTATTTGAAGGTACTCGATCCTGGCTTCCATATTTTTCTGCATGAAATCATACTTAATTTCTTCTTCAGTAACCATTGCGGAGGAAGTGATCATCATCTGTAGTTTTTGGTAGGGTAAGGTTTGTTTAATGTACTGTTCAACCGGAAGCCAGGCGCGGGCGTTTTGAGGATCCATTACCGCCTCGCGGTACTTTTGCATATCAAATTTGCCGTCGGTTTGAAATTGGGGATTTTGCTGCAGTTCCGGTAATGGGTTATTCAAGATGAACAACGCTACTTCCCGGTCTGTCACCTGGATGTTGTATTTTTCGATTTCCCTACCCAATAGAATTCGCTGCACAAAGCTCTCCCACACCTCATTCTGGATAGCTTTGCTTCGTTCAAAATCAGGCGATTTTCCGGTATTGTTAACCTCAGCCTCGCGTGCCTGCGCAAGCGCTCTTTCAAATTCCTCGATACTGATCTTCTGACCTTCGATCTTTCCCAGAACATTGCTACGTCCCCGGCTTCCGGTTATATCAGCGCCCCATTCCAATACCATTAGGCCAACAAATGCAAAAACCAATATCCACAGGATGACGAAAGTCATCTCTCGCAATTTGGTCATCATACCGAAAATTCTCCTTAACGTTAAGAAAGTGCCAATTTTTAAGGCGTAAAATTTAACCGCTTGCCGTGCCTAAATCAAATGAAATATTGTTTAGTCTGACGTATGTGGTTCCCCGCATGGTCTCTGATATATTATTTTACTTTATAGGTCAATTTTAGTAAAATACTTACATTGGTTTGGACTGAAAGATACAATATGTTCAAAATTATATCGCATACCGCAGATGTTGGCATCGATGTGTCCGGCAGTTCGCTGGAGGCGCTGTTTGTTGAAGCGGCTCACGGCTGGAAACAATGCGTAATAGAAGATTCTCTAACCAAAGCGGTCGAGGAGCGAAAAGTAAAACTCAGTGCTGCCAGTTTGGAAGACTTGATGGTGCAGTGGCTAAACGAATTAAATTTTTTCTTGACCGTACGTCATTGGATTTTACACGATGTAATAGAAGCAAAGATCAGTTTAGAAAATTCCGGGTGTGAGCTGAATTTTTTAATTAATGGCGAGACGGCGGATTACAAAGTACACGAAATTTGCATGGAGATAAAATCTGTGACCTACCACCAGTTGCAGATTCAAAAAATGGGCAACGGCTATAAAGCAAGAGTCATCTTTGATATTTGAAAATGTCGGCAGCCTCGTAGAGGGGAAAAAGAGTTATGGTTTCACTCAGCTATCATAGTATCAAAATAAACCAAATAGACGATTTTGTTTGGGAGGTTCCCAAACATGGAGAAATGCGCGTTCCCGGGCGGATATACGCTTCCCGGAAAATGATGGAATCTATCATCGGGGAGGAGGAGAGCATTAAGCAGGTGATAAATGTTGCCACTCTTCCCGGTATCCAAAAATACTCCCTGGCGATGCCCGATATTCATTGGGGATATGGGTTTCCTATCGGCGGTGTGGCTGCCACAAATCTCGATGAAGGCGTCATTTCTCCAGGCGGAGTCGGTTATGACATCAACTGCGGCGTGCGTTTAGTCCGGACAAATCTGACTCAAAAAGAAGTTGCCGACAAGATGCAAAAAATTGTGACCTCACTTTTTTCGAATGTCCCGACCGGGGTGGGGGCATCCGGCGCTGTAAAGAAATTGAACACTGCCGAAATGAGACAGGTTTTGAAGAAAGGGGCAAAATGGGGTGTGGAAAATGGGTATGGCAGCTCCAATGATTTGGATCATACCGAGGAAAAGGGATGCTTGAAAAATGCCGATCCTGATGCGGTTAGTAAACGGGCCATAGAAAGGGGATTAAATCAGATTGGGACGCTGGGTTCGGGGAATCATTTTCTGGAAGTTCAGATAGTAGATGAGATTTATGATGAACAAGCTGCGAATGCTTTCGGATTGTTTTTGAATCAGATGGTGTTAATGATCCATTGCGGCTCACGGGGGTTGGGACACCAAGTATGTGACGATTACCTGCGGGTTCTATCTGGAGTTGCTTCCAAATACAACATTCATTTACCGGATCGGCAGCTGGCTTGTGCGCCGATAAAATCCGATGAGGGAAGTAATTACTTAAGCGGCATGTCTGCCGCAGCAAATTTTGCCTGGGCAAACCGCCAGGTAATCATGAGTTTGGCAAAGAAGAGTCTCTTGCAATCGCTGAATGTATCCAAGAGAGAACTGGGGTTCAGCCTAGTGTATGATGTATGTCATAATATCGCAAAAATAGAAGATCATAAGATCAACGGCGGAACGGAAAAAGTATGCGTGCACCGCAAGGGCGCAACGCGCGCTTTTCCCGCCGGGCACCCGCTTACACCGGATTCCTATAAACATATCGGTCAGCCGGTGCTGGTGCCCGGGGACATGGGGCGATACTCCTTCGTCGCTGTCGGATGTCAGAAAGCGATGGACGATACATTCGGCAGTACTTGTCATGGCGCCGGCAGAGTTAAGAGTAGAAAAAAAGCGCTTAAGGAAGGCAAAGGACGCGACTTGATTGGTGAGATGAAAAAATTAGGCGTGGTTGTCCAGGCACGGGGAATGCGCACTATTGCCGAAGAGATGCCTGCCGCTTACAAGGATGTTTCAACCGTTGTGGAGGCAATGCACAAATCCGGCATCAGCAAAAAGGTGGCTAAAATGCGCCCGATTGGAGTGATCAAAGGATAGAAGCAAAACGAGAGAACTGAGACGGAAGAAGTAAAAAGTGGGATATTTGATCTCCTTTTGCCTTTTCACTTTTGCCTATTGCCGTCTTGAAGTGTTTAATTTCAGGTGTGGATGAATCATCATTGAAAAAACTGCAATATCTCCTGGAATATTTTGGCTACCGGCTTGTTGAATTTTTTGCAGCCTATTTACCTGAATTTCTCTTGATTCCCAAGGCAAACTTCATTGCCTTTTTGATTTTCCATATATTTAAAATCCGAAGAGATGTTGCATTGGAAAATCTCAGGATTGCTTTTCCGGAACAATCGGAGAAAGAGCGGGCTACCATTGCCTATCGCTCTTACAAGCATTTTTGTTTGATGATTTTGGAATTTATGCGATTGATTCGCTGGACACCCGGGCAATTGGAAAAAATGGTGCAATTTGAATCCGCAGAAATTCTCCAAAACTTGATGCGGGAAGACAAGGGCGTTATTATCAACTCTGCCCATTTTGGAAATTGGGAGATAAGTGTTTCTTATTTTAGCAAGTTTTGGGCGTCCACCACCGGTGTCCAACAAAAACAAAAAAATCCATATATTGATCAGCGAATGGCAGCTCACCGAAGCAGATGGGGAATGGAAATCATTTATTCCCGTGGTGCGGTTAAGAATAGTCTAAATGCATTGGAGCAAAAAAGAATGCTGGGATTATTGGGAGATCAGGATGGAGGCGCCAGCGGAATATTTGTACCATTTTTCGGAAGAATGGCTTCCACGCCGCCGGGGCCGGCATTGATTCGTGTAAAAAGTCAGGCGCCGATTGCTTTTGCTTACGCTATTCGGCTTGGTAGATTTAAGTTTCGTTTGGGGATTGAACCTTTAAATATTGACGACAATTTTGAACCCACAGAAGAGAATCTTAAATCAATCACCAGGGCTTATTTGCAAATCCTGGAAAAATATATCCGGCAATATCCCGAACAATATTTTTGGATGCACCGCCGTTGGAAAACAACCTATTCGAAAAACGATCACTGAAATACGCCTTCATATTTTTATTATTGCTCGCGGCCTGTGGAAGTACTGCCGGAATTAGCCTTATCAAGACGCGGTTTTTTTAATAAGCCCTTTATTGTGAAATTGGTGCTTTTTATATTAGCTCCTGTATTAATTTAACAATAAACTCAGATGAGAGGAGATTTTAGAAATGTCAAAGAAAAGTATTCAATTGCTGAATAAAGCTGTTGCTGATGAATTACACGCCGTGCATCAATACATGTATTTTCACTTTCACTGCGATGACCAGGGACTCGATTTACTGGCAGGGCTCTTCAAAAAAACTGCCATTCAGGAAATGGGACACATCGAAAAACTTTCCGAACGAATTCTCTTCCTGAAGGGCGATGTCGATATGAAGGCGGCACATGAAGCATCCAAAATTCGTGATGTAAAGAAAATGCTGGAAATGGCAGCCAAAATGGAGAATGACAGCGCCAAAGAATATAATGAATGGGCAAACGTCTGCGCTGCCGATGCCGACGCCATCTCCAAACAATTGTTTGAAGAATTGGTTGCCGATGAAGAACGGCATTACGATCAATATGATACTGAAGTAGAGCATATCGAAAAATTTGGAGCCAACTATCTGGCATTGCAATCCATTGAGAGGAGCAAAAGTATTTCCGATTATCCTGAAGAATAAACAAAAGGTTACTCCACAGCATTTTAGCAGTAAAAAAGTATTATCAACAGATATAAAGGGAACCGCTGATGGGTGCAAAAATATTTTGGATTTTTGGGATCCTTCAGAATGTGGTATTAGGAATTATCATATTTCTAATATTTAAGTCTTTAAACACGATCAATGGTGCAGCTGTTATTGGACTGGACACTCAAATTCTTTTGAGCGTTTCTTTTCCACTATTTCTATTAATTACTGAGTATATCATTTATTCGAAGAAATAAGGAACTACGGTGTCTTTTTCATTTTGAAGCGAGGCAGCCCACCATGGGGGGCGGACCTTACCGCTGTATTTTTCACTGCTAAACTAGATCATAACTAAGTCTCTCAATCGTCCAGCTAACTTCCCAACAATTTTGATTTTTATGAATGAATTTTTCTCCTGAAACGTATATTATAACCGTGTAATGGAATTTCGATTTTAACAAAATCATTGAGGTCAAGATGATTTCCATAAATAAGATCATGAATCAATTAAGGCTCCGCAAAATAAACTCCAATTTTTTGCTCTGTTTTGTGATTGCTTTCACTTTTTCATTTCGTGCACAGGAAGTGATCACGCTTACGATTGAAAAAAGTGTGGATTTTGCTCTAAAACAGAACCCGGAATTACAGATTGCTGAGAAGGAAGTACTCAAAGCAAAAGCGGGTGTTTGGGAAGCTTACTCAACCATTTTGCCGCAATTAGATGCCTATGCCAATCTGGATCATGCCTGGGAAATTCAGACCAGCCGGATCCCCAACTTTCTGAAGCCAATGTTAGCTCCTGTGGCAGGTACAATACCCGGCATCGATCTAATGCCTGATTTTGTAGATATTGCTTTTGGATTGGAAAACACGCTGAGAACGGGAGCGACTGTTACCCAACCACTTTTCTTAGGTGGAGCCGGAATCGCCGGCATTCAAGCAGCCAAAGCCTCCCGCAGAGCATCAGAAGAAAATTTAAGATTGCAAAAACAAACCTTAATTTTAGAATCCAGCAGGGCATTCTATTCCTGCTTATTAGCAGAAGAACTGGTTAAGGTACAGGAAGAAGCATTAAATGAAGCTAAAGCAAACCTGGAGGTAGTGACCAAAAGATATAATGTGGGGACAGCATCGGGCTTTGATAAGATGCGGGCCGAGGTGGATGTCGCCAATCTGGAACCGGATGTGATTGCAACGCGCAATAATTATCAATCTGCGCTCACCCAACTCAGAACGATTCTCGGACTGAGCCGGGAAACCCAAATTGATATATCGGGAGAATTTCAATACCAAGAAGATGATTTCGGAAATGTGACACTGCCTGAATTACAGGAATCGGCCCTATCGATGCGGCCGGAAGTAAAAGCGTTAATCGAACAAAAGTACATCGCTGCAAAAGGAGTCACCATTGCCCGAAGTAATTTTTTGCCCAAGCTGTTTTTTCATACTGATTATTCTTACCTGGCAATGCGGGATAACCTGAAATTCACTGGCGATGATTTTAGCAAGGGGTTCACTTCGTCCCTTAATTTGCAGGTACCTTTGTTTCATGGATTTAGAAACAGCAAACAATACCAGAAGGCACGACTGGATTATAGAATGATGCTGGATACAGAGAAACAGTTGCGTGACGGAATCGCAGCCGAAGTGGAAGTGGTTTATAACAATTTTCAGGAAGCACAGCAGAAGTTTTTGTCTGCGCAAAAAACCGTTGCGCTGGCTGAAGAAGCTTTGCGATTGGCAAACTTAATGTACGAGGAAGGTGCCAATACCCAGCTTGATGTGCTGAATTCGCGTTTAGCGTTAACCCGGGCAAAGATGAGTTATGCTACTTCCTTATTTGAATATCAGGTAGCACGGTATCAAATACGAAAAGTCACCGGGCAGTTAGAGGGCATAATTTAGTCATAAATCCCCCTTCCCCCCCTTTAATAAAGGGGGATAATGAGGGATTTTATATAAAAAGAAGTGATAGAAATAATTATGACACATATCTTTTCAAAGGAAAATCCAAGAGGAGTAACAAAATGAAGCGCTTCTTAAAAATATACCTTTTCACGGCGATGATGGGAATTGCTTTAATGAACTGCAATTCCAATGAGAAAGGTTCAAATGAAAATACAGAAAAGATTCCGGTGGAGGTAGCCACGGTTGAACTGGGTGACTTAATCCAATCGGTCAATTACAATGGCGATATCGAAGCGGAATATGAGGTAAAGGTATTCTCAAAAATCCCCGATCGCATTGAGAAGTTTTATGCGGATGAGGGTGACTTTGTCCGCAAGGGCAATCCGGTTGCCAAGATTATCGCTATGACCGTCGAACAATCGGTTCGTCAGGCGGAGGCAGCACTGGTTGCAGCAAAAGCTCAGGAAGCCAATCTCAAAGTTGAATACGAGCGCGCCAAAAGACTACATAGCGAGAATGCCATGAGCAAGCAGCAGTATGATGCAACCCAAACGCAATACGAAGCAATCACGGCGCAGACGGAGCAGGCAGAAGCCTATCTTGCCAGCGCCAAAAGTCAATTGGATGACGCATCGATCAGTGCCCCAATTTCGGGAATCATTGGAAAACGCTATTACGATGAAGGCGATATGGCAAATCCGGCACTGCCGCTGGTGACTATTGTTCAGATGGACCGGGTGAAGATCACATTTGATGTGACCGAAGTGGATCTGGGTAAAATTAAAATCGGACAGGATGCGGTTATTAATGTAAAGAGCTATCCCGATCAGCAGTCTAAAGGAAGGGTGATAAAAGTCAGTCCGGTTCTGGATCCGTTGACCCGCATGGCAGAAGTAGAGGTTATAATTGACAATCCCGATCATCAATTAAAACCCGGTATGTTTGCCCAGGTGGAAGTAACTACGGGTAAGATTGAACAAAAAATCATCGTTCCCCGATTTGCTACTATTGAGAATACCACATTGGAAAACATTAACGGTGAAGAGCAAGTGGTCAAAAATTACTTTGTGTTTGTTGCAGACAGCAATAAAGCTGAGCAGCGAAAGCTGGACGTAATGTATGTCAACCACAGATATCTGGCGATTAACTCCGGTATTGAAGTCGGTGAGAAGTTGATCACACTTGGACAAAACCTGCTTCGTGATGGATCACCGGTAATGATTACCAACGAAGACTCACAGATTAGTAATGAGGAGGAAGTGCAATGAAAATAACCCAAACAGCCATTAAGCGCGGCGTAACCTTTGTGATGATTTATCTAATCGCAATTGGGTTCGGTCTATTCTCATTAGCACGGTTAAATCTGGATCTCTACCCCGAACTTGAGTTTCCATTAATCGCGATTATCACTCAATATACGGGAGTCAGCCCTTTTGATATTGAAACCGTGGTTACCCGACCGATCGAAGAAACTGTCGCTTCGGTTAAAAATGTGAAGAAAGTATCGTCCACATCCTCGCAGGGGTTATCCATGATTATGCTTGAGTTCGAGTGGGGCACCGACATCGATCAGGCAAAAATTGATGTTCGGGATAACCTTGATTTTGTTAAGGAAATTCTTCCTGAAGACATTACCGAACCGCTTATCTTTGCTTTTGATCCATCGGGTCAACCGATTTTATATCTGACAGTTGTTTCTGAAATACATGGCCAGGCGGAATTGCGGCGTATTTCAGAGCGGGATATTGAACCGCGCATCGAGCGGATTCCCGGCGTGGCAGCAGCATTTACCATCGGCGGAATGCGCAGAGAAATAAAAGTGCTCGCTGACCCGGCTAAACTCAAAGCAACGCATTTGTCCATTCAGCAAATTGCCGCTGCATTACAGATGAACAATTTGCAGGTTCCTTCCGGGTGGATCGATGACAAACAGCAGGAATTCACCATTCAGACTATGGGGGAATACTCAACCATAGAAGAGATTGAAAATACCAATGTAGTGACGATCAATGGCTCGATCATCCGCATAAAAGATGTGGCAGCGGTCGTGGATGGTTTTGCCGAACAGCGCCAAAAGGTTTGGACCAATAACAAACCGGCGGTTTTTCTTATGATTCAAAAACAATCCGACGCCAATACCGTGAACGTCTGTAAAAACGTTATTGATGGTCTCCCGCAAATTCAGGAGATACTACCCCGCGGAGCAAAGATCGAAATATTTTATGACTCCGCAACATTCATTAACCGCTCAATGGCAAATTTGGGAAACACCGCTATTCAAGCCATTGCACTGGCATTTTTAGTACTGTTATTCTTCTTGGGAAATTTCCGCAGTTCGGTGATCGTAGCAATTTCAATTCCGGTATCAATCATCGTAACCTTTGCAGTAATGGATCAGGCCGGGCTAACCCTGAACATCATTTCCATGGCGGGACTGGCATTAGCCGTCGGGTTGCTGGTGGATAATTCCATTGTAGTTCTGGAAAATATTTTCCGCCACCGCGAAAAGGGGATGGAGATCAGGGACGCATCCTACACTGGTGCCAATGAAGTGGCCATGGCTATCACCGCTTCTACACTCACCACATTATCAGTGTTTATTCCGGTGCTGTTTGTACCGGGTCTTGCCGGGCAGCTTTTTAATGAGATGGTTGTTACCCTTTGCTTTTCCCTCTCCGTCTCACTGCTTATCGCCCTGACCCTGATTCCTTTGCTGGCTTCCAGATTTTTATATTTGAAGGAAGCGCTGAAAAAGAAAAATTTATTCCGCAAGATCGGCGAAAAAATCAGTAAGTGGTTGGTAAGTTTGAGTTCCAATTATTCAACATCATTAAACTGGTCACTGAATCATCGCAAGACAGTTATTGCTATTACCACTGCTATATTTATTATTTCAATAATCATTCTGGCAAATTTGGGGGGAGAATTTTTACCGGAATCTGATATGGGATTTATCTCCATTGCTGTCGACCGTTCTCCCGGTACCAGCCTTGAATCCATGCAGAAAAGTACTTCGCGAATTGTTGACATCATTTTGGAAAATGTGCCCGAAGCGGAGGCAGTCTTTTCAAACTTCGGGCAGGGCGAAGGGGTTATGGCCATTTTCTCATCACAGGCATCCAACCAAGGGGACATTACTATTCGTTTGAAACCGCTCAGCGAACGGGATCGGAACATGTTTGAAATTGAGGATGATCTTCGGGAACGGTTTAAAACTCTGCCGGATATGAATATCCGTTTTGAGGATCGCGGTGCCACGGCAATTTTTGGCGCCGGCGGCGATATTGTCGCTGAAATCTTTGGACATGACCTGGAGCAGTCTCGAGCCATTGCCAATGAGATTATTCAGAAGGTTGAAAAGATTGAGGGCATTGTACATGCAGAAACCAATATTCAGGAACTCAACCCGGAACTGCGCATCAATCTGGACCGGCAGCGCATTGCCGATTTGGGATTAAGCACCTCACAGGTTGGTGATGTGATCAGCACCGGTGTGTTGGGGAAAGCGGTCACCCGGTATCGCGAGGGTGGAGATGAATACGACATCCGGGTCCAGCTGCTTAAAGAAGCGCGAACCAACAAAGCCGATATCGAAAATATTCTGATTACGACACCAATCGGCAGCCAAATACCCCTTAAAGCGATGGCTGAGGTGGATTACAGCAGAGCGCCTTCTGAGATTAACCGCGAAGACCAGGAGCGGCTGGTGGCAGTGAACATGGATGTTTCCGGGCGGGACCTAAGCAGCGTTACCGGTGATGTTGCAAAAGTATTAAATCAAATTTCTGTTCCCACTGACTTCCGCCTGGAAATTGGCGGTGTGGCGGAAGAACAGCAGGAATCCTTTATGTACCTGGGATTAGCCTTGTTAGTGGCAATGATCCTCACCTACATGGTCATGGCATCTCAGTTTGAATCGCTGGTGGATCCCTTCATTATCATTTTCACCATTCCCCTGTCCTTTGTTGGCGTGGCGCTGGCTTTACTGATTACAGGCACCTCCCTGAGCGTCATGGCGCTGGTGGGCATGGTGATGCTGGTGGGAATCGTAGTAAACAACAGCATCGTCCTCGTGGATTACATTAACCAGTGCCGTGAACAGGGCATGGAAATGTTTGAAGCTGTTCTGGAGGGGGGCAAAGTGCGCATGCGTCCGGTGCTGATGACTGCTTTGACCACTATTCTGGCAATGTCCCCGCTGGCAATGGGTTTAGGCGAAAGCGGCGAAAACTGGGCGCCCATGGCCCGATCGGTAATGGGCGGTCTGGCAGCCGGGGCTTTCTTCACCCTGATGGTGGTGCCGGTTATTTATATGATTTTTGAAAAATTTGCTGAGAAAATTCGGCGATGGTTTAAGAAGATTGTTACCAGAGGTGAGAAAGGATTGGCGGCTGAGAGGGGGTGAGCATTTTCGTCACAACAGAAAAATCCGCAAACGCGTTTCTTGATCGAGGATCTCCACCCGCACATGCTGCATAATTTAAACCAGATTTTCTCTATGCATGGGCTGGATATTCTCGAGAATGATTAAGGTTGTCATTCCGAATTCATTTCGGAATCTAAAACCATCAATTAAGAAACGGATTCTGAACCAAGTTCAGAATGACAATAAACCCTCTTTATTAAGCCACCCCCAAATTCGTCCCTACAGCTTTGGCGACCTGAATAAACGGTGAATTTTTAGGAACCAATCGCTGTTTGCCCGCCACTTTTTCCAGCGCCACCGGAACCATTTCTCCCCCTTTATAAGCTACGACCTGATTGAAATGTTTTTTCGCCACCAGTTCCATTGCCTTGACCGCAAACTGAGTTGCCAACAGGCGGTCAAACGGCGTGGGGGTGCCGCCACGCTGCAAATGCCCAATGATGGTCACCCGGCACTCAGTGTCGGTCTCTTGTTCAATCTGATTGGCGATCACATGGCTGATGCCCCCCAAACGAACCGGGTCGGGACTATCCTTCACAATTTTTTGATAAACCTGATCGCCGCCAATCGGTTTTGCTCCTTCGGATACAACCACAATGCTAAACCGTTTCCCAAAGCGAGTACGCTTGCGGACAAATGAAATGACTTCATTAATATCATAGGGAATCTCCGGTATCAAAATCACATCCCCGCCCCCGGCAATACCGGATTCCAAAGCTAGCCACCCCGCGTTGCGTCCCATTACCTCCACCAGCATCACCCGGTGATGCGATTGTGCAGTAGTGTGCAGGCGATCAATTGCTTCGGTGGCGATAAAACGGGCGGAGTCAAAACCAAAAGTAATGTCGGTTTCCATTAGATCTTTGTCGATGGTTTTGGGAACCCCCACAACATTCGCACCTTTTTCGGCAAGTTTTCCGGCGATGGTCATCGTACCGTCCCCGCCCACGCAGATCAAGGCTTCCAGCGCCAGATCGTTATACAGTTCCATGCAGCCATCAGACACGTCCGTTTTTTCAGTTTTGCCGCTAACCGTCTTAATATGCTCAAACGGGTTGGCCTTGTTGCTGGTGCCGAGAATGGTCCCACCCTGGGTTAAAATTCCCGACGCCATCTCATAGTTTAGGATGGTGAATCGTCCATCGATCAATCCTGCAAATCCATCATGGAATCCGACTACTTCCATTTCATATTGATTAATGGCTGATTTGGTTACGCCGCGGATGACGGCGTTTAATCCGGGGCAATCACCGCCGCCGGTCAGGATTCCCACTCTCTTTTTGGACATTTAATTCTCCAATCTTGATTAGGTAAATCAATTTGAATTATGTATCGTGTTTATTTTCTGATCCTGAAGGGTATGATAGACTTTCATCAAATTCGCTGTCAAACAGGAATGAACCGGCAGCACCATGAGAACATCCCCTGTTTTTGCCTCATCAAAAAGGGCATCGCTAGCTGTCACGATTCCGTGTTCCTGTGAAAGCGACGAAGCGTAACAATCTGGAATTAAGGAACTCCAGCCCGTTGCCTGGGGCAGAGCAATCCTGCCAAAAATTTTTCTGCCGTTTTCCAAGATAAAATCCTTCGACAGATGAACGGCGCCGCCATAAATCACAATCTCGTTTCGATCTTCATGCTTTGCGACAACCGGACAGACAACCGCCACGGCTATGTCTTCCTCAGCGCAGGATCCAATTGCCAATTGCATCACGTCATAAAACACAAAATTACCGGGACGGATTTCATCCACTTCGCTGAAATCTTCAACAATACTGCAAGAGGGTGTGTCGCCGATCGAAATTTCCAAGCTGTCAATTCCTGCTGATAATAAAAGCTCTCTTACTTGTTTCATTTTGGAAACGGTGTCGCGATAAATTTCCTTAACCGCGTCTTTCGTTGAAGTTTTGTATGTGTGCCCGGAATGAGTTATTATCCCACTGAAGTTCAATAATGGCGCTTGGTTAATTTCTTCAACTATTTGAAAAATCTCATCCGAACGATCCCAGGGGATGCCGGTTCGTTTGTAGCCGGTATCAATCTTGATCCAAAGTTGGACCGGCGATGTCACATGCTGTCTTAAATATTTTAGCGCATCCTTTGACTCAATCAAGAGATTTAGCTGTATTCGATTTGCCAGTTGATTGATTTTGTCCATCTCGCGAATATTGACCGGAAAGGCAACCGTAATATCCCTCCAGTCATTCCGCGCAAAATAGCCAGCCATATCCAAAGATGATACGGTGATTGACCGAACGCCGAAATCTTTAAACCACTCCCCAATTTCAGCGGATTGATGGGTTTTGAAGTGTGGACGAAAACGCACCCCACTCCTTTGGGCTTTTGCAGCCATCCGCTCAATATTTTTCACAGCCCGGTCCTTATTTAGAAGGAGGGTCGGGGCTGTGATCCTTTTTAGAAGGTCCATTTCAATCATTTTCTTGCTTATTTCCAGGGTTTCTCACCCACCCCTTAATCCCCTCCCGGGAGGGGTTTGGGGTGGG
>Ga0209536_100006780_pt1 | contig 17437 bp, 23 predicted proteins | sample DeeMarSeWOR28_12_FD_187461 | JGI IMG/M metagenome (GOLD analysis project Ga0209536, IMG submission 187461) | Marine sediment microbial communities from White Oak River estuary, North Carolina - WOR-2-8_12 (SPAdes) (version 2) | ecosystem: Environmental > Aquatic > Marine > Intertidal zone >... | reverse complement strand
ACCACACCTTTGCCAAACTCAAAATGATAGAAGATTACACCAAGCATTTTTGCAAACAGTACATCAACGAGCCAAATTTTACAAACTTCTTGCTTCTCAACCATTGGCTAAACTTCGCCAAACAGGAACGTGAGGAAATGTCTACAAAAGACCCATCCGACAATACACTAAATGTGCTCAAAAGCCGATTTGACGAAACAATCGAAGTAGATTTCTACTTTGAAAAAGACGAGACTTTCGCTTTGGACAGAATTGGATTTCGTCAACTGATAGAAAACCTCAACGGTAAACTTGTCACATCATTCATCAGTAAAACTTTGTGTTCACCACCCAAAGATATGTTCATCCAAAGGGTAGCGTGGCCAAAAAAGATGATAGAAAGCAAATTTTGTGTCATCGAACCATGGCAAATCGTACTGAAACTAAAACAAGTAATCGGCATACAGGTAATGAAAAGACATACCTAACATTAGATACCGTGCAGGTTCAAAACTGCACGGACTCCTATGTTATGTAAACATTATTAACCCCAAATAAGGAGAACGAAAATGAAAGATGAACAAACATCAAGACTCTCAGAAAGAGCAATTCTAATCCGACTGTCAACCCATGACTACACAGCGAAGAAGCAGAACAAGGCACTGTCCGAGGAATTGTGCCGCAACAAAAACGCCGATTCTGACGTTGCCGAAGTGACCATCAACCTTGTTCCAAAGAACAGGTTGAAGGCTGTAAACAACGCAATAGGCAGGGCATACCGCCGACACAAGGAACTCACACTTCCTTTCATGCGGGGTGGTCTGGACATCCTTCCATCAGAGCAATTCTTTGACTACAGGAAGGAGATGAAAAAGGTCATTGCATCTATCACCAACGAGGTACAGTTGCTCAAAGACGATTGGCCGAACATCATCTCGAAGAACAAGTCCAGATTTGGTGACATACCAGAGGCAAAACTGCCAACGGCTGCCGATTTGGACAGATTGTTCGGGATTGAAATGGACATCATGCCCGTACCTGAAATTGGCGATTTCCGGGTGCAAGCAGGTGATGATGAAATCGCCGAAATCAAGGCACAAGTCCGAGAGACCTACAATGACGGCATAACCAACTACACCCGTGAGCTGTATGATAGGTTAGGTGAACTTGTCGCTAAAGTGCACGAAACCATGTCCGAGAGGGACAAGGGTTTTCGTGACACACTCATCACAAACTTGAAGGATTTCTGTGAGAGGCTGCCGAAATATAACCTTGGTGACAACCAAGAGTTGGAATCGGTACGACAGGAAATCATAGAGAAACTTGGTCACCTTGACCCAGAGGATTTACGTGAGATTCCCAACAAGAGGAAGGCAGCAGCAAAAGACGCCGAGGAAGTTCTGGCCAAAATCGCCGATTACATAAGGTGATTGCTCCGCCGGTCTCCTTCCTTGCGACTTTGGTGATTGCTCCGCCTGTAAAACAATTTCGTTGGGAGACATTTTGATACTGCGACTACGTTATGGTAAAGCCATTCTGGGAGACCTACAAAAAGAAGATTTATTGGAAACGAAGGGCACGTGACTCGTTCTCCAATGAGTGGGTGGTGTGGGGTTCGATTCCCTGCATCGCCCTTGTAAGTAAAAACTGGTTCAATTAACATTATTTACAAGGAGAACGAAAATGGAAAAGAAACCGAACAAAAAAGTGCTCGAAGCACTGGTGAACAAGCCAGAGTTGGTGGCAAAGGAACATAAGTTCCAAATCTTCTTGGAAAAACCAACAGATTCTGACCGGCACGAAAACATCAACGCAGTAGCCGAAGTGGTTCATCGCACACACGGAAACATCGTGCATAATTGGATGAAAGGAGATAAACAATGCCTACATTAATAATAGACAAGACATCGGATATAGTCCGTGTCAAATTATCTGATGTTGTATTAGTCAGAACACTTTCCGCAGGAGTCCACTTTGGTGTGGTCAAAAAGCGCAAGGGTAAAGAAGTCACCCTTGTAAATGCTCGCCGGTTGTGGTCATGGTCTGGCGCTTGTAGTTTATCACAAGTCGCAGTGGATGGGGTGGACTTCACAAATTCCAAAATCTCCGTTGTAGTCCCCGAAATTACACTAACCGAGGCCATTGAACTAATTCCAATGACCAAAAAGACTGGAATCAAAATGATGGAGGCCGCATCATGGAAGATATAAAAGGTTATGGTTCTGGTTCTGGTTATGGTAATGGTTATGGTTCTGGTTATGGTTATGGTTATGGTGATGGTAATGGTGATGGTTATGGTGATGGTTATGGTGATGGTTATGGTGATGGTGATGGTTATGGTTATGGTGATGGTTCTGGTTATGGTTCTGGTTGTGGTTATGGTTATGGTTATGGTTATGGTGATGGTAATGGTGATGGTTATGGTGATGGTTCTGGTTCTGGTGATGGTTAAGTTCAAATGTCCAAACCCGCCCAGTCTTGAGCTGGTCGGGCTTGTATGTTTTAGCTATCTATCAACACTCTAATAAGGAGAACGAAAATGAAACCAAGTGAATTAACAGAAAAGTTGGTAAAGTGCATGAAGGCAAAGCTGCCAGTGCTCATCAAGGGAGCACCAGGCGTAGGCAAGTCTGATATTGTGGCTCAAGTCGCTGCCGCTCTGGGGATGGACTTAATCATAAGTCATCCAGTCGTCAGTGACCCAACAGACTTCAAGGGTCTGCCCGCCATCGTGGATGGACAAGCCGAGTTTCTACCGTTTGGTGAATTGACTGCTTTAATAGAAGCAGTCAAGCCTACAATCGCCTTTCTGGATGATTTGGGTCAAGCACCGGCGTGTGTCCAAGCCGCAGCAATGCAGTTGATTCTCGCCCGTCGTGTGAACGGTCATCACGTCTCGCCGAATGTGGTATTCGTTGCAGCAACGAATCGCCGAACCGACAAAGCAGGTGTAACAGGCATTCTTGAGCCTGTCAAAAGTCGGTTCGCTACCATTTACGAATTGGTACAGGATGAGGCCGATTGGGTAGAGTGGGCATATGCTCACGAAATGCCCGGTAAACTGATTGCCTTTGTGCACTTCCGTCCTGGCATTCTGCATGATTTCAAACCCACAGCCGATATTGTAAATGGGCCATGTGCTCGGACAATAGCCAACTGCGGAAGGCTAATCAACGCCGGGCTTGAGGATATGGAAAGCCTATCTGGCGCAGCCGGTGAGGGAACAGCCATCGAAATGATAGGGTTCTTCAAGTATTGGCAACAGCTACCAAACTTGACCCACCTTATCGAGAATCCCAACAAGTATGTGGACAGCATACCAAAAGAGCCAGCCGCTTTGTATGCTATTGTCACCGGATTGGTTGAGAAAGCCAACGGCAAGAATATTGCCAACATCTTTGAGTACAGTTCGCATCTTCCAAAGGATTTTGACATCCTTCTTGGAAGGGACTGCATCAGGAAGGACAAAAAGAAGGAAATACAAAACACGAAAGCGTTTGTCAAGTGGGCAGTCAAGAATAAAGACATTCTCGCTGCGTAAACAGCCGACAGGTAGCTACAAGGGTGGGTTCAAATCCCACCCCGGCTATTGTATTAAACATTATTAACCTATGTAAAAGGAGAACGAAAATGAATGCAATTGATAAAATCACAAGAGCACGGGGGATATTGGTCCTTGACCACACATTCTGGGGTTTGTTGGCTATGAGACTCAAACTCAAAGAGGAAAAAATTCCCCCATGGCTGCCCCAAACAATGGCAACCGAAGGAACAACTATCATATTTGTTCCAGAGTTTGTTCAAGAACTCACTGACGATGAGATGATTGGCGTGCTTGCCCACGAGGTTATGCACTGCGCCATGGGTGATATATGGCGCGTCTCAGGACGTGACCCAAGAATCTGGAATTTGGCTGCGGATTTCGTAAATAACAAAATCCTGGTCGATGCCGGATTCACCCTGCCCAAAGGCGTTTTGTTAGACTCAAGATTCGACGGCATGTCCAAAGAAGAGGTCTACAACCTTTTGATGTCAGAAGTTTCAAAACTACCAAAAGGTCGAATGGAAAACCGCCACTGCATTGGCAGACCCGATGACAAACAAGACCCCTGTGGTGGCTTCTATAAACCTCCTGAAATGTCTGAACAGGAAATTCGTGAACAGGAAGTCGAATGGAAAACCGCCACTGCACAGGCCGCCAATATGAACAAAGGTCATCTCCCATCGAACCTGCGTAAAATGATTGATGACGAGGTTCTTGACCCACCACTCCCATGGCATGTGCTTCTACGTGACTTCCTTCAAAGAACCGCAAGGAATGACTACAACTGGACACGTCCCAATCGTCGGTATCTGAGTCGCGGCATAATCCTGCCGAGCCTGATAAGTGACGAATTGCCAATGGTGGCTATTGGTAATGATACGAGCGGCAGTTGTTGGGAATACCAACCAAACTTCGGCAAACAAATAAGTGCCATACTGGGCACTTTCCAGACCACAACTTTGGTCATGGATTGCGATGCCAAAGTACATGAACCAATACGAGAGTACAGGACTGAGGACTTGCCCATCGATTTCCAAGTCAAGGGCGGCGGTGGTACAAGTTTTCGTCCTGTCTTCGAGTATATTGAAAGAAAAGGCATTATGCCTGCCTGCCTGATTTACCTGACAGACCTCTATGGGGATTTCCCCAAGGAACCACCAGAGTATCCAGTAATGTGGGTATGTGTAAACAAGGAAGTTGCTCCATTCGGCGAAACGGTTCATATGGAACTGACCAGATAGGGAATATGTGACACTGGGCTACCGCGAGTAGCCCAGAGTCTTGTATTCAATATCAAAAGCCGGTTTCTCGGCAAAACTATTTAATCACTTTTTTCAAAAAGGAGAACGAAAATGAAAACTTACAATGATTGTTCAGTAGTGAAGGTAAGTCTTGCCCTTCAAAATGAGGACTGGTTCAACCTCGCGGATGGGAGGTGTATCATTAATCATACACCCGCCGATTTTTGCCGCGGAGTCTGGCCGTACCAAGTTGTTGCTGTTGTGAATTACTTGGACATTCCCTGTGAATTCACTATCACCAACAACAATGATGGAAAACCATTCAAGATAAAGATAACAGACCCTTCTTGGTTAGTAAGAGCAATGAAGGGACGAGCCAAATGCCCATCCACTACAGCCAAAGTTGTAAACAAAATCGGAAGTATGTTTGAAGAGGCCATCCCAAAAATCGAAAAATACCATGAGGAATTCAAAGAGGAAGAAAGACAGAAGAGGATAAGAAAAGAAAAAATCATGGCTACAACCACTGCCCTTGGTTTGAACCTGAAACAAGAATCTCTTTGGGATGATACCCGCCTGAAATTCACAATGTCGAAAGTGCATGAAGTCATTTTCAAAGTGCCCCAAACCGAACTTGACAAAGACCCTACTGAAAGAACGTACTCTATGCTCGATTTCAGAGGACCATTTACATTCACTGAACTCAAACAAATTCTGGATTTAATGGCTTCTTTGCCATCAGCTGTAGCGGCAAGACTAATCAAAGGAAAATAAACCAATTAGAAGGAGAACGATTATGCAAAAAATTGATATTGAAACCCTATATCTGCAACACAAACTACAAATATATCAAATGGTGTGGCATTTCATTGAGAAAAAACAACTATCGAAGCGGGAATTTGATGATTTGCTCGGTCAGGCAAACTTGTTTTTTATGGTAGCAGCACATCGTTATATAAACAAAGACAAAGCCAAATTTACAACCTGGCTGTACTGGCAAATATGGGGCAGATTGACCTTTCACCATGAAAACGAACTTCGGGAATTGGAGAAAATACACAAACCACGGGAACGAGTAGACAAACCAAGCGGGAGCATACGACCGCCGATTGACTGGTGGGATGAACTCTCGACAGACAGCCGAATCTTAATAGGGTATGTTTGTACAGGAGAATTAGATTTAAGTAAAGCCATCAAAAGAACCCGCCCAAGTATCAAAGTGGTTTTTCGCTTCCTACGTGACCTTGGATGGAGTCGAAAAAGAATAAATAAATGTCTCAGAAATATAGGAAAATTATTAAAATGAATAATAAAACCATAGTACACTTAGCACAAGGTCGTGGGGTAGCATGTGGCCTATGGGGTGAGGGAGGTGTGCGTGTTTGGAACATATGTGAAACAACTTGCAAGCAATGTTTAAGGACTATATTTGCAAGGAAAATAATGATAAAAAGACTGGAAGGAGACCCAGAGTGGGAATTTTGGTGGACTTCAAGGAATGACGTTTTGTCTCAAAAAATGTGGGCAACTTGATTCCAAATGCAAACCAATGCCGTATAATGAGTTTGTAATCAAACGACTATCAGGGGAATTTTGCTATAATGACCAAACTGTATAAATATCAAAAAATTGGTGTGAAGAGAATTATACGATTTAGAGGTCGGGCTTTGCTCGCGGATGAAATGGGTTTGGGTAAAGCTCAACCAATGTCGAGCAAGTTACTAACACCAAAAGGTTGGAAAAGAATGAAGAATATTTCCACCGAAGACTTAGTATTTGGTTCTGATGGCGAACCACACCGGGTAGCGGGTGTATATAAACAAGGAATCAAAAAAATCTATCGAGTTTATTTCTCAGATGGAAGTTCCACCAAATGTTGTGGAGAGCACCTCTGGTCGGTGCAAACACCTTGTCAAAAATGGCGTGGTAAATCATATACTACTAAATCACTAAATGAACTCAAAGATACATTAACATTGAAAAACGGAAACAGGAAATACTTCATACCCATAACAAAACCTTTACAATTCCCCCATAGGAAACAACCAATAGACCCTTATGTGATAGGCGTTCTTCTTGGAGACGGTTACTTAAAACATATGGTGTCGCTATCCAACGCCGATTCGGATATAATAGAAAGATTTAAGAAAAGATTACCAAAAGGAATGACGTTAAACAAAACAAGTAGCAAGTACGACTACAGAGTAGTAAATATTTGCAACATAGGCAGAAAAAGGAACAAACCAAACTTACTAAACAAAGTTCTTACTGACCTAAAAATCAAAGTAGGCTCTGAGAAAAAATTTATACCAAAGATTTACAAATTTGGCTCTATACGACAAAGAACCTTACTACTACAAGGTCTGCTTGACACAGATGGTGGTATAACCGATAATATAATAGAATATAACACTGTCTCCAAACAACTTTGTAAAGACGTGCAGTTCTTAGTAGAGTCATTTGGTGGCAAAGCAAAAATGATAAAAAAGATACCGACATACAAGTATAACAAAGTAAAAATGCGAGGGCAAATCGCGTATAGGTTAAGTCTATCATTTCCCGCCAGCTTCGTTCCATTTTTGTGTGAAAGAAAAGCCATAAAATATAAACCGCACACTAAATATTTACCAACGAGAGCGATGGTGAAAGTAGAATATGTAGGCAAAGAAGAATGCCAATGTATAGCTATTGACAGTAAAGACCATTTGTACATAACTGACAGATGCATATTAACACACAATACTCTACAAGCACTTACTTTTCTGAAACTACGTCCCCAATGCTTACCAGCTTTAGTCGTTTGCCCTGCCTCCGTTAAATGGGTGTGGCGAAATGAAATAAAAGAACATACCATATTCCGTCCTTCCATCATCAACGGAACTAATGTGAGAAAAGGGAACCCCAGGGATATTACTATAATTAACTATGATTTGCTCCATAGCTGGAAAAAGCTATTAAAAAAGTTGGGATTTAAGACTTTGATATTAGATGAATGTCATTATATAAAATCTAAAAAGGCTCAACGCACGCTTGCAGCCGTAAGTATAGGCAAGAAAACCCCTTATATCTTAGCCCTGAGCGGCACACCATTAACAAACAGACCCAATGAACTGTTCAAGGTGATAAATCTCCTGCACCCAAAGGAGTTTCCATCATATAGCAATTATGCCTGGCGTTATTGCGGGCGAAGATTAGACCGTTTCTCTGGAAAATGGGATGATAAAGGAGCGACCCACTTAGATGAACTACATAAAAAACTAAAAGGATTGTGCATGATAAGGAGAACCAAAAAGCAGGTATTGAAGGAGCTGCCTGATAAACGAAGAATAGTCATGCCTCTTGAGCTATCCCCCAAAGACCTTGAGGAATATCAAAACATACAATATAACCTAATAGCCCACATGCGACACACAAAAGTCTCAAGACTATCGGGTTATCGAAGGGTAGCAATCACGATGCTGAGAGTACATAAACAAAAGGCTGCCGAATTTAAGATGAAAGCCCTGTTAAACTGGATAGATGATTTTCTTGAAGAAACAGACGAGAAACTTGTGGTATTTGCCTGGCATGTAAATATAATTCAACAAATATATGACCATTATAAAAAGCGCATTTATAATGGAACAAATAACACAAAAGTTGCCAAAAGCATGGCCCGACGACTAAAAGGAGAACCCACAAATTTCTGTGTAAAACTCCACGGCAGTGTGGCAACAAAAGAGAGGAATCAAGTAATTGGCAGATTCCAAAACTCGGACGATTGCCGAATATTCGTCGGACAACTACTCGCAGCTGGAACTGGAATCAGTCTAACAAGTGCTTCTAACATCCTTATGGCCGAATTAGATTTTACTCCCGCTAACCATATACAAGCCGAGGACAGATGCCATCGAATAGGACAAAAGAACAGTGTAACAATCTATTATGCCATAGCCAAAGACACAATAGAAGAAAGATTATGTAGAATTCTACAAAAGAAATTTAAGACTGTTAGTGTTGTTCTCGATGGTAAATCACAAAATGTAAAAAAAGAATACAACATATACGATTTATTATTAAACACCTACAAGAAAGGAAAGTAAAATGAAACCAAAAAAGAAAAAAGTAAAAAAAGCAATGTTAGTAGAAAAAGTAACCAGAACCACATGCATATATATCAAAGGCGTTCCAATAACCTTAAAGAATTATTATAAGGCTTATTGCGCCAAAAAAGACATCACCATGAGTGAAGATATTATGCATCATATGAAGGAAGTAACCAAAGTAGCAAGACAATTGGATGAGGATATGGATTACGAACCGGAGGTATAAAATGGATGCAAATAAAACAACAAGATGCCCACACTGCAACAGAGTTATGGTTGTTAGCACTCCCCGCGTTACAGTCAGACCATTCTCTCCCATTATTAAAATCCCGACCCACTGTGAATTTTGTGGATACAGCGCATGGGTAATATACAATGTCAACAACGTGGAGGAGCGAAACAATGAAATTTATTGAAATACTCGAAGAACATGACATTCCACGAGCACCGGAAGGCCATGAACATTCCACAGAAGGGTGGGTACAATTTGACTGCCCTTTTTGTGGTAGGGATAGCCACCATTATCATATGGGATATAACCTACGAGGAGGTTTCGTTAATTGCTGGAGGTGTGGTGCTCACAGTTTAGCTTCTGTTATACGGGAATACACCACCCTGAATTATAAAGAAGTTAAAAAAATCTGTGAGGAGATAATCCCCGAAAACGTACCCATCATGCGGGAGAACATAAAAGGTTTTCTTCAAACTCCCACATTGGGACCCCTGCAAGACGCTCATATCAAATACTTAAACCAACGGGGTTTCGACCACCATATGATACAAAAACTCTGGCAGATAAAAGCTACCGGCATAGCAGGCCATCTGAAGTGGCGTTTGTTCATTCCCATCTTACACCAAGGTAGAATTGTCAGTTGGACTACAAGAGCCATAAAAGACAATATCCCGCGCAAGTATCAAAGTGCCGAACCTCACCAAGAATTAATACCCCACAAAAACATACTATACGGTGGTGATTATGTCAGACATACGGTGATAATATGCGAAGGGCCACTGGATGTGTGGGCTATTGGACCGGGTGCTGTTGCTACGTTTGGTTCCGGTTTTACCGAGCAACAAATAATGAGATTATTACATTTTCCTCGACGAATCGTGTGCTATGATAACGAACGTGAGGCACAGAAACAGGCTAAAAAACTTTGTAATGCAATAGGCGCATTTGGTGGGGAGACAATTAACATAACCTTGGATTCCAAAGACCCTGGCGAAGCTAAGTTTGGTGAATTAAAAAAGTTAAGGAAATTTCTAAAATGATTAAATATTTTTCTTTACGAAATAAAGGAGATTACTTATAATATATATAGAACGATAAGGTTAGGTTGAACTATGATGGACTCAAGCCGCTCGTTGTTTCAGCCTAACCTACTGATAACGACGGGCGGCATTCTTTTTGGACAGGAAAATGACAAAACCTATGGAAAACCTAAAGGAGGCCAAAGACGAAAAAATAAAAGAGTGTGTAAGGTGCGGTTTTTGTTGTAAGCAAGCTCCTTGTTCATATGGGGAAGTGTGTGGATATACTGACCATAAAGGATGGCCAGAAGGCCATTGCAAGTTTTTGCAATCCAACTATGGTTATACATATATATGCGGAAAATACGACGAAATAAAACACATAGAAAACGGTTCACCATACCCTATGTTTGGTAGTGGGTGCTCATCACCTTTATTCAATAAAGACAGAGAAAATGTAATGAGAATAATAGCTGAAAAAGCAGCTAAAAGGTGTCTTACTAATGGCTAACAAAAATTCTAAATTATTACAAAAACTACTAAGAAATGCAACGCTCTACGGTGGTGTCAAAAATAAGATAGAGGAGTTCCCCCTTTATTTCAAGGTATGGCGGAAAGGATGTAAAAACCTTACTCCCAGATTTTACACCGAACATGCGTGTGGAGTTGGTCTTATCTGGCTCGAAAACAATCTAACTGAAGAAGAATGGGCTGAATTTGCCATAATGAGGCTCTCTGGAGAAACAGAATAATGGTAAAAAAATATAAAAGCATAGACAGTAAAGAACACCCGCTCGTTATAAACATAAACAAAACAACGATGGATATAATTCTACAACAGGAAAAATCAGACCAATTGATGGCTCTATATTTATTCTATGCCTATGTAAGTGCATGGCAGGACACCAAAAAGATACATGCCACTACAGGATACACGGCAAAAGGGCTTAAATGGTCTATTCAAAAGGTACAAAGAGTTAAGAAAAGACTCTTGGAATTGGAGTTAATAGAAGACATTGTAAAAAGAAATAACAAACATATCACTGGTCATTATATAAGAGTCAAGTATCTTGCTACCCATAGCAAATTGCGAGGGGTAGCAAATTGGGGGGACAAATGCTTTAATACTGGTAATAATAAATGCTTTGATATAAATAGATTTACTAACGTAAATGAGGCCGTTAAAAAACGGCCTCATGCGAACCTACTTGGTAATTACAAGGGTTTCGCCACTCGCTACGGTGCAAAGATACAATCAAAACTAAACATACAGGCCACTGTGAGAAACAAAGGAAAAGTTATACATACACCAGTATCAGCGACCACATGGGCGAAGGAAATAGTTTATATTCTTCATAACATGAGAGTCCATAAAGAAGTATTCAAAGCCGTCATGAAGTGGTACTTCAATGAAGGAATAAAGGAAAGATACACACCACGAATATACAAAGCAAAAGATTTAGTGGAGAAATGGCCTAAAATAGTGGATGCCATGAATAGATGTCAGGAAGAGGCTTGTTCATTACCAAAACGAAGGAAGGGAGCCGATGGTGAGTACGGATGGTATGAATAACTTCAAAAAGTATAAAAAAATAAAGATTATAAGACCCATTTATGGGAACATTATATGGGAAACTGACTTTATAAAGTTTATTGAACAAATTAGACATATTAACAAGGAAATTAACACCCATGATTTGATGAAAATTTGGAATAGATTGGTAAATTTGATAGGGTGTCAACTGACTTTTAATGAAGTTACCGATTTTATTAAGAGAATGAACAAGGAAGAACGGAGTCAGCGTGAAGATACAAAAAAAGAGCTACGACGAGGAGAGAGCCATTCTTATAGGCATGATAGTGGATAAAATCGTGTTGGGTCGAATATCGACAAAATATGATAAACGAATGTTTCGTTCTCCGTGGGCTAATAGGGTGTCCTTTTGGTGTGTTGACTATTGGAAACAATACCGAAAGGCACCCGGCCCACATATACAAGCCATATTCGAATCGTGGGCTGCTGATTCGAAGAACAAAGAAGCGATTGAGCTTATTGAATTATTTCTAAACAGTTTAAGCAGACAATACACACGGTTGAAACGGGAGAGTAACAGCGAGTATATAATCGACTTGGCGGGAAAATACTTTAATAAAGTACGTTTGGAGCGTCTGAGCGAGGCGATAGAGGCCGATGTAAATACGGGGGATATAGAAAAGGCTATTAGACGAACAGCATCTTACCAGAAGTTGAATATAGGTGTGGGGACGGGCATAGATGTTTTTTCCGACACGGATGTGATACGCGCCGCTTTCGAGCAGGAACATGAGGCAATAATAAAATATAACCAAGGGTTGGAGAAGTTTTTCGGGGATAGGCTTGAGCGGGATGGATTTATAGCTTTCATGGGGCCTGACAAAAGAGGGAAGAGTTTCTGGTTGTTGGACATGGCTTTCAGGGCTGTAATACAAAAGAGAAAAGTGGCTTTCTTCGAATGTGGTGATTTAAGCCAGCACCAAATTATGAGAAGATTTATGTGTAGAGTGGCTAAACATCCTATAAGCAACCGCTCATTAAAGGTTCGTTATCCGGTAGACATAGAACTCCATGAGGATACACCCCCTGTGGTACAACATGAGATTAAAAGATATAATGAAAGATTGACATGGCGAAAGGCATATAGAGCCTGCAAAAAGCTAACTCAAAAAAGGCGGATTAAGTCATTGTTGCGGTTGTCATGTCATTTTAATGATACCTTGAGCGTGGAGGACATAAGAGGGATTTTAGAAGAGTGGGAAAGGGATGGATGGATTCCCGATGTTATTGTTATTGACTACGCCGATATTTTGAATATGGATTATCTCGGTCTGGAAGGCAGAGATAGGATAGACCACACATGGAAGCAGCTTCGCCGAATTAGTCAGGAGAGACACTGTTTATTATTAACAGCCACCCAGAGTGATTCGGCTGCTTACGATGCCAAGCAAATGAGTCGAAAGCACTTTAGTAACGATAAGCGAAAGAATGCCCACGTTACTGGAATGATAGGATTAAATCAAACTCCGAAGGAGAAAGAGGCGGGGTATATGAGACTAAATTGGGTGGTGCTCCGTGAAGGATGGTATAGTGAACGTCAAAGTTGCTACGTGGCAACTTGTTTTGAATTAGCCAATATGGCAGTCAGGAGTGTGTTCTGATGTTCTCTATTTACAAATCAGAGGACATCTTGCTGACTATACTAAGGGCAACGGTTTGTTTGGTAAATACAAAATACGTGTATGGATTCCCGAACATTGGAGAGGGGATTTAGAATACGGACAAGTGAAAAAAGACTATCAATTAATTAATAGAGAAAGAAAATGATAATTGAAAAACGAACGTGGGAAGATTTTGTAGAGGAATTAGTGCATAAACGCACGGTAAAACAAATCTGTATAGTGGCATGGGCTACACGGTGGAAAGAAAATATCCCCGAAATCAAAGCGTATGCGAGGAAATTAAGAAAAATTTTCAAAAAATCGAAAAAAAGATTTTCCAAATAGGGTCGATTACTTATAATATATATGGAAACTAAATCATATATTTAACACTCTTTTTATGAAAGGAAAGTAAAATGGCTGACGAAGAAGTATTACAAATCCCTAAGAGTCAGGCAATCGCTTTGTTCGAAGGTCTCGGCTTCAAGACTGCCAAGAAGTGGGACTGTGACAAACTGACTGAAAAAATCAATGCGATTGAAGAAGCACCGGACGAGCCTTTTGATGACCCCGACCTTGATGAGCTAATGGACAACCTCATGGAAGCCGAGGAAGCCGTTGTCTTTGACGACACCGATGAGGAAACACCAGAAGACGAGGACGATGAGGACTTCGAAGAAAAAAAGGAAGAGCCAAAGCCCAAGTCCAAGAAGAAGGACAAGAAGGCAGCCAAGAAGGAGAAGCCCAAGACCAAAAGTAAGGCACCAGCAAAGAAAAACGGCGAGAGCATTGACCAAATAACCTTGGATTTGCTCAAAGCAAAGCCCATGAAACTGGAGGCTTTGCATAAAGCTGTTTGCAAGAAATTCCCTGAGCATGACGAGGAGGCTTTGCTAAGGACTACAAAGCGAAGATTAACCGGGCACCTGGCCAATAAATTCGGTGTTGAAATCGTGAAAGACGAGAAAGGGACATACTCAGTCGAGGAATGATATGAACATTCTCCTTGTGAATCTTGACAGCACAATACCTAACCTTGCGCTCGAAAAGATTAGAATGTTTCACGAGCAACAGGGAAATAGAGTGCGGCAAATCAAAGACAGCGGTTCTGTGGTTTTGCCGCACTCTTTGCTTATTGGTGAGTATGATGAAATTCATGTGTCCTGTGTATTCAAATGGAATGCCAAACTTTGTAAGCGATGGGAGGGGAAAGCCCAAATAGGAGGTTCTGGTTATTCACTTGAGATAAAACTTCCACCTGAGATTGAAGCTTTGAATCCTAAGATTAACTTGGGATTTATTACCAGAGGTTGCATACGAAACTGCCCCTGGTGCATCGTGCCTGAGAAAGAGGGAAAGGTTCAGGAGGTCGCTGATATTTATGATATATGGGATGGGAAAGCTGATACTGTTACTTTAATGGATAATAACATACTGGCTTTGCCAAAGACATTTTTTAAGATAACTAAACAAATAAAGAAAGAGAAACTGAAGGTAGATTTTAACCAAGGGCTTGACCATAGGTTATTAACAGATAAAATAGTGCAGGAATTATTTTCTCTAAGATACCCAGATAGTGCCGGAAATAAAATCCGGTTTGCCTTTGACCATATATCTTACAAAAAATCTGTATTAAAGGCATTAAAACTATTAAAAAAACATGGACTACGCGATTGGCAAACTCGGTGGTACGTCTACGTGGGTGATTATGATACCACCAATACCATTTTAGAACGGCTCAATATACTTAGAGAGTGGAAACAAGCCGTCTTCCTAATGCGGGATAGATGTGACAAAGTCCAGAAGAACAAGGAAATCGCCAGAATGTATAGCTGGACTGCTTCTGTTTCGGCATTTTATAGTGTTAGTTATGAGGAGTACAAAGAGAGATATAAGAAAAAACGCAAAGATTATATGTTAAAGGAGCAAAGTCATGTCAAGAAAGAAAGAGGGAAAAAAGGAACATCACGGGGAGATATACTCTGAGTTCGAATATAATCTAATTTTCTTTGACCATATAAGAGGCCGCAATCTGTGGGAAACCGCCAGAGTTTTGGGTCGGGAGATATCGGGAATAGGAAATTGCTGGAGGCGGTTGTGTTGGAATGCAACGGATTTTCCAAATAAACGCATTTATAAACTAAGACCGCCTTCGGACAAAGTATGGTCTTGCCTGAATGGATATGCCAAGGAATACATTGAGATACAAGTATTTGAGGTTGAGAAAAAATCTAATGCCAGGAAAATATCTGAGCAAACGGCTATTCCCGTACATATAATACAGGAATGGATTGACACTTTAAGAAAAAGACCCAGAAAAGCAAAAAAAGGATTGGCAGCAGAAAAAATACGATTCTTCCCGCGATAGAAAAAAGGAATTTAAGACCGATGCCGATATACCTTTGGATCCTCTTTATGTACCCGATCAATCACAGAATTATGAAGAAGATATCGGATTCCCGGGTGAATATCCCTTTACAAGGGGCGTTCAGCCAGGCATGTACCGGAGTAGATTCTGGACGATGCGTCAATATGCTGGATTTGGATCTGCCGAGGAGACGAATCAACGATTCAAATACCTTTTAGAAAATGGGACAACAGGACTATCTGTTGCTTTTGACTTGCCAACACAAATGGGATACGACTCCGACCATCTCCTTGCTGAAGGTGAAGTTGGAAAAGTTGGTGTCCCTGTGTCATCTCTTCAGGACATGGAGATTCTTTTAGAAGGTATTCCATTAGAGGATGTCAGCACATCCATGACGATTAACTCAACCGCAGCTATACTCCTGGCGTTATATATTGTTGTGGCTGAGAAACAGGGCATAGATCAGAAAGTCCTTTCCGGCACTATCCAAAACGACCTTCTGAAAGAATATATTGCCAGAGGAACATATATATATCCGCCCGATGCATCAATGAGAATTATTACTGATATTTTCAGTTATTGTGCCCAAAACATGCCTCGTTGGAATACGATAAGTATATCGGGATATCACATACGTGAAGCAGGTTCTGACGCAGTACAGGAAGTTGCTTTTACATTGGCCAACGCAATCACCTATGTTCAGGCAGCAATTGGCGCTGGTTTAGATGTAGATCGCTTTGCATCCCGCCTGTCTTTCTTTTTTAATTCACACAATAATTTTTTTGAAGAGATTGCCAAATTCAGAGCGGCCAGAAAAATGTGGGCGACAATTATGAAGAACCGTTTCAAGGCAAGGGATGAAAAATCATTAAGGATGAGATTTCATGCGCAAACCGGTGGAAGTACTCTGACCGCTCAGCAACCAGAAAATAACATTATCCGTGTTACACTACAGGCTGTTGCTGCTGTTTTAGGAGGCACTCAATCACTTCATACCAACGCATTTGATGAGGCGTTAGCCCTCCCTACTGAAGAATCCGTACGTATTTCATTAAGAACTCAACAAATCATTGCGCATGAGAGCGGTATAGCGGATACCTGCGATCCATTAGCAGGATCTTACCTTTCTGAATTTCTTACAAAAGAGATCGAGAAACGCGCTTACTTATATATCGACCAAATTGATGAGCTGGGTGGATCCGTTGAGGCAATTAAAAAGGGATTTTTCCAAAACGAAATATCCCGACGGGCATATGAGTATCAAAAGGAAGTAGAATCAAATGAAAAAGTAGTTGTTGGCCTGAACAAATATATCGAGGATGAAAAACAGGATACGAATTTATTAAAGATAAATGAGGATATGATTCGGAAACAGGTTCAGCGGATCAAAAAATATAAGATCAACAGGGATTTGGGCAAAGTATCAACAGACCGTCAGCATCTTGAATCTATCGCTGCCGGTAATAAAAATGTGATTCCTGCAATCATGAATTGTGTAAAGAGCCATGTTACATTGGGAGAGATATCTGACAGTTTAAGGGAAGTATTCGGAAGTTACGAGGATAATCATTAATTTGACTTATCAAACCAACGTCGAAAAGATTCGTACCACTCAGGCTTTAACAAAAATAGCCCGATACCCAGAAGTAAAATTCCCGGTATTATTGGTAAAATCAAACCCAAAATACCCAGGACGATAAATCCAACCGCAAGTTTTGATTTATGTCGGGAAAATTTAATAATATCATGCCAGAGAGGATTTCTATTACTCATT
>Ga0209536_100006779_pt1 | contig 17438 bp, 15 predicted proteins | sample DeeMarSeWOR28_12_FD_187461 | JGI IMG/M metagenome (GOLD analysis project Ga0209536, IMG submission 187461) | Marine sediment microbial communities from White Oak River estuary, North Carolina - WOR-2-8_12 (SPAdes) (version 2) | ecosystem: Environmental > Aquatic > Marine > Intertidal zone >... | reverse complement strand
GTTTGCTCGCGCTGTCGACGGGATTGAGCCCGTTCAAAATAGAATGCCATCGGATTTTAATTTTTAACCGGCAAACGGGCTAAACCTTGTATCATGTGAAAATTTATCGATGACGAACAACACAGCCCTCAGGCAAAAAATGGGAATTATGGAACCAGTTTTAAATGTATGGTGCCATTTTCATCATCATATCATGTTTCTGCAGTCCACCGGGCATACTCTCTTTTAGCTGTCCGTTATCAAAGATAAATAGAAACGGTACACTCATGATGTTATATTTAGATGCCAACATTGGATTTGCATCGACATTTAGTTTGCCGACGCGTATCTTACCTTTCGATTCTGCCGCAAATTGATCGATAATCGGTGTAACAGAACCGCAGGTAGGACACCAAGGGGCCCATGCATACAAAAGCGCAGGTAGCGGTGATTTCAATATCTGTTGGTCAAAGTTGGCGTCGGTTACCATGATGGGCTGAGGAGCAAATAATTCTTCAGTCTTAAGCAATGATCCGCATTTACCACATTTTGGGGAGGCTTCAAGTCTGCTGCCTGGAATCCTGTTTTTAGCACCGCATTCAGTACAACGAAGCATGTACGTATCTTCTGCGCCTGTTTTTCTTTCTTCGGTCGAAATCGGTGCGTGGCACTTCCCGCACTTTGCGGCTGCACCTATTTTCGCGGCTGGAATTCGATTGGCGGTTCCACAGCTTGGGCAGCGCATGATGTGTGTATTGGCTTGTTCCATTTCCTACCTCGCTTCGAAAATCCTTTTACCTTTGTTTTTCCCTTTATCGTGGCTGGAAGCCGCTCCCACATGTCTAAAAATTTCGCGGAAGTCGGAAAACTCCAAAATTCTGCATTCCGAAAGCATTATCTGTCCTCTTTTCCCCCACCTCTGTTCTCTGAACTCTGTCATCTGTCCCTACGGCATCACCCCATAAGCCTTAAGTTTTTTATGCAATGTTTTTCGCGTAATCCCCAGCCGCCGCGCAGTCTCGCTTTTATTTCCGCCTGCGGCTTCCAGGGTTTTTAAAATGGTGGTCTTCTCAACCTCTTCAAGGGATACATCGCCCTCCAAATTAACACTTGCTGCTTCCTGGAAGATTACCTCATCTTTTGGCAATGTGCTTTGGATTATGGGGAAATCATCTACCGCTAAATAATCCGATCGGGCAAGAACTACAGCTCTCTCAACCGCATTCATCAATTCACGCACATTTCCCGGCCAATCGTATTTAATGAGGTGATCCATGGCCCGCGGTGTAAAGCCTTTTATTTCTTTGCGGTTTTTAGCAGAAAATATCTCCAGAAAATGCTGGGCAAGCAAGGGGATGTCGTCTTTTCTTTGTTTTAATTTCGGAATTTCTATGCTGACAACATTCAATCGATAGTATAGGTCTTCACGAAATGCTCCCTTGCTGATTAGATCCATAAGATTTTTGTTGGTAGCGGCAATGACCCTCACATCCACCCGTAAGGTCTTTTCTCCACCCACCCGGGTAAACTCTCTTTCCTGCAGAACTCTCAAGAGTTTAACCTGCATCGTGAAAGACATTTCACTAATTTCATCCAAAAAGAGGCTGCCTGCGTGCGCCTGAAAAAAGCGACCTTCTTTTCGGCGGTCCGCACCGGTGAAGGCACCTTTCTCATGGCCGAAGAGCTCGGATTCGAGAAGCGTTTCGGTGATGGCGGCACAGTTGATCTTTACAAATGGGCCTTCTTTGCGATGGCTGTTGAAATGGATTGCTCCGGCAATCAGCTCTTTGCCGGTCCCGGATTCACCGGTAATGAGCACGGTGGCTTCAGATGGAGCTACTTGAGCCACCGTTTCCAATAATCGTATCATGGCGGGACTCCGGCCGATGATATTTTGCCGGTCAAACTGCTTGCCCAGGTTTTCTTTCAATAAGCGGTTTTCCTCTTTGAGGCGAGTGTGCTCCATCGACCTTTCGATCGTTATCTTCAATTTTTCAAAATCAAGCGGCTTGGTCAGGTAGTCGTGGGCCCCTTGCTTCAATGCTTCTACTGCGGTTTCCACGGACGAATAGGCGGTCATTATTATGACCGGGATCGCGGGATTATAGGCTTTGATTTTATCCAGTGCTTCTAAACCGGATATTTTAACCATACGGACGTCCATTAGAACCAAATCGTATGATTGTGCTTTGACTTTTTCGATGGCGGACGCCCCATCATCCGCCTCCGACACGTCATACCCCCATCCCCCCATCAGGGTATGTAGCATGGTGCGATGGGCGTTGTCATCATCAACAACCAAAATTGTACTCTTGTCTCTCATATGTTCTACCATCCAACAGGTATGTTTTTATGCAATAAAATGCAATTAAGAACTATCAAAAATTCGAAATTCGTGCTTCGAATTTATTTCTGCCAAAAAACCGACACATTATACAGAGAGCTTACTCCTTTCGCGTCTCCTTGATAGGCAGTATCAGTGTAAATGTCGTTCCTTTTCCCGGATCGCTATTAACTTTTATGGTGCCGCCCATGGCTTCTACATTATTATGAGCAATCGCCAGTCCGAGACCGGTGCCCGATGATTTAGTCGTGTAGTAAGGATCAAATATTTTTGGTAGGTCTTCTTTTTGGATTCCCCATCCGGTATCCGAAACTTGAATGACGAAGTATTTCTCACCATTATTGTACGAAAGTCGAACGCCTAGCTCGCCTCCTGCGTCCATTGATTCGATGGCGTTGAGATATAAGTTCAAAAGGACCTGATTGATTCGATCGGGATCAATGCATACCTCATCTATCTGGGCTGAATTGTGGGAACTGATGGTGATTTGTTTCTTCAGTGCCTGTCGTTCGACTAATTTGATTGAGTCATCGATAAGATTCTTGAGAGATGTTGGTTTGGCCGACACCGTGACCGGCCGCGCAAACTCGAGGAGTTGACCGACGACCCGATTCAGGCGATCGACCTCCTGGATCATAATGTTGGCTGTTTGCTGATCTTCAGGGGCATTTTTATATCTTTCTTTGAAATATGTGGCAAAGCCCTTAATTGAACTCAGTGGATTGCGGATTTCATGGGCAACGCCGGCAGCCAGTCTTCCGACAGAGGCAAGGCGCTGGCTTGTTTCAATTTCTCTGCGCAATGAGCGAACTTCGGTTAGATCTTTGAATAGAATGACATACCCAAGAAATGTTCTGTTTTCATCCTCCAATAAGCTGGCCCCTACTTCAAGGGGAACGATTTTGCCATCTCTGATAGTACAATCGATCTCCTTTTCAATAACTTGATCTTGGATTTCCGGACATTTTAACGCTACACAAAGTTCAGGTGGCAATATTTGCTCGGGGTCCTTGCCCATCACCTCGCGATAAGATAGTTGTAGCACGGATTCAGCGGTATGATTGAACGCCGCAATGCGTTGCTGATCGTCCAGGGCAATAAGACCAATCGGCATGTTCTCGACAACATTGTCTGAAAATGCTTTTATTCTGGAAAGCGAAGCTTTGGTAGTGCGATAACTTTGAAAAAGAAAAAGTAATGTAATGCCGGCAAATCCAACCAATAGCAGAATGACCCCCATGACAATGGCGTGTCTTATATCCGCACGATGAGCCTCTTCGATGGAGCTCATGTCGAGCCCGACAAATATTACTTTGGGAGGATCATCAAAGGCCTTGGGAAATACCGGCCGTTTGTATGGGCGCGGTTGGCCTCTGCGACCCATCATGCCGGGAGCATGCATCCTCCTCGGGGGTCGCTCTGATGGTGAAAATTTGCGATATACTTCGAATACCTTGGTACCGTCCGGATAATCAAGGATGCGCCATTGCAGCGTCTTTGTTTGGGAGATTTTTTCAAAGTTCAAATTATAATCATACGAGACACCCACCAGCTCCAGGTTGTTGTGAGCAATTATTTTACCTTCAACATCTGCAACCAGCAGATATACGATATCCGGCTGTTGCGCCGTTTCAGTGAGCAGGCGCTGAAGCTGAAATCCGCCCCGGTGCATGCCCATCATTCCTGTCCGGGTTCCTGCTTCAAACGATCGTATCAAGGCGGCGCCTTTCTCAAGCAAAAGCTGGATGCTCTTTTCTTTCTGGCGGTTAATGCTCGTCATTGTCATGAAGGCAAAAATCGGCAAAAGCACAGCAACCGCACCGATAAACAACCAGGGTGGAACTCCGGTCCAGATCTTTGTATTTCTGATTTTGCTAAACATACTCATGGCTTAAAGCAAATTAAATGCCATTTATGCGGTTAGCCAGTTTGCCCGTTGCCCGTTAGCCGGTAATCCTTAAAACCGGCTGATTTCCTTAATATTTAAATGTTTACGGGCAAACCGACAAACGGGTAAACCGGCCAACTCACTGGCTGTATACTTCCTACCCACCGATTTGAATCCAACTGGATAAAAAGTATCCATACTCTAAATATGTGGCATAGATAAATATTGTCAATAATACCTGAATGAAATAAAAATAAATATTAAATTTCAATATCTTACGTGATTTCTAATCACTATCATTACTTTTGGCACGCGAATTGCCATTAATAAAGCTCAAAGATAATCAGTTGTAAACTTCAATTGAGAACCAATTTACAAAAAATTACCTGAAACGGAGGCAACTAAATGAACAAATTAAACAAAATCATCATTTTATTGGCAATCATGGCTACCGTTGGAATTGCAGCTACTTCTTTTGCCGGTTGGGGCAGAGAATGGGGCGGTTATTGCGGGGGGCCGGGATCCGGTTATTCCCAAAGAGGCTATGGCGGACCCGGATACTGGGGTGACATGAGTGATGAAGACATCGCCAAGCTCAACGAAGAACGGATGAGCTTTTTTGAAGAAACCAGCGATCTCAGACAGAATCTCCATCAAAAGCGGCTTGAGCTTAGAGCCGAATTGGCCAAAAAAGACCCGGATGCTAAGAAAGCCGTCAGCCTACAGAAAGAAATCTCTGAGCTAGAAGGCCAGCTGTCTCAAAAACGGGTTGAACAGCGTATCAAAATGCAAAAGGAGAATCCGGAACTTTTCTCGGGTAGAGGTTACCGATACGGTGGCCGCGGCAAAGGATACGGATACGGTAGCCGTGGTATGGGCCGAGGAATGGGTCCTGGATTTGTCGGCCGGGGTGGTGGTTGCTGGTACTAAAACTAGCGCAAGCCTCTCATCTTTTCTTAGATAGCCGTGTTGCCTCGCCTTTTAGGCGGGGCTTTTTTTTCGATATAAATTTAGTAGCTTAGACGCGAAAACAGTATTTTGAAACTGAATCCATAATTTTAGATCATTTCTTTCTTGACTCAGGTCCCAATTCACATTACTTAAATCATGTACCCGACACTATAAACCTTTCCATTAGCTGCCATTAATTTAACGAACATGTGCACAATACCAGTCATAATGAATGGTCAGTCTCACCACAGCGCTAAAATCGCTTAAGGGAATTTACCAGGTCAACCTAAAAACCTAAAAACATATGAAAGGAGGAAGTAAATTCAACAGGATTTGATTGAGGCAAAAGAAATTTCTATTTTTTCACATCTGACCCTATCACATGAAAGGAGGTCAACATGCGAAAGAGAATTTTGACCGCAACAATCTGCACTGTTCTTTTAATGGGAGTGCTGCTGCTCCCACTCTTAGCGACGCAAGTACAGGCCGCAGACAAAATTGGCTGGGTCGGACCGATTTACAAGGAGCTATCCGATAGCCTGAGAAAAGGTTTCGGGGAGTACTATAAGAAGACCTATGGTAAAGACGTGGAAATCACGTTCGTGCGGCCGGGCGGATGGCCGGTGTGCCTGGACAAAATAAGACTATGGGGCGGCAAACCGGATGCCGACATCTTTTTAGGTGCGGGCGCTCCGGCGCATGAAATCGCGAAGAAAGAGGGACTGATCGTCCCTTACAGGCCTAAGGATTGGGATAAGGTTCCCGCCAAATGGGGCGGCATGAAGGTCAAAGATGCAGATGATTATTGGACCTGCTTCGCGCCCTGGATCGTCACCAATCTTTATAACGAGAAGGTTTTGAAAAGGCTAAGGCTGCCCCCGCCAAAAACATGGAACGATCTGCTCAATCCCATCTACCGGGGCAACGTCGTGCATACGCTGCCATACGCTTCCGGCACCATGCATGAAACCGTAGAAATCCTCATACAGGCATTTGGAGAAAAGGAAGCCTGGAAATATCTGAGATTATTGGCGGCGCAGTTAGCCCGCTTCTCAACCGGCAGCACAGATACGACCCACATAACGAGCCGCGGCGAAGCTCCCATTGGGATCGCGCAGCCGCAGATGAACGCCATGTCTGCGCGCAAAGATGGGTATCCCGTGCGCGATTTGCTCCCGGAAAAAACCATCCTGGTTCCGGAAGCAGTGGCTTTGCTGAAAGGCGCGCCCAACGAAGCCACCGGAAAGATCTTTTTGGATTGGCTATTCAGCATGGACGGACAAAAATACGTGCTGGAGGGCCGTTACTTCGCCGCCAGGACGGACATTAAATTCTCCGAGTGGGAAAAAGAAGGCATCGAAATGGCCACGCACGCCAAGAAGGCACTGGGAGTCGATTCGTTCTGGGATTTAAAAGTCGGGTTCATTGAGTACGACCTGGATCTTGCAGCCAAAAGATGGGACGACGTCAACCGCTACTATGAGTACGAGATTTACAGAAAGTGGGGCGAGTTGAAAAGCAGTCTGTTCCTGATTGAGGAAGTTGAGGGAGAAGTGAGCGCGGCCAAAGCCCAAAAGATCGACGTGGCCAAAGCGGATGCAAAAATAAAAGAAGCCCGCAAGCTCTTTGAGATAGATGGCAACTATGCGGCAGCTCGCCTGGCTGCATCCAAGGCACGGGCTCTGCTGGTCGCGCCATAATGGCAACCTAAAGTCGGAATATTCTCCAGGCTTGATTCACGGGCGAGCGTTAGCTCGCCCGTGAATCATTTAGTTCACTAAATATGGAATTTCTATATTTTGTAATAAAAGATTTGTATTGAGATTGATAACATATTGGTAAAATTAAATCCGAATATCGAATTTCGAACATTCAGGACTAGCTGAAGCGCAAAAGATAAGTAAGTGTTTGATACCGGCTTGTCTGGGTTGGGAGATAGTAAAGTAAAGGATCAGATATGTTTCGCGGCAATATCTTTCTGGCAACGATCCTGTGGTTGGTCATTGCCTTCCTGGTGCTTTTTCCGCTGTCAATTCTGATGTTGGAAAGCGTCAAAATTGCTGAAACCGGCGGTCGGGGCATCGGCAATTACCTGGAGTTTTTCCAGGACGCCTATTATCTTAAATGCTTTGGAAATACCTTGCTTCTGAGTACGCTGGTACTTCTGACGACCACCATTTTCGGGGTGCCCCTGGCGTACATTTTGGCGAGATACAGGCACTGGGGCAAGACCGTTTTCACAGCCCTGATCCTTTTGCCGATCGTTTTGCCCGCTTTCGCCGGCGTATTCGCATTCATCATATTTTTTGGCAAATACGGAACACTGAATCTGCTCCTGATGGACTTGGGATTGATTAAAGAATCCATAAATTTCATTTATGGGATGCACGGACTGGTATTCATTCAATCCCTGCATATGCTGCCATTTATCGTCCTCGGTCTTTCAGCCGGTTTCACCAATATAGATCCCTCCTTTGAAGAAGCTGCCGAAGTCGAGGGAGCCAGCGGCTTTTGGAGATTTATCACCGTTACGTTGCCGCTTTGTACACCAAGTTATCTGGCGGGCGCTGTGCTTGTATTTCTGTGGCCCTTTACGGACTGGCTGACGCCATTGATTTTGGGGCAGGTCGACTTTCTGCCCTCCCTTGCGTATATCAACATCGCCTACCACTTTACCGACGTGCACCGCAAATACATGGGTATCGTGGCGGTGGTCGTTGCTTCTATCGTTTGTATTAGCCTCTTTTTGCTCGCCAGGTGGTGGGTCGAAAGAAAAAAGTATACCGGCCTCTCGAAAGGGACCACCTCCGAAGGCCGGGTAATCGAGCCGAGCGCGTTGATGAAATCAGGCGCGTATGTGTACATGATATTTGTTACTATCTTGGTCCTGCTGATTCCGGTTGTACTGGGATTAGCTGCTTTTTCCAGAAGATGGATCTTTGAGCCGTTTCCAACCTATTGGACCCTCGATAATTTCAGGGTAATTCTGCTGGAAAGCCCGGGACTGATAAAAAACTCCTTCCTTTTCAGCGGGATCGCCCTGATTTTTGGGATTACCTTTGGACTGCCGGCCGCCTATCTCATCGTCCGTACCCAGGTTCCGGGCAGAGATGCGCTCGACTTTGTGATCACACTCATGCTGGCGTTTCCGGGTATCGCGATCGGCGTGAGTTATATGCTGGCATTCTGGCAGGACATCCCCTTGGCTACCCATTGGATCATCATGCCGCTGGCCTTGTTTGCGCGGCGGCTGCCGTATTTTTTGCGGATGGCCCACTCCTCCTATTTACAGTTGGATATTTCGCTCGAGGAGGCCTCCGAAGTATCGGGCGCGGGCAGACTCAGAACGTTTCTGTATATATCTTTGCCGTTGCTGCTCAAAGGGGTACTCGTCGGCGTTGTGATGTTTTTCATCATGGCGTTCCAAGAGATCTCTACCGCGATATTCCTTTATAAGGGAGGATGGGAAACCTTGCCCATCGGAATTTTTTTGAACTGGCACCGCAGCATGGAGTTCGCAATCGCCGCCGCCATGGCTTTTCTGATGATTGTGATCACCTTCATTCTTTTACTGATCATATCAAGAATCGGAGGGGGTGTCCTCAAAGCCGCTTGGGGTGCCGGGGGTAAATAAAGACTCTGGGTTTAGAGGTTCATGATTCAAGGTTCAAAGGTTCCCGCCTTCGCCTTCAGGCCACGGCGGGCAGGCAGGGTTTAAGGTTCAAAGGTTTAGGTTTCAAGGTTAAGACAACCCCAAACGGTGAACGGTGAACCCGCCAGGGGCGGACAAGCCCTGAACCTGTATTTAAGGAGATAAATTCAATGGCCTTTATAGAGATCCAAAACCTGCTCAAACGCTTTAAGAACGTGGTGGCAGTTAATCGCATACAGCTTGAAATCCACAAAGGGGAAATGTTAACGTTGCTTGGGCCCAGCGGATGCGGCAAAACAACCACCTTGCGCTGCATCGCCGGGTTGGAGAAACCGGAGGAAGGGGACATCGTTATAGACGGTAAGCCGATGCTTTCACAAGGGTTTGTCCAGCCGGCCAAAAGGGGAATCGGCATGGTGTTCCAAAACTATGCCGTTTGGCCTCATATGAAGGTATTGAATAATATCGTTTACGGCCTGAAACTTGAAAGGATGCCCCGACGGACTATCCAGGAAAAGGCGCAAAAGGTATTGAAATTGGTTGGTTTAGATGGATTGGAAGACAGATACCCGGCCCAATTGAGCGGCGGTCAACAGCAACGGGTGGCGCTGGCACGGGCGCTTGTGAGAAATCCGAAAGTATTGCTGTTGGATGAGCCGCTGAGCAACCTGGACGCCAAGCTCAGAGAAGAATTGAGATTTGAAATCAAGGAACTGGTAAGACGGATGGGCATTACATCGGTTTACGTCACCCATGATCAGGCCGAGGCCATGGTTATCTCTGATCGAATCGTGGTCATGGACTCCGGAAATGTGGTGCAAATCGGTACAGCGCAGGAGATATATAAAAAGCCCGCCAATCGATTTGTCGCCGATTTCATCGGTACCATGAACTTTATGTCCGGGGAGGTCGTCCAGGTTCTCCAGGACACGGATCAGGTGTACGTGCGCACCGAATTCAGCGAGAAGATGCTGTGCAAAACGGATAACATCACGGCAACAACACCAGGAGAAAAAGTGTATGCATCCATACGTCCTGAGGATGTGGAAGTATTTCCGCAAGCGCCTCAATCCAGGGAGAACCTGTTCAAGGGTACCATTGCCCATAAAGCGTACCTGGGTAATTTTCTGTTCTTTTTCGTCAGCGTAAATGACACGATGATCCGGGTGCAGGTTCCGCATCACCTGCCGCAAGAAGAAGGACAAGAACTTTACCTGTTTCTAGATCCGCAAAAATGTGTGATCTTGTCCTGACTATAAGCTGTTTTCAATAACGTGGATCAGGCCAACAATTAACGCTATCTCTCCGTTCGGCTTTGCCGCGGGTTATAGACCCTTAGAGTAGATTCCTGCAACCCGGCATTTTCTCTTTGAGGGCTGAGTCTGTCCTTGTCTCTTTCCGGTTTTTTCTTCGTGATTTGCCCCTTCGAGACAGAACTTACGCGGGTCTCAGCAGGCACCTTTTTTGGCGAGCCTTGATTTATAATATTGGCAGATCTTTGCTCCTCCCGGTACTTGTCCGGGACGGGTTTGGATAGCAAATTTTGCACGTTTTGCCGGCTCTCTTTTGGCGACCTCACTTTGGCTTGCATATTTAGATCTTTTGGGCCTTCGCGTTTCTGAGGGGATCTGTCCCTTGACGGATTTGCCGTGTTCACGGCAGGAGCGCCGGCAGGCTTCAGGCCTGTTTTTGATAAGGTCAATTGCTTTTTCGTCTCGGTATGTTTCGGATTTAAAGCCCGGTCATCCCGCGAAAAACTCGTCGGGCGATGCGTTTTCAGATTGACAGCACGCGTCGGGCCGGCGCTTGATCGTTGAGCACCACCACGGCTAATCTTCCGATTCCGGTCACCTCTAACCGGATTGTTCCGGGGAGCTGGGCGAGAATAACGCTTGATTCCCTTTTGGTTCGGAACCGGTGTCACATGGTAATTTCTTAAAACCGGGGCTCTGCTTTTTGCAATAGCCCTGGGATTGCTGTAGCGCTTAACGGCGTAAAAGTCTTTTTGGTTAATGACCACGGCGTGTTTGTAGTTCTTGTATCGAGTTACATGGACATTACTGTTTGCTACATGGATATTTTTAACCACAACGACCTTCGACCCCCATCGATGACGGCAATAGTATCGTTCATGGGGGGCCAAAGGAATCCACCCGATGTGTGCACCGGAATAGATCCATGCCACCCGGGCCGGATACCATGCAAATGAAATGTGAAGCAGGGCTGCCCCAAGGTGAGCATTGAAGCGAGTAACCGGCGGTGCCCAATACCAGCAGCCGCCTGAGAAAATCCAGTTTCCATAATGATGGGTTACATATCCAAAGGGCTCATGAGGAATCCATGTGTGATCACCACACCAGACGGTCCAGTGGCCTACTGCGAAAGGCACCCACGCGGGGCCGACATAAACAGGACGCCAGAAATTATAGTAACCTCCCGCGTAGTAGACTCTTTCCCACACGCCGTTTTCATCCAATACATAGGCATGATCATACAGCTTGGAAGGCAGATATCTCGCCGATTTTCCATTGGATTTCATCCTTACGGCCCAAAGAGCGTCCCTATCCCTGTTCCAGGCCTCCCAAATCGGATCAGCATAGCCCATCCCAACCGTCACCATTTGATCGCCTGCTATCAAAGAGCTTGAGCCCGCAATCACTTCATGCCTTTGTCCGTTTTTCCAGTGGGTGAAATAGACCGCCCCTTTCAAGGGTTTCAGTTCCATAGAGTCTTCGCTCAACTTTAGTTCAAAAACGGTCTTGGCCGGGGCCGTCACATCACCAAATGGAGTCCTCGCCTTAATCACGGGATAAGAGCCCTTGTTATAAAATCTGGCTGTCCCTGACATTAGCTCCAGGTCGGTCAGGTCATCTTTCAGTTCAATGACGCGAATCTGGGTATCATCACCAATTCTGATCCAGGTGTTATTGGGGATGATGATCTCTGCTCTTGCACCTTTTTCGGAATACAGGCTGTCATTCAGGCCAAAGGGTGTGTCCATACCGACAGCAATCCAGTCGTCCTCATCCGGATCATAGCGCAACACATGCCCTTCTATATGGGATAACCGTCCTACCAAAATTGGTTGTTCATCCGCATCTTGGGACGCAGGCTGAGCTCCCACCGCGACACTTGACATGATGATGAGCAAGCCCACAATTAGAGACCAAAATATATTCACCCATCTAGACATATCAGTTTCTCCTTTCATGATTAGACTTTTTGTAAATATAGACGTTTTTCAGGGAAGAAGGTTTACCCCCGTTCACGAGGCAGGCCAAATTCTGTTTCAGTTGATTATGTTTATAAATATAGCTAATATTATTCTACAAACAACCGATTGTTGATTTAAAGCAGGGTTTAGAATATCATTTGAGGCCCCAAGATGACGTCATTCTGTTTGTATCGAAGATTCATGAGAGGTAGACCTGCCACTTGAAAAATTGCCTCCTGATGCTTAAATTATTTATCTTTTCTGTGAGGTTATTAATAGGATTATGAAAATTATGATATTAATTCTTAGCAGGCTATCCGAAAGGGTTTATTATGTATGATGTCGCCATCATTGGCGGAGGTGTTATTGGTTGTTCGATTGCCCGGGAACTATCGCGTTATCGATTGCGAACCGTGGTATTGGAGAAGTATGCCGAAGTAGGATTCGGCACTACCAAGACCAACAGCGGTATCATTCATGCCGGGCACCACAGTTCCCCGGATACCTTGAAAGGTCAACTCGTCGTTCGCGGCAACAAGCTTTTTGATCAGTTATGCAGCGAGCTGAACTTTGGTTTTGCTCGTATTGGTGAGCTTGTTGTGGCTCAGGGTGAAGAGGATATCCCGGTTTTGAACCATTTAAAAAAGCAGGGTGAAAATAAAGGTGTACCGGGCCTGGAAATGTGGGATCAACAACGGCTGCGGCGTGAGGAACCCAATTTATCGCATAAGTTGGTGGCGGCATTGCATGCCCCTTCGGCCGGTGTGATCAATCCCTATGAGTTTGCATTTGCCCTGATTGAAAACGCTGTCGACAATGGGGTCGAGCTGAAAGTCGACAGCCCCGTTTTAAAGATCGGTGTGGTCAAAGATGGTTTTGTTTTCCATACGCCTCACGAAAAAATTGCGGCACGTTTTGCGCTTAATTGTGCCGGGATTTTTGCCGATAAGATTGCACACATGGTGGGTTTAAATGATTTCAACATCCGCCCTCGCAAGGGTGAGGAATACATGCTGGACAAAAGACTTATGGGTCTTGTGCGCCGCCTGATATTTCCGGTTCCGAAGCCCACGACCAAAGGTATTCTGATTATCCCCACATTTAACGGGACGATCATGGTGGGACCTACCGCTGAGGATACCGAAGACCGATTCGATCTGTCCACCTCTTATGACGGAGCCAAGCAGGTATTTGATTTTGTCAGCAACATCTGTCCATCGATTACCGAACGAGAAACCATTACCGAATTTGCCGGTTTACGTGCCGTCAGCAACACCAACGATTTCATCATTGGCCCCACAAATATAAAGGGCTTCATAAATGTGGCCGGCATCCAATCTCCCGGGCTGACATCGGCACCGGCCATTGCCGAGTACGTGTGTTACATCCTCAAGGGTGAAGGGTTGGTGCTTAACCCAAAGGATAATTTCAAACATCATGTCCCGGGACCGCCACGTTTTGGCACCCTGAGTATTGAGGAGCAACAAAGATTGATTAAGGAAAATCCTCTTTTTGCCAAGATTGTTTGCCGATGTGAGTTGGTCACCGAAGCTGAGATTCACAATGCCATTGACCATGGCGCACGCACATTAGACGGCATCAAATTCCGCAGCCGTGCGGGTATGGGACGCTGTCAGGGCGGATTCTGCACCACGCGCTGTATGGACATCTTGGCAAAACGCCTGGGACTGTCGTTTCACGAAATCACCAAGCGTGGTGGGGACTCATGGATTGTCACAGAAATGGGCAAGGCCCGAGGACAGAGAAGAGAGCAAAAAAAATCTTACTAATAAGGGTTTTGAAGATTAGGAGCAAATATCACCATGCTAGACCGGATGGAAGGACAATATGATGTTGTCGTAGTCGGCGGAGGGCCGGCCGGCATGGGAGCGGCACTGGGTGCCAGGGATTCCGGCGCAGAACGTGTGTTGATACTGGACCGTGAACCGGAAGCGGGCGGAATTCTTTGGCAATGCATCCATTCCGGCTTTGGTTTGCACTACTTCCGCGAAGAACTTACCGGACCGGAATATGCCGAGCGTTTCTTGGAAAAAGTTATAGACTACGATGTAGACCTGGTAACCAACTCTTATGTCTCCGGAATCTCGGTGGACTCAGATGGTACCAAAAGCGTGCGCGTGATGAACGAAGCGCACGGAATGGATACCGTAAATACAAAATCTGTTGTTTTGTCCATGGGTTGTCGCGAACGCACCCGCGGGTCGATCCGCATTCCCGGCACGCGGCCATCCGGGGTGTTGCCGGCGGGATTGGCACAAAAGATAGTCAACCTGAAAGGCTATCTGCCCGGCAAGCGCATTGCGATTTTGGGATCGGGTGACATCGGACTAATTATGGCTCGCCGGCTTACCCTGGAAGGTTGTGAGGTGGTAGGCGTTTTTGAGATCATGCCGTATTCCAATGGACTTACCCGAAACCTGGTGCAGTGTTTAGAGGACTTTGGCATCCCTTTGCACCTGTCCACGACGGTGGCTTACATTCACGGACTTGATCGTCTGGAAAAGATTACCGTTGCCCCTGTAAGCAAGGACTTAAAGCCCGACATGAACCGCGCCCGGGATGTCAAATGCGATACCTTGTTGTTATCTATCGGGCTGATTCCGGAAAATGAACTTTCGTTGAGCCTGGGAATTCAGATGGATGTGGTCACCGGAGGGCCAAGGGTTTCCAGCACGCTGGAGACCAGTATGCCCGGTGTGTTTGCCAGCGGCAATGTATTACATGTTCACGATTTAGTGGACTTTGTCACGCGCGAATCTTTGTTGGCGGGTCAGTTTGCCGGCGAATGGGCCCAGGGTGTTAGAAGACCGGCGGATAATATCCGGCTGGTTCCGGGGGATAACGTGCGTTACTGCGTGCCGCACAGTCTAAGCCCCGAACGTGAACATACCATTTACATGCGCTGTAAGGAAGCCATGATGCCTTGCCGGATTCGGGTAGGTAATCTTATGGAGAAGAAACTGCGTTTCGTAGTCCCGGCGGAGATGATCATATTTAAAATCAAGCCTGACTTATTGGACAAATTCCACGGCGACACACTGCGAATCGATATTCTTCCGGCTAAAAAAGGAAAACGCCATGATTAAAGCCAAACAGTACACCTGTATTGGTTGCCCTATAGGCTGTCCACTGCAGTTGCAGCACGAAGGAAAGAATATTGCTGAAATATCCGGTTATGAGTGTGATCGGGGCGCCAAGTATGCGAAGCAGGAGTTTACCGATCCGCGTCGTGACATGAGTACTACCGTGGAGATTATCGGTGCCCGTTGGAAGCGTCTTCCCGTAAAAGTTACCGGACCCGTTGAAAAGGATCGGGTAATGGAAGCAGCGCGAAAAATTCATGAGCTGCGTGTTCGGGCGCCGATAAAACTTGGTCAGATTTTGATCGAAGATTTTTTAGGCCAAAAGGATATACATGTGGTCGCCTGCAGATCAATGGAACGAATTAATTGAAATCCGCAATCCCTACCCGCCAGTCGCCTTCGCTCCAGGCGATAACAGGCGGGCGCAATCCGATTCCCAAAATCATAACAATCCTGCCTCCGCCATTATATCCGGTACCGTTTCCTCTTTGCCGATCGCCATAATGTGAACCCCGTCGCACATGTTCTCTTCTTTGATTCGCTTGATCATCCGACCCGCAATCTCAATACCTTTTTTTAGGGCCTGACCCTTGGGCGCGGAAGCCATCTCATCGATCAGTTCCTGTGGCACGCTGACACCGGCAATGTTTTTATTCATGAACCGGGCCATTGGAGCGGATGTCAGCAATATGATGCCGGCCAAAATTTTGGCATTAAACTGACTGGCATAGTTCATAAATTCCTTAAATTTGTCTAAATCATATACCGCTTGGGTTTGGATAAACTCAGCACCGGCCTCAATTTTTTTTTCAAATTTTATCAACTGGGGTTCAATGGGATCGGCCTCCGGGGTGACAATTGCGCCGGCACAAAAGGCGACCGAACCGTCTAATTCATTTCCACCCAGATCCTTTCCGCTTTCCAGGATACGGATGGTTTCCAATAATTGGCTGGAATCCAGGTCAAATACGCTTTTGGCCTCTTTATGATCACCCAAAATAATCGAATCACCCGTTAAACACAAAACATTCTGAATTCCCTTGGAGCTGGCGAAAAGAAGATCCGCCTGAAGCGCCAAACGATTCCGATCGCGGCAGGTCATCTGCAGAATGACTTCTCCCCCCAGCTCTTTGACCAAAAGACAGCCTCCCAGAGACGGGTATCGCATGACCGAGCTCTGGTGGTCGGTCACATTCATGGCATCGACCTTGTCTTTCAAAATTTCAATGTGGTGCGAAAATTTTTCAAGATTTGTTCCTTTGGGTGGAGCAACTTCGCTGGTAACCACAAATTTACCGGAGTTCAATGCTTCTTTAAATGCAGTAGGCATATTTCGAACCCTTTCCTTAATATTCAGATAAGTGAGTTATAAAAAAAATTCTCTTTACGCTCTTTGCGTCTCTGGGGTGAACAGATTTTTTTGTTTAGTTCGCTTCCAGCTTAAATTTACCCGGCTTGGGTTCTCCTTGATGATTGCGCGGTTTCTGATATTTTTTCATGGCATCGAGTCGGTCCAGTTCTTTGAGTCGATTGTATATTAATGTCCAGACGCAGTCTTTGGCGACATCAATTTCACATTTTCCGTGATTGGTACCCCCGCAAGGGCCATTGACCAATCCTTTGTGACAGTTGGTCACCGGGCAGATGCCGCCGGTTTCACCGATAATACAAGTGCCGCATTGGGTACAGATTTCATCAAACATCCCGAAACCTGTCTCTTTACCAATAAACAGTGTATCCAAAGCGGGCACCACCATTGCTTTTAACTGTTTGGCAATAGTTTGAACGCCAAACGCGCAGGTCATGATCAGCAGGGCATCCGCCTGTTCGATTTGCTCGCCGAAATCGTTTAAAAACTCCCGGGTTAAATTATCACAGGCCACCGGAACCACCGTATGGCCGGTGATCATCTTTCCTTTTTCCGACAGATTTCCTTTCATCTCCAGTACTTCGGGTTCGCCACCGGTGCGGGTCAGGGTAACACATGTTCCACAACCGATGATGAAAATTCTGCCCAATCCGTTTAAGAGACGATCAATTTCTTCTTCTGATTTTTTTTGTGTGATGGACCTGATCATTTCTATATCATCTCCTTTTCCAGATCGCATCGGAGGCATCGTTTGGCCTCACGGTGTGCTTGATCTTTAGTAAATCCTTTCTCCACTTCGCGAAAGTCTCTGATTCGTTCTCCAACATCTTCGTATTCAGTCTCAATCCTGGGTTGATCCTCGGTTACTTCCTCATCCAGGGCCAGACCGGCAGTTGATTGCAACTCGCTTTTTTCATCCACGATTTCGACACGGCTT
>Ga0209536_100006778_pt1 | contig 17438 bp, 15 predicted proteins | sample DeeMarSeWOR28_12_FD_187461 | JGI IMG/M metagenome (GOLD analysis project Ga0209536, IMG submission 187461) | Marine sediment microbial communities from White Oak River estuary, North Carolina - WOR-2-8_12 (SPAdes) (version 2) | ecosystem: Environmental > Aquatic > Marine > Intertidal zone >... | reverse complement strand
CCTCCTCGGTTCCGTCTGAACAGACGATAAACGGAAGATGTCACGGAAGAGTCACAAGAGGCTCAACTGCCCGTCACGTTTCCATCCGGGAGCGCAAATGACGGTATACTTTGGAACAATGATGGCTAGCGATAAGCGCGCCCTCGTGATTGAGGATGACAACAACATAGTCGATCTCATGGCACTGCACCTTGCCGATATCGGCATCTCGGTAGATCACGCACCTGACGGTGCTACTGGGCTTCAGAAAGCCCGCACCGGAGATCACGCTCGCCAGGAGCCACCCTACCTCCTTCGGCGATACCCTGCAGCGAACGCCGTGTCGCGCCAGCATCCCCCCGAAGGCGTTCCCGATCCCAACACCAAAGCCGGAGACGATGCTGCTGGTCAATTGTCCAGAAACGTCCGAGCCGGGACCGAGGAGGGAGGTCCACGCGAGAATCGTACCGTCTGTTGACTCATCAACCAGTAAGCTCCACGTCCGTTGGATGGTCTCCGACGGGTCCGCGGACTCGAATGCGTGCGCCCAGCTACTGAGCCGCTCGGCCGCGAGCGACTGTGCTGCCGACTCCCAGAGTTTCTGCTTCGTGTCGAAATGGTAGTGAACTAGCCCCTTTGCGCACCCGGCCTCCTCAGCGACCGAGGCGACGGTGACTCCGGACGATCCAAATCGCCGCACCACGCGAAGGGCCGCACCCAGTATGAGTTCTCTGGATGCCTCTCGATCCGTTCTGTTCTTCACCACGGGATCCTCGGTGACTGTCTGAACAGTCAATGTATGCTATCACGAGTCCGGAGACCACTGCCCGCGACGCGTTGGCCAATGGGCCAGGATGCTCTCCACGCCGCGGGCTCCGAACCGTGACAGTTCCTGAGTGAAACCACCGGATCGCCATGGGCGTAGGAGTCCTTGTGCCAATGAGCGACCGAATCGAGTCCCTGCTCAACCCGCTCGCGCGGACCGTCTTGGAGGAGGTGGCGGAGGGGGTGGTTGTGTTCGACAGCGTGGGCCGGCTGGCGTACGCCAACCGGGCTGGGCGCGCCGTGGTGGGCCGCGCCGGTGTCGCGGACGGTCACCGCGCCGGCGTGTTGCCGAAGCTGTCCCGGCTGGGAAGCCGCATCGTCCCGCTGTGGATCGAGGGATCGAAGGTCGGGGAGTTGGTGCTCGTGCCGATGGGTGGGGATGCCGAGGCAGACGCGGACCGGCATACGTTGGCCGAGCGAGAGCGCGACGCCATCGTGGAGACGTTGCAGGCCACGGGTTGGAAGCTGACGGAGAGTGCGCGCCAGCTCGGCATTTCCCGCACGACGTTGTGGCGGCGGCTCAGAGCGTACGGACTCGATCGCGACACGCGTGGCCGATGGTCCCGGTCGTCCTAGCCGCACTCCTGCTCGGCGCGCCGCAGGGCGCGGATACCACCACGTTCCGTGACGACGCCACCGCCGAACTCTATGCGCGCGCGCGTGTCCGACACATTCGGCAGGACTCGCTGGTGCGCAACTACCGGGCGTTGGTGCGCATGCGGCTCGAGGCGTCGGCCGGCCGGAGCCGGTTCGCCCGGCAGACGACCCTGATCGCGCACGAATCAGTCGCCGAAATCGCCTGGCAGCAGCCGAACGATCTGCAGGTTCATGTCCTCGGGTCGCGTGCCGTTGCCCCGATCGTCCGCATCATCCAGGGGCTCGGTGGCAACGTCGATGACGATGTCGAGCGCGACCTGCGGCGCGATCTGGTGCCGGACCGTCCATGGTTCATCCCGCGCGCGCTCGGGGACAGCATTCGTCTCATGGGCGTGCCGGAACACGCCGCGCTTCATCCGATGGCGGACGCAGCCACGGAGTACTATCGCTTTGCGATCACCGATTCGGTGCTGCTCGTGTTGCCCGACCGGTCCATCCGGACGTACAAGATGCGCGTGGAGCCCAAGCGCCTTGGAGCCGCACTCGTCGCGGGTGACATGTGGATCGACGCCGAGACGGCGGACATCGTGCGGTTCGGCATGGTGTTCCTCGGTGACTACGTCTGGGACGACCCCAGGGGCGGGACGGCCGCAGACAGCGCCGAGGCGCGGAAAGAGAGCGCGACCGCCGCGAAGTTTCTCTCTGTCGAGGCGATGGTCGAGTACGCGTTGGTCGATCGGCAGTACTGGATGCCGTATCGGCAGCTCCTGGCGATCACGGCCGAGATCCCGTGGTTCGTGAACATGTCGATTCCCGCGATGGCGGTCACGACGTTCAGTGACTACCGGGTGAACGACAACCCGCCGCTCGACTTCGCCCTCCCGCGCGACAGTCTGCTCACGGAGGAGGGGAATCACCGTGTTGTGACGCGTGTCCGGCCGGCCGACGGCGCAGGCCTCGAGCCGGAGAGCGTCTCGGGACGCGACCTGCGCGCCGAGCGGGGGTATGTCCGGGCGGGTACGTGGAGCGACGGCCGCTGGGAAATGGACGTGCCTCCCGCTGACTCGCTCGAGGCGTTCCCATGGGAGGCCAAGCTGGCGACGGTCGAGGATCCGGAAGAGGCGCGCCGCGTGCGCGAGACCTTCGCGGAGTTGAGCGCGCTTGCGGAGGACCTGCCGCCGGAGATGACGGGGCGTCGGGTGTTCGGGCTGGCCTGGGAGCAGGTGGCCGACATCGTGCGATTCAACCGGGTGCAGGGTCTCTCGGTGGGGCTCGGCGTGCAGCTGCGTCCCGGACCCGCCTTCACCACGCTGCTCCTGACGGGCCGGTTCGGGTTCTCGGATCTGCGGCCGAACGGCTCGGCGACGTGGCGCCGCGAGGGCCCCGTCGGGCGGCTCGATCTGACGGGCTTCCACACGGTACGGGAGACCGAGCCGTGGACGCACGGACTGGGGATCGGCAACTCCCTGAATGCACTCTTCGTCGGCCACGACGACGCCGACTACTATCTGGCGTCCGGTGGCGCACTCGCGCACACGTGGAACTACGGCCCCCTGCGGAACGTCGAACTGCGGCTCGGTTACGAGCACCACGCCGGGATGGAGGTGGCGACGTCGTCGGTGATCGCGGACATCTGGGGTGACGGTACCTTCCCGGAGAACCCCGCGGTCACGGAAGGCTGGTTCTTTCGCGGCTCCGTGATGCGCAACGACCGAATCGGGTTCGTGAGCATCGGTCCCGGTGTGGAGGTGCTTGCCGGGGCCAGCGGCACGGGCGTCCGCGCGTGGGCCTCGGTGGGGATGACGTTCACCGTGCTCGGCCTGGGCGGATCGGTGCAGGCGCGGGCAGGCATCGCACGCGGTGACTCGTTGCCGCAGACGGACTTCCGTCTGGGAGGTCCGCAGACGGTACGTGGATACGACTACGGGGTGCGCCGGGACCGTGAGTTCTGGGCGGGGCAGGTCGATCTGGCCCTGGTGCGGTCCCGCGTGCTGGCGCCGGTCGTGTTTTTCGACATCGGCGACACCTTCGACGGCGACCCCCTGCTCGGTGCCGGGGCCGGGCTGTCGCTCCTGAACGGCCTCGTGCGGTTCAATCTCTCCAAGGGGCTCCGGCCCGACGAAGCCGTCCGGTTCGATCTGCTCTTCCGCGCACCCCGGTAGGTCCCTAGGTTGCAGCGCAGTGCAGCCACATCCCTTCATCGTCGACGAGTACGTGCGGTGGTCGGATATCGACCCGGCCGGGATTATCTTTTACGGCGCGTACGTTCGCTTTTTCGAGATCGCGGAAACCGAACTGTTCCGGGAAGCGGGCGTTCCCTACAGTGAAGTGTTCGATCGGTTCGGGATCTGGCTGCCCCGGGTGCACCTCAGCTGCGATTTCGAGTACCCGGCCCGGCTCGACGATCGTTTGCGCGTGGCGGCGTACTTTACCGAATTCGGCCGCAGCTCGATCCGGATCAACTTCGACGTGGTGCATCTCGGCGCCGGCGTGCTCGCGGCGACGGCAGAAGAAGTGCTCGTCTGCACGGATCGACAGACGCGACGACCGATACCACTTCCCCAGGGGCTCCGCGACGTCCTCGAACGCTTCGGCCTGAGTCGGGACGAGGCGAGGAGGCACCTGGGGATCGCCAATGGAGCCATGACGTGAAGATCTCGTTCAGTCTGTCCGTGTACGTCGTCCTGCTGGCGCTCGCGGCGTGCGGTGGGAAGGAGGAGAGTGGTGAGCGGGAAGGGGATGTCGCCGCCCTCGAGAGCGAGGACCCCATCTCGGTCGACACGGTTCCGATGCCGGACTTCCCCGAGCCGCGGCGGGGGTGGCTCGTCGCGAGCAGCGCCGGGGCGTACGATCTGCGAGGCGAATGGCAGGCGCGCGCGGCGATCTGCGACGACCCCCCCGTGCTCGAAGTTCTCGCCGACCAACCGGGCTTCGGGACGCTGATCCTGCTGCAACTGCCGGCGCCCGATGCGCGGCTGACGCGATATCCCATCGTGGTCGTCGACTCCGGCGTGCCCGAGCCACCCGCCGCGCAGATCGGGGTACAGCTGTTTCAGGATCGGAGCTCCCACGCGTTCCAGGGACTCTCGGGCGAGGTGGAGGTCTATGGCTTCGCCGAGCGGGTGAGCGGACGGTACGCCGTCACCCTGCGGGAGATCCAGACGGACGACGAGGCGAAGTACGCCGGCGTGTTCGATGGCATCCCGATCGAGCCGCTGCCAGCGGAGATGTGCCTGGCGATGAAGGAGGCGCTGGCCGCGGCGGACTCGAGCGGACCCCTGGAGGAGCGGAGGCAGTGAGCGAGGCCGTCCGATGACGGACCAGACCTACTTCCGAAAGGGCTTCGGTCTTCGGCGCGAGATCGAAGGAGATCTGGCCGCCGACTATCATTCGAGGCTCGTCGACCGGATCCGGGCGGGCGGGCACGTGCTGGAGGTCGGAGACCTCACCTTCCGACTCGCCCAGGAGTTCGGCTTCTGCTACGGCGTCGATCGCGCCGTCGAGTATGCCTACGAGACCCGTGCGCGCTTCCCCCAGCAGCGGGTCGTGCTGCTCGGCGAGATCATCCACAACCCGCACGTCAACGAGAAGCTGGAGAGCATGGGCGTGGTGATTCTACGCCCTGATCCGGACGGTGGGTTCGACTTTTCGGATCTCACCTCGGACGACGTCGTGCTGGTGCCGGCCTTCGGGGTGCGCGTGGAGGATTTTCAGCGCCTCCGGTCGATCGGGTGTCCCGTGGTGGACACGACGTGCGGCTCCGTCCTGAATGTCTGGAAACGTGTCGAGAGCTACGCGCGCGACGGCTTCACCGCGATCGTGCACGGCAAGCACTTCCACGAAGAGACGAAGGCCACGGCCAGTCAGGTGACCAAGTACGAAGGAGGCAAGTACCTCGTGCTGCGCGACATGGCCGAGGCGGAGTTGCTGTGCCGCTTCATCCTCGGTCGCGCATCCATCGCGGAGATGCGGGAGACGTTCGGTCACAAAGTATCGTCGGCGTTTGCCTTCGACCGTGATCTGAATCGCGTGGGGCTGGCGAATCAGACCACCATGCTGGCCTCGGAGTCCATGGACATCGCGGTGAAGATCGGCGAGGCCATGGCGGAGCAATTCGGCCAGGACCGCCTGGCAGAGCACTTCCGGAGCTTCGGAACCATCTGCTCGGCAACCCAGGAGCGGCAGGATGCGGTGCTCGCGCTGATCGAAGAACCGCTCGACGCGATGATCGTGATCGGCGGGTACAACTCGAGCAATACCAACCACCTCGCCAAGATCTGCGCGCGGAAGGTCACGACCTACCACATCGCGGACGCGGCGTGCATCGACGTGGACCGGGTGGCAATCCGCCACAAGCCGACCGTCGGGACGGCCGAAGCGGAGGTCACGGGGTGGCTGGATGGTGTCCGGCGGATCGGCGTCACGGCCGGCGCCTCGACGCCGAACAACAAGATCGGTGAGGCCATCGAGCGCATCCTCGCCAGCGTGGGCCTCGCGGTCCCCGCGGAATGACGGTCCCCGCGGCCCGGCCGTCCGCTCCCGCCAGTCCGGAGGCCGTGGCTCGCCGTTGGCTCCCATCGGCCACGGCACTGGTCGCGGCCAACCTGATCCCCCTCGCCGGGGTCGTGCTCTTCGGGTGGGACGTCTTCGTGGTCGTCTTCCTGTTCTGGCTGGAGAACGTGATCGTCGGGTTCTTCAATCTGTTGCGCATGCTGTGGGTGGAGCGTGGGGCGGAGCGGTTCCCCCTCGCCAAGCTCCTCGTGATGCCGTTCTTCCTGGTGCACTACGGCATGTTCACCGCGATCCACGGCATCTTCGTGCTCGTGCTGTTCGGGGGGATGGCGGAGCGGGTCTCGGGCTTCCCAGACGTCCGGACGGTCTCCGATCTCGTGACGCAGTACCACCTCTGGATTCCGGTGCTCGCGCTCTTCGCCAGCCACGGCTACTCGTTCGTGACGAACTACGTGGCGGAGCAGGAGTATCGGAGGGTGACGCTGCAGCAACTGATGCAGCAGCCGTACAGCCGTGTCGTCGTGCTGCACCTCACCATACTGTTCGGCGGCTTCCTCGTGATGGCCCTCAAGCTGCCGGTGGTGGGGGCCTTCCTGCTCGTGGTGCTCAAGATCGGGGTCGATCTGCGGGCGCACATGCGGGAGCACGGACGGCTGAAGCCGGAGGCCGCCTAGCCCCAGTCCCTCGATCCGGGCGCATTGCGCCTCAGGTCCTTCAGAAACGCGGACGGGTGCAGGGAACCATCGGCCGCTGACGTGCTAGGCCGCGCCCCGTTGCGACCGACGGATGCCCTGAATCGTCCGACTTCGAGCGGCCGTACCTCCTCCGCGATGATGTTCACGGTGCCGTCATCCCGTGCGAGCGTGCCGAGGACCCACAGGAACGGTTCGCCACGCACGGCGACGCGATCGCGCTCGTAGATCTCCGGACGCACGATGGCGTTCATCATGCCCGCCTCGTCCTCGAGCAGCACGAAGGTGTATCCGCGCGCGGTCTCGGGGCGCTGTCGCGCGACCACCAGGCCCGCCACCTGCACATCGGCGCCGTGCTCGAGATCGTCGAGTCGGTCGCTGCGCCGCACGAGCGGAGGCAGAGTGGGTCGCAACAGGGTGAACGGATGGCCGCTCGCGGCGAACCCGAGCACCTCGTACTCCGCGACGAGACGCTCGTCCGCCGCGAGGTTGCCGAACCGCACGCTCTCGTAGGGGTGGACGAGCGGCAACTCCAGCTGCCGACGAACCCGCGAGCGCTCCGGCCGCTCCGTCTTGGGCGGCAACCAGAGACCGATCTGCCACAGCAACTCGCGCCGCGTCAGTCCGTATGCGTCGCACCCGCCGACCCAGACCAGGTGCTCGATGGCGTCCCGGGACAGCCGTGGCGGCGCCCGGCGCACGAAGTCGCCCAGGCCACGAAATGGACCGTGGCGCTCCCGTTCCGCCACGACTTCTTCGGTGACGTCCCACCCCCAGTCCCGGATGAATCCCAGGCCAATCCGCACGGTGCCGTCCTCCACTGTGCAGTAGACGTCGCTGCGGTTCACGTCGGGGAGTCGCACCTCCACCCCGTGGCGCCCGGCGTCCCGTCCCAGGGCGTCCAGCGAGTAGAATCCCATCGGCTGGTTGTTGAAGAGCGCGGCGTAGTACTCGACCGCGTGATAGTGTCGCAACCACGCCGACTGGTAGGCCAGGAGGCCGAACGCGGCCGAGTGCGACTTCGGAAAACCGAACTCCGAGAAGGCCACGACCTGCTCGAACACCTTGCGGGCGGTAGAAGCCGGAACGCCGCGCTGTCGTGCACCCTCGAGAAATTCCTCCCAGAAGTCCTCCATCAGCTCCCGGGACCGGCGCCGGCTCATGGCGCGCCGCAGCGCCTCAGCCTGGCCCGCCGTGAATCCGGCCAGTGCCTGACACACCTGCAGCACCTGGTCCTGGTAGACGATGACCCCCAGCGTCTCGCCCAGCGCCTCCGCGAGCAAAGGATGCTCGACCGGCGGGAGGTACGGCCGTCCCTCCTGGCGTGCGCGCCGCTGCGCCTCACGCCGTCGGACATAGGGGTTCACCGCTCCCCCCACGATGGGACCGGGGCGAACGATGGCGACCTCGACGGACAGGTCCTCGAGGTTCCGCGGACGTGTGCGACGGACCATCTGGATCTGGGCCCGACTCTCGATCTGGAACATCCCGACGGTGTCACCGGCGCAGATCTGATCGTAGACCGCCTCGTCCGCGAAATCGATGCGGCTCAGGTCGGGCGGCTCTCCCTCCTTGCGGGCGACCAGCTCGACGCACTCCTCGACGAGCGAGAGCATGCCCAGGGCGAGAAAGTCGATCTTGATGAACCGGGCATCGTCGCACGAATCTTTGTCCCACTGGCACACGACACGATCGGGCATGGCGGAGCGCTCGAGCGGGACGATCTCCACGAGCGGACGGCTCGAGATGATCATGCCGCCGACGTGCTGCGAGACGTGTCGGGGCAGGCCTGCGATCTCCTCGGCGAGGTCGCAGAGATCGCGCCAGAGCGGCGCGTCGACCCGGCCGGCGAACCCTGGCAGCTTCTGCATCTCCTCACGCAGTGCGCCGGCGGAACGGTGGCTGGCGAGCTTGGCGATCTGCTCGATCTCGCCCGGCGGCAGATCGAGTGCCTTGCCCAGCTCGCGCACGGCCGACCGCAGCCGGTAAGTGGGGAAGGAGCAGACCAGGCCGACGTGCTCGTCACCGTACCGCCGGTACACGCGCCGGATCAGCTCCTCGCGGATCTCCCGTGGGAAGTCGAGATCGATGTCGGGGACCGACGCCAGCGTCTCATTGAGGAACCGCCCCAGGAACAGGCGGTTGGCGATCGGATCGATGTGCGAGAGTCCGAGGAAGTAGCAGACGATCGACGAGACGGAGGATCCACGACCGCGGCCAGGCAGCAGGTTCCCGTGGGCGCGACGGCTCCCGCAACGCACGTCGACCGCGACTTGACGGGCGAGCTCGAAAAGGTCGTGGTAGACCAGAAAGAAGCCGCACAAGCCGTGATGGTCGACGAGGCGCAACTCGTCCTCCAGCCGACGCTCCGCCTCGGCGCGATGGGAGCTGTCGGGCGGGTACAGCTCGTCGAGTCTGCCGCGGCAGAGCTCGGCGATGGCCCGCGGCGCCGGCGTGCGGTCGGCGCCGTGGAAGTCGGGAAAGACGTAGCCGAGGTCGCGGGTGAGGTCGAACGCCGCACAGCGCTCGGCGATGACCAGGGTGTTGGCGATGGCATCGGGGCGGTCCCGGAACAGCGAGGAGATCTGCTCCGGCGGCCGGAGATGGAACTCGCTGTTGGGGCGACGCACATCGTGCGAGCCGTCGAGGGTCGTGCGGTGGCGGATGGCGACCAGGGCGTCGTGCAACCGATGCCGTTCCCGCCGGTGATAATGGACATCTCCGGTCGCGACCAGTGAAAGCCCGGCCTCGTCACCCAGGTCGATGAGCGAGTGCGTGAGGGCCCGATCCCCCCGCACCGCGTTGCGCTGCAGCTCGACGAAGAATCGGTCCCGCCCGAACACCGCCCGGCACCGGTCCAGGAAGCGACGTGCCGCCGGTACACCCTCGCGGCGGAGCAGCGTGGGCAGCAGACCTGCCCGGCATCCGGAGAGCAGGAGCAGCCCGTCGTGGCGCGCCTCGAGGGAGGCGAAATCGAGCCGCGGATCCCGCCGGTCCTCGCGCGCGAGGTGCGTTTCGGTGAGGAGGCGGCAGAGATTGGCATAGCCCTGCGGGGTTTCGGCGAGGAGGGTGACGTGAGTGCCGTCGAGGAGCGTCACTTCCGTGCCGGTGATGGCCTGCAGGCCAAGGGGCTTCGCCGCCTGGGCGAACGCCATGGAGCCGTACAGGCCGTTGTGGTCGGTGAGCGCGAGCGCGGGATAGCCGAGGTCCGCCGCCTCGAGAGCCATCTGCTCGGGCAGGGAAGCGCCATCCAGGAAGGAGAATGCGGAATGGGCGTGGAGTTCGACGTACCGCATGGCAACGGCAGGGGCGACCGGTTCCCCCGCTACGGCATCTGCGCGAACCAGGCGCCGTGCTGCAGGTCCTCGAACAGCACGATGTGTGCGCCGCCCGCGAGCACGACTTCGACGTAGCGGCGGACGAGGGGCTCCCTCCACCACTCGTCGTCGATGCGCCAGGTTTCGAGCACCTCCTCGACGGTGGTGTCGTCGACCGTCGTGGGGCGACCGCGATCGTCCACGGCGACCTGTGCGGCCCGGGGGAGGTTCAGGGCTCGAAGTCGATCAATGCGTAGCGACGCTCGGGAATGCGCGACCATGGCTGTACCTCGACGACGTGAAAGAGTCGGGAGCGTCGGAACCGGGTGCGGATTTCGCCGGCCGCGGCGGTCAGCGCACGGTGGCGCCCGCTCCGCGCGGCGCTCTCGGCATCACGGGCAAACAGCTGCAGCTCGCCGGTGCCCGGAGCGAAGGAGACGAACTCCACCTCGAGGTGCTCGACGGCCCCGCCCGGTGGCGAGGCGTCGAGGCGCGCGCGGAGCGGCAGGGCGATCCGTGCGCGGTCGGCGGACGGATCCTTGAGGGTGGCCGCGGCCATCCAGGACGACCCGTGTTCGAGATCGGCACGGACGCGCACGACCTGCACCCGCCACCCCGTCCTCCGGGGATGCGCGAGCGCCCGCTCGAGCAGTTTGTCGATGGCGTGAGCGAGCATGGACCGATCGGCGATCGGGGCAGGGAAGTCGAAACCGGCGCCGATCGGCTCCGGCCGCTCACGGCCCGTCACCGGCTCGCTGACGAGCCCCCGGGCCAGCTGCCACGCGCGGCGACCCTCGCGCCCGAACTGGGAGACGATGGCCGGTTCGGGCAGCCCGGCGACATCGGCCAGCGTCCCGAGGCCCAGCTGCCGCAGGCGCCGATGGGTGCTGCCATCGATGGGCAACACCGCGACCGGCTGGTGCCGGAGAAATGCCGCGCCGTCCTCGTCCCGGATAACCAGCGGTGCGCCGGGCCTGGCGCGCGCGGCCGCGACCCACGCGAGAAACTTTCCGCGGGCCCACCCGAGCCGCACGTGCCGGGTGCCGCTGGACCACTCTCCCCCCCCCACCGTGCGGGCGATCAGGTCCAGCTGTCGTTCCGGTCCTCCATGCAGCCGTTCCAACCCGTCCACGCCCACGAACACGCGTCCCAGTTCGGCCGGCTCGATGACGGGACTCACCGTTTCCAGGGCGAGCAGGAGTTGTGTGAAAGCTTCGTCGTAATGCACGGGGTCGGGCTCGCGCAGCGTGAGCGCCGGACAGAGGCCGATCGCCTGGCTGACCGTCATGCCTGCCCGCACCCCGGCACGCCGGGCGGAGGCGGATACCAGCCACAGGCGCCTCGTGTCGGTCGGCGCGAGCAGCGCCGTCGGGATGTGGACCAGCTCGGGGTGCCGGCGTTCCTCGCAGCGCAGGGGGAAGAGGGGAACCCAGAGGCAGACGGCGTGCTCGCTCGTGAGGGAACGCATGGCCCTACGCGCTCCTGGCGAACAGGCTCAGCTGGGTGTCGGGCGCCGGAACTCGTGGCTGCTCCCGTGCGCCGTCGGTGCGAGGGATGCCGTACTCCACCGCGATCCGGTCGAACCGGCGTTGCAGCGCCACCTCGTATGCCCCGGGTGCCTCCGGGCTGTGGTGGTACGCGGCGCGGTACCGTCCCGCCAGGTGAGAGGCGTGTCGCTCGACGACGGGGAGGAGTCGGGACCGGACGTCGGGGTACAGCCGCAGGGTGCTCGGGAAGACAAACTGCGCGCCGGCCATTCTTCCGGCACGCATCAGTGCCCGGATCTGCTCGCTCGAGTCGGTGATCCCGGGGAGGATGGGGGCCACGATCAGTCCGGCCCTGAGCCCGGCGGCTGCCAACCGGCCGAGCGCACGCAGCCGGGTGTGCGGCAGGGGGGAGCGGGCCTCGAAGCGGTCGATCACCGCCGGATCCATGCTGATGAGCGAGACGTACACCGAGACGAGATGGCGATCGGCGAGCCGGCGCAGCAGATCGATGTCACGGGCCACCAGCGGGCTCTTGGTGATGACGCCGACGCGCAGGCCCTGCTCGCTGCAGAGCCTGCCGAGGATCGCGCGCGTGAGCTGGTACTGCCGTTCCGCGGGCTGATAGGGATCGGTGGCCGTACCGATGATCAGGCTCTGCGGGCCGTCGCGAGCCGTGCGGCGTCGCACCAGGGCGAGATCGCGATCGAGCGCGGCGAGGACCGTGTTGCGGGCCTTGACGAAGATGCGGTGCTCGAACGGCTCGAGGCCCGCCGGGCTGCCGAGGTCGGCGAATTCCTGTGCGGTGATGCGGTCGTCGGCCCAGGCGCGCTCCACGACGTAGCGGTGCGCAAACCGCGCATAACAGTAGGTGCAGCCGAACTCGCATCCTACGTAGGGGTTGATCGACCAGAACCCCATGCCGGTGGACTCGGGCGAGTTGACGATCGTCCGCACCGGCAGCTCCACGAACGTCGTGCCGCGCCGCCGCTCGTCGAGCACGGGGAGTCGAGTCGAGGAACGGTCGACGAGCGGAGCCGCTACGCCGTTCAGCCGCATTTTCCCCAACCGCAGCAGGGGCAGAACGCGCAGGCCGAAGCGCGGGCGAGCCGGTTCCCGCACTCGGGGCACCGGATTTCTCCAGGCTGATCGACCACGTCCGGCGTATATTCCACAACCCGTTGCAGTATATACGCTTGCCGGCTTTGGCGCCTGCCTGTTTTCGGGTTTTGTTCGGTCATATAAACCGAATATAACCCGAAAATCGTGCACTGCAACCCATCATTCCTGCGCGCACTACACAAGGCGAAGTCTGGCGTGCCTGCAGGGGATGTGTGCCGTTCTCAGCGAGGAGACTTGCCGCGCTTGCTACCTCCCCTCCGAGTGACGAGATTGCCTCCGCCACGTCACGGCTCCGTCACATCCTGGTAACGACAACAGTCGATCACGGGCAGCGTTTTGCACGCAACTGCACCTCCGATCGTTTCACGCGCTCCGGGCTTCACGTCCCATCCTCTCGCGCGCGCGCTCGCCGTCGTTCTGCTCCTCTTCTTCTTCTTGGTCGGCGTCAACGGTCTCGGGGACGGGTTCAAGGCCCTGGGGCAGGGGCTGCTGGATTCGTTCTTCAGGGCGACCGAGAACCCGTTCATGGGGTTGATGGTGGGGCTGCTGGCCACGACGCTCGTGCAGAGCTCGTCGGTGACGACCTCGCTGATCGTCGGGCTGGTGGCCGCGCCGGAGAACCCGCTGCCGATCGCGAACGCCATTCCCATGGTGATGGGGGCGAACATCGGGACGACGGTGACCAACACGATCGTCTCGCTGGCGCACATGGGGCGGAAGGAGGAGTTCCGCCGGGCGTTCGCGGTGGCGACGTGCCACGACTTCTTCAACTACCTGTCGGTACTCGTGCTGCTGCCGCTGGAGCTGCTGACGGGATACCTGCGAAAGACCGCGACCTGGCTCGCGGGGTACCTGACGGGACTCGGCGGCGTGACGTACGACAGCCCGCTCAAGGGTCTGCTGAAGGCGGCGCAGAAGCCGATCAAGGGCGTGCTCCACTCGGTGTTCGGATCCGAGCACCTGGCGGCGATCGGGCTGATCGTGGTGAGCGTGGCGCTGATCTTCACGGCCCTGATGCTGCTGGTGCGCGTGATGCGGCGGGTGATGGACACCCGAGTCGAGGCGATCGTGTCGCGAGGGCTGCACCGCTCCGCGCTGTATGCCATTCTGGTCGGGATGCTCGTGACCGCGCTGGTGCAATCGAGCTCGATCACCACCTCGCTCCTGGTGCCGCTCGCCGGCGCGGGGCTGCTCACGCTTCCGCAGGCATTCCCCATCACCATCGGGGCGAACATCGGTACCACCGTCACCGCGCTCCTGGCGGCGCTCGCCGTGACCGGACCGAACGCGCAGGCGGGTGTCACCATCGCGCTCGTACACCTGCTGTTCAACCTGTCCGGCACGTTGCTGATCTACCCGACACCCGCGATCCGGCGGATCCCCCTCGACGCTGCGAGAGCGCTGGCCGACGTCGCCGCGAAGTCGCGCGTCTGGGCCCTGCTGTACGTCGCGCTGTTGTTCTACGGTCTGCCGGCACTGTTGACGGTGGTGCACGAATTCATGCAGTAGTCGCAGGAGCTTTGGAGGGATCTATGCTTCGGGAGTTGTTGAGCATTTTCCGTTCGGGCCAGCCACTGAGCACCATGGGTCAGCAATTCGCCACGATGCTGAACCTGACCTACGACATGACGCTCACGGCGGGCGACGTGTACTTTCTGGGGGAAGCCGCGCCCGACGTGCGGACGCAGATCTACGAGGCGGACGTGCAGGTCAACATGATGGAGCGCACGATCCGCAAGGAAGTGATCGCGCATCTCTCCGTGCGCGGCAACACGGCCTCGCTCCCGTACTGCCTGCTCCTCATGAGCCTGGTGAAGGACGTCGAGCGGATCGGCGACTATGCCAAGAACCTCTCCGAAGTGCACGAGTACGACCCCGGCATGCTGCCCGATGACGATATCGTGGCCGAACTGCGGGAGATCCGCAGTGGAGTGGAGAGTGCGTTCGCGGCTACGGCGGACGTGTTCGGCCGATCGGATCGCGAGCGGGCGCTGGCGCTGATCAAGCAGGGCCGCGATCTCACCCATCGGTGCGACCTGCTGGTCAAGCGGATCGCCGGGAGCCCGTACGCCGCCGGCACGACCACCGCGACCGTCCTGGGAGCGCGATACTACAAGCGGATCGCCGCGCACGTGCTCAACGTGCTGTCGAGCGTGGTGATGCCACTCCACAAGCTCGATTACTACGACGAGTCGGAGATTGCCCACGCCGACGACGACGAGAAGTGAGGCCGCGCCGCGTATGAAGTTCCACCTGCTCCCGCGCAACGAGGACTTCTTCGGTCTGTTCGTCGAGGTCGCCAATCGGGCCCACACGGCGTCCGGTCACCTGTACGAGTTGTTTGCCGGCGATGGGAGCCGGCGCCCGTACTGGGTCGAGCAGATCAAGCGGCTCGAGCACGAGGCCGACGGCCTGACCCACGAAGTCGTCACTCGGCTCGACCGCACCTTCATCACGCCGATCGACCGCGAGGATATCCACCTCCTGTCCTCGGATCTCGACGACGTGATCGACCGCATCGATGCCATCGCGCGCCGGGCGGAGATCTTCCGGCTGCAGAAGGCGCCGAAGGGCGTCTGCGAACTGTGCGACGTCCTGCGCCAGATCACCGCCGAGATCGCCACGGCGATGTCCAAGCTGCAGGCCAAGGACCACATCATCGACCACTGCATCGAGGCCAAACGGCTGGAAGAGGTAGGCGACGCGATCTACCACGCCATGCTCGGCAAGCTGTTCGACGAGGAGCGTGATCCCATCGCGTTGATCAAGTGGAAGGAGATCTACGACAAGCTCGAGGCGGCGATCGACGAGACGGAGGACGTCGCCAACGACCTGGAGTCGATCGTGCTGAAGAACGCCTGATGCTCGAGTCGGTCTGGTTCGTCCTGGCGATCGTCGCCGTCGCGCTCATCTTCGACTTCATCAACGGCTTTCACGACAGCGCCAACAGCATCGCGACCATCGTCTCCACCAGGGTGCTGTCGCCCGTCGCCGCCGTGGTCTGGGCGGCGTTCTTCAATTTCGCTGCGGCGTTCGGTTTCGGCACGGCGGTCGCGAAGACGGTCGGAACCGGCCTGGTGGATCTCTCGATCGTCGACCCGCTCGTGATCCTTGCCGGACTGCTCGGTGCGATCGTGTGGGACCTGGCGACATGGTACTTCGGCATCCCGTCCAGTTCGTCCCACGCGCTGATCGGGGGGTACGGGGGAGCCGCCGTGGCGAAGGCCGGCGTGCACGCACTCATCCTCAGTGGATGGGTCAAGCCGATCCTGTTCATCTTCGTGGCCCCGATCCTCGGCATGTTCCTCGGTATGAGCCTGATGGTGGCCACGGCGTGGACCTTCCGTCGCGCGAGCCCGCGCTCGATCGACAAGTACTTCCGCCGCTTTCAGCTCGTCTCCGCCGCCGCGTACAGCCTCAGCCACGGCACCAACGACGCGCAGAAGACGATGGGGATCATCGTAGGTCTCCTGTTTGCATCGCGGGACCTGTTCCGGGACTTCCCCGTCGCCGCCTTCCGCTTGAGCACCGCAAGTGAGATTCCGACGTGGGTCATCCTGTCGGCGCACGCCGCGATCGCCCTCGGCACGATGGCCGGGGGGTGGCGTATCGTGAAGACGATGGGCTCGCGACTCACCAAGCTGAAGCCGGTGCACGGGTTCTGTGCCGAGACTGGCGGGGCGATGTCGGTGTTCCTCGCTTCGGGGCTCGGCATCCCGGTGAGCACGACGCACGTGATCACCGGCGCGATCGTGGGCGTGGGCTCCGCCCAGCGCTTCTCGGCGGTCCGCTGGGGCCTCGCGGGCCGCATCGTGTGGGCCTGGGTCCTCACGATCCCGGCGTCGGCCGGGATCGCGGGCATCGTGTACCTCGCGCTGCACGTCGTGATCCGCTGAGTCCTCGCTGTCCGGGGCGGGGCTCATCGGCTTCCGTCGCCCGCCAGCACGCCGACGATTCGCACGTCGGGTGTGCCGCCGCCGCGGCGACCGTGTCGCGCCACCCACGACCGCAGGCTTCGGGGATCCGCCCCTTGCCGGAGCACCGACGACAGCTCGCGCTCGGCGCCCACCGTGCATCCGGCGGCGAGCCGGTCGAGTGCCCGGTCGAGCATGTCGATGGCCGTGGCGTCACGCCGGCGACCTGCCTTCCCGCCTTCCGCGAGGATGAGCCGCCGGAGCTCCGTGGCCCCGCGATTGACCGGGCCGCGACCCGCCAGCCGCAGCCTGTGCCGCAGCAGGTCGAACAGCGCCGAGATGAGGTGCGCCGGGACATCGGCTCCGTTGGGGGGGGCCTGTTCAAGCGCCGCGAGCGTCGCGGCGATCGCCCGGTAGTCCGAAGTCGGTACCGGGGGATCACCGGACAGCACGAGCATCTCGGGGACCTCTCCGCCCGCGACGCGCCAGCACACGGCCGCCGCGAGGGCCGCGGGGCCCCGAACCACGGCGAGCACCGGCCTGGCGCGATCCGGCAACCGGTCGCGGCGCTCGCTTGGACGGCACAGGCGCTCCCTCGTCTCGAGCATCGCGTTCATCACCTGTGCCTGGCCCACTCGGCTCGTCTGCGGTACGACGACGGATAGCTGGCGTCGGACCTTCTCGGCCAGGTGCCGGCCCAGCCGGATCCTCCGCTCGTGCTCCGGGGGCGGTGCGAACCAAACGACGCGCGCGACCTCGTGCAGCGCACCCAGCCGTGCGATGCGCCCCACCCGCTGCGCGAGCCGCAGGGGTGTCCAGGGGAGATCGTAGTGCACGATGGTGTCGGCATCCTGCAGGTCGAGTCCTTCGGACGCGAGGTCGGTCGCGATCAGGACCCGCACACCTCCGCCGGGTGTGGGAGCGCGGACCGCACGGGCGCGCGGCGCAAACGCGTCGAGCACCGCATCCACACTGATCGGTCCGGAGGCGATGCGA
>Ga0209536_100006777_pt1 | contig 17439 bp, 15 predicted proteins | sample DeeMarSeWOR28_12_FD_187461 | JGI IMG/M metagenome (GOLD analysis project Ga0209536, IMG submission 187461) | Marine sediment microbial communities from White Oak River estuary, North Carolina - WOR-2-8_12 (SPAdes) (version 2) | ecosystem: Environmental > Aquatic > Marine > Intertidal zone >... | reverse complement strand
ACGATAATGCCGGCCTGCGGCCCGCCAAGGAGTTTATCCCCGCTGAAGGTAACAAGGTCAACCCCCGAACGGATTACCTCGCTGACCGTGGGTTCGCCGTACACACCATACTTTTCAAGGCCTATCATGCATCCGCTGCCGAGGTCAGCTGCCACCGGTATCCTGAATTCTTTTCCGAGTTTTACAAGGTCGCCTGTGGAAACCTCCTCGGTAAAACCGATGACCTTATAGTTGCTCTGGTGCACTTTTAATATCATTCCGGTGTTTCCGCACACAGCGTTTCTGTAATCAGCAAGATGCGTTTTGTTCGTCGTCCCGACGTCCCGCAGTATGGCGCCGCTGGACTGCATGACCTCCGGAATCCTGAACGACCCGCCAATTTCGACGAGCTCACCCCTGGACACGATGACTTCCCTGTTTCTCGCAAAGGTATCGAGACAGATCAGCACCGCAGCTGCGTTATTGTTCACAATGATCGCATCTTCTGCGCCGGTCAGTTCCTTGATGATCCCCTGAATGGTAGAGTACCGTTTCCCCCGTTTTCCTTTTGCAATGTCATATTCGAGGTTTGAATAACTCCCCGCAGTGTTCACGATGTTTTCAATCGCTTTTCCGGAAAGGAGTGACCGTCCCAGGTTGGTATGGATCACAATGCCCGTTGCATTGATTAAGGGGACCAGCTTGTACGCGGAATGTTTTTTGATTGCCCTTTCGATTTCACCGGCCATCCCCTCAATCGATACGTCAGGGGATGATCCGTCAAGGATTTCCCTGCGCCGTGAATCAATGACCTCCCGTATGGAACGAAGCACAATCCTCCGGTAATATGATTGCAGCCATTGCTCGCCATAAGAACTTTTGATGTATTCATCGACTGACGGTAATGTTGCGAGTTTTTCTCTTGAGGTCATGTGTTATTTATATAAGATTAAAATGTTAAATGTCAAAACTGTCAAATCCCAACCATCAAATTTCAAATAACAAATAAATTCCAATAATTAATGTTCAAAACTCCAAAGTCTGGAATTTTGTTTTTGATATTTGTTGTTTATTTGTTATTTGTCATTTTCTTTGGTCAGCGTTCTCCATTCTCTCCGCCAGCAGCCGCCAGTTGCAGCCATGCAGTTCCCTGACCAGTTTATGCATTTCTCCGCTTTCCACGAGTTTGACCCTCTCTGAATCCTGTTCGACCCCGTGGTACTGAAGCATGATAAAAAAAGCCTGATCAACGTATTTCTTCACCGGGTCCATCACATCTTCTCGGCGCGTGTGATACGGGTCTTCCCCTGCTTTGCACGGTGCTCCAAAAACATTAAACTGTCTGCAGGCCATGGGCCGCATGGGATGAATGGAACAGACCCCCTCAAGGAGGAACGGACAGGGGTCTGCTTCCCTGAATGCAGCCAGTTGTTTTTTCAGTGCTTCACGCTGAGGGCCGGTCAATTTCTCCGCAGCATACCACGATATGCCGACCAGCTCCAGCGGGTAAACCGGGATGTCCTGATGGGTCCTGCAGCAGTGTGAACACCCTTTTTCACATGCCAGTATTCTCCCCTTTTTCCGCTCTGTCTCGACGGATTTTGATACCCCTTTGTCCATAACATGATATGCATCAAGCAATATCCGGAGCCATGGATGCTGCTGTTCATCACCCGGAAGCGAAAATTTTTTTACTTTGAGAGACGAGGATTTCTTTTTTTGCCTTTTTGCACACATCCTTAAATATACCTTATCCGGTTGATAAATCATAAATTATTCATTTAAACTCAAGGACACACTGACTGTGCTTCCAGATGCACTGAGTTGAGGTCGGACCTCCAGAAACGGAGGTCCGACCTCTGCAAGTCTTATTATGAAACAGGCAATCCTCTTGAAACCGGGCAGCATTGAAATAAGAGACGTCCCTGTCCCTGCGCCGGCAGACGGGGAACTTGTCGTCAAGATAAACACGTCCCTGACATGCGGCACAGATCTGAAAGCCTATAAACGCGGGCATGCACTGATACCGATGCCCGGCCCCTTCGGACATGAATATTCAGGAACGGTCGCTGCAACAGGAAGAGGAGTATCGGGTTTTAAAGAGGGCGACCCTGTCATGGGAGTCCACAGCGCCCCCTGCAATGGGTGCCGCTACTGCAGGAGGGGGCTGTTCAACCTCTGCGAAGTCATCATGGAAAAAAAGGCGCTTGGCGCCTTTGCGGAATACATGCTCGTTCCCGCTCCGGTGGTGCAACAGAATCTCTTTCAGAAACCGGAGCACGTGAGTTTTGAAGAGGCCGCCCTTCTGGAGCCATTTTCATGCGTCCTGCACCCGTACAGCACATTACACATGAATACGATAGAGACTGCACTCATAATGGGCGCCGGACCTATAGGCCTCCTGCACCTTGCCTGCCTGAAGATGCACGGAGTCAGGACGATCGTTTCGGATATTTCCGGGAGCAGGCTATCAACGGCTGAAACAATGGGGGGAACTATTGCAGAAAGCGACACCATCGAAAGCGTTATTGAAAAGAATACAGACTCTCTCGGCGTGGACCTGGTTGTTGAGTGCACGGGGCTTCCGCATGTATGGGAAAAAACCGTTCATTATGTCAGGCGGGGAGGCACTGCCGTGCTCTTTGGCGGCTGCCCCGCAGGCACACGCGTGAGCTATGACACACACCGGTTACATTATGATGAAATAACGGTCTCAGGTTCTTTTCACTATACCCCTCACGATGTGAGGCGTGCCCGTGAGATTCTCGTGGAAAAGAAGATCAATGTATCGGCCCTGATTTCAGGAGCCTTCCCTCTGGAGGAATTGACAGAGGCGTTAGATCTTCTCGAAAAGGGGGAGGGAGTAAAATACGCAATAAAGCCGGATCATTGACCACACCGGGAGTGGACACATCGGTCCACTCCCGGTGTGGTCTGGCATGATTTTATGAAAGTCGCGAAGCTCTACAGTTTTTATGATATACGGATAGAGGAAGTGCCCCTGCCCGAACCAGGTCCCGGTGAGGCCCTCATAAAAACAAAGGCGTCAGGCATCTGCTCCGGTGACGTAATGCCCTGGTACATCGAAAAGAAGGCCCCGCTCGTCATCGGGCATGAACCGGCAGGTGAGGTTGTCGCGTGCGGCAGCGGAGTAACCGGCGTAAAGCCCGGCGACAGGGTTTTTGTCCACCACCATGCTCCGTGCATGGCATGCAGACACTGCATGAGGGGCGATTTTGTGCAGTGTGAACAGTGGCGGAGATCGCAGATAATCCCCGGGGGCATAGCCGAGTATGTCCTCATTCCTGAAGGGAACCTGAAAAACGACACCCTTCTGCTTCCCGATGGCGTCTCCTGCGAGGATGCCGCGCTGATTGAACCTGCCGCATGCGTTGTAAAGTCGCTCAGACGCTCCAGTATCAAAAAGGGCGATACTGTCCTGATCATCGGCCTCGGCGTCATGGGCATGATGCACCTTCTTCTCGCTCCGCATTACGGGGCAGCCAAGACCATTGGAGCTGACATGGTTGATTTTCGCCTGAAGAAGGCGGAAGGCCTCGGAATCGACTGCACCATAAATGTTGATCAATGGGACCTCGCTGACGTAATCCCCGCTCTGACAGAGCACAAAGGGGCTGATATCGTAATTGCCGGTCCCAACAGTGTTGACGTAATGGAGAAGGCCATACAGTGCGCTGCACCGGGCGGGACCGTGGTCCTGTTTACCCCTGCCATGCCGGGTGAAGCATTAACCATGGACCCAAATTACATCTACTTCAGAGATATCAGTATTGTAGCGAGTTATTCCTGCGGACCGGATGATACCCGGAGAGCGCTGCAGATTATAGAGAAAGGGATCATCAATGCCGGCAAGCTCGTTACCCACAGGTTCAGCATTGATGATACGGAAACAGCATATCGAACAGTTGCAGAGGGAGCCGATTCATTAAAGGTCCTGATTGTGTTTGACTGATCACCTATTACCTGTTACCCATCACCCATTACCCTGTGTGATACAATAAAGTGCCATGAAAGTACTCGTTGCCATGAGCGGTGGAGTCGACTCCTCTGTCGCCGCTTACTTACTGAAAAAGCAGGGGCATGAAGTCGCCGGGCTCAGCTTTGAACTCTGGGACAAAAGGGACCTGAAAGACTCCGGCACATGCTGTTCTGTTGAGACCATTCAGCTGGCAAAATCGGTTGCGGACAGTCTCGGCATCGACCACTTTACAGCAGATGTGAGAGACGTGTTCTACAGCCGGGTCATCGAGAGTTTCTGTGAATCCTATTTAAAAGGTATAACCCCGAACCCGTGCATCCTCTGCAACCAATATATTAAATTTGATTTTCTTCTCCGGAAGGCAGCCGAACTCGGTGCAGACATGGTCGCAACCGGCCATTATGCCAGAGTAAAAAAGAGGTCAGAGATCAGAGGTCAGAGGTCAGATGAAAACAGCACTGAAGAATCTCATCAAGCTCCCCGGAATCTTTTACTCAAGGGAATTGATGCCCAAAAGGACCAGTCATACGTGCTCTATGTCATGAAGCAGGAGGAACTCGGCAAGACCCTGTTCCCGCTTGGAGAAATGAAGAAATCGGATACGCGCAGCATTGCGGGAGAAATAGGGCTTGTCACTGCACTGAGACCTGAAAGCCAGGAAATCTGCTTTGTCGGAAATAATAAATATGCCGATTTCATGAGAGGCTTTTCGCCGGAGTCTCTGCAGCCCGGTGCCATTGTTGACATGAACGGCCGGGTGGTCGGCAAACATGATGGGATAGCCTTTTACACAGTCGGCCAGAGACGGGGTCTCGGCATTCAATCATTGAAACCGCATTATGTGGTGAAAATAGATCACGACAACAACACCGTGACGGCTGGATCACGGGATGACGTCATGAAAAATAGCCTTATTGTCAAAGACTTAAACTGGATATGCATGGATGCTCCGGACAGGTCCTTCACAGCCGGGGTGAAAATTCGCTCGACAATGAAAGAAAAGCCTGCGACAGTCAGCCCGATGGATACAAACAGGGTGCGGGTGGTGTTTGATGCCCCCCAGTGGGCACCGGCACCCGGCCAGAGCGCAGTTTTTTACAATGATGATATAGTTGTGGGCGGCGGTATCATCGAATAGCAATAAAATTTTTATTGTTTTATTTTTTAACGGTTCCGTGTATACTGTATGGTGAAATGCCCAAGTACAGGATAGGATGCAGCGGATTCTTATACGAATCATGGAAGGGTGCCTTTTATCCTGAAGGCCTTCCGCACAAGAAGTGGCTCTCATTTTATATGGGAAAGTTCAACACCGTTGAACTGAATGTCACCTTTTACAGGCTGCTTAAAAAAGAAGCCTTTGAACGGTGGTACAAAGAGACCCCTCCTGAATTTTCTTTTTGCCTGAAGGGCAGCCGGTTCATCACCCATGTAAAAAAGCTCAAGGATGTCGAGCTTCCGCTGGCAACGTTTTTTAATGCCACAGCCCCGTTACTCGAAAAACTGGACGTGGTCCTCTGGCAGCTTCCCCCGAACCTGAAGCTGAACATGAAAAACCTTGAGGAGTTTGTCGAAAATCTCAAGCGGTACAACGTCCGCCATGTCTTTGAATTCAGACACAAGAGCTGGCTGTCAAAAAAGGTCTTCAAGCTCCTTTCGACAGCAAATATCGCTGTCTGCATTGCAGACTGGCCTGCCTTTATCGAAGATCCGCCGATTACCGCTGATTTTGTTTATATCCGACGGCACGGAGAAGGTGGTAATTATTCGACAAATTACTCTTCCGAGCAGCTGAAAAAAGATGCCAAAATGATAAAGGACTATCTGAAACTGGGCAAGGACGTTTACTATTATTTCAACAATGACGCGTTTGCGTATGCTCCCAAAAACGCGATCGAACTCAAGATGCGTGTTGAAACCACTATTCCGAAATCTCTGAAAGAAAAGCTTGAGCCAAAGGAAAAGAAACCAAAGAAAACCAAAACAGCCAAAAAGAAACTTGTAAAGACAAAGACTGCTGCCAGGAAGAAGACTGCCGCGAAAAAGTCTACGGCCAAAAAGAAGACAGCAACAAAAGCATCTGCAGCCAGAAAAGCGGTCACATCTAAAAAAATTCTGAAAAAGACCGCAAAAAAATCCTTAAAAGGACGTGCATCGGTTACGCCGAAAAAGGCCCTCCCAAAAACAAAGAAAAAAACTGCAAAGAAGGCTGTGGTAAAAAAAGCTGTGAAGTCACCTTCCAAAGCTAGAAGAAAAACCGTTAAAAAGAAGAAATAGTGACGTGGTCCGTGATCTGTCGTCCGTTTTCCGTAAACCGACTGCTGCATACTGACTGCCGATTACCGACTCCTGACTGATGACGAACAGAACCATTCATAGGGCATGGCCTGTTTTAAAGGCGCAGGTACAAGGGCTTGATATGCCATGGCTCGAAAATATGGTGAACTCATCGACCGGCCGGAGAGACCCCTTCAAAGTGCTCATATCCTGCTTATTGAGCCTCAGGACCCAGGACAGGACAACGGGAATCGCCTCGGAAAGACTCTTTGCACTGGCGCCTGATGTAAAAACCATGTCTGCACTCCCGGTCAAAAAAATAGAAAAAGTGATTTACCCTGTCGGTTTTTATAAAGTCAAAGCTGAACGGATCAAAGCGCTTTGTTCTGTCCTGATAAACAAATACAATTCAAAGGTTCCCTCTGACCTTGATGAACTCCTGACCCTGAAGGGCGTTGGAAGAAAAACCGCGAATCTCGTTGTTACCCTCGGCTACAGAAAGCCCGGTATCTGTGTTGACACCCATGTCCACAGGATCACGAACCGGTGGGGATATATTGAGTCAAAAACTCCGGAGCAGACGGAATTCGCATTGCGGAACATACTGCCCAGACAATACTGGCTCGAAATTAATGGCCTCCTCGTTGCCTTTGGCCAGGGCATATGCAAACCCATATCACCGCTCTGCACCAAATGCGCGATCAGCAGATTCTGCGATGCCGTTGGCGTAACAAAGCACCGATAAAATATATCCTCCTTGAATTCTTCAAAGCTTTTTGGTAAGTTAGCCTGACAGGAGGCAACTATTGACAAAACGGCATGTAACCAGTTTTCGACCAGAACACCACCGTGCACAATCCTGTGCTGAAGGCCTCAGTCCGAGAATCATACCGCTTATTACCGGTATGGTAATGCCCCTTCTCTTGTGTCTTTTTCTCTTCTCGTGTTCAACCGCTCCGACAACTGAAGACATAAAAAAGGCCGAATCTCACAATAAGCGGGGGGCGTCGTTTCTGAGCAACGGAGATTTAAATAAAGCGTTTGTAGAATTTCAGGAAGCCCTGAAGATAAATCCGGAAAATAAGGAGACCCTGAACTATCTCGGTTATATCAGTTACCGATACGGGAAAAATAAAGAGGCCGTGTCATACTATAAAAAGGCGCTCGCCATAGACCAGAATTATTCAGAAGCAGTCAATAATCTCGGCGTCGCGTATGCTGCACTGGAACAGTGGGATGAGGCAAGTCTACAGTTTAAAACCGCGTTAAAAGACCCGACCTATCGCACCCCCGACCTCGCATATTCCAACCTCGGTTTTGTGAATTACATGAAAGGTGAATATGGTGAGGCAGAAAAGGCCCTCAGGGAAGCGCTTGTGCGCAACCCCGTGTCCGCACGGACTATGTACGTTCTGGGGCTTGTATACATAAAGCTCGATGATGACAGGCTTGCAATTGATTCATTGATGAAAGCAATAGGGATGGTGCCGGACTATGTGGACGCCCACTGGGAACTGGCGAATATTTACCTCCGGTCAGGGGACAAGGCCAGGGCGCTGAAACATTTCGAAGTCGTTGCTGAAAAAGGCGAAGACGCTGCGAAGGTCCGAAACGCTTCAGAACATATACAGAACCTGAAGTATGCATATTAAAACACTCCCGAACGTATAATGGACACTCCCGGCAATGTTTTAAAAACAGAAAGAGAGCGGCAGCAAAAACCGCTGAAGGATGTTGCCAGAAAACTCAAAATAAATATCAAGTATCTTGAAGCAATTGAGGAGGATGACTACGATGTACTGCCTGCCGACGTATTTGCGCGCTCATATATCCGCCTCTATGCCGATGAACTGGACCTGGACAGTACCAAATTGCTTGGACTGTTTGAAAATATCGGGAAGGCGCCTGCTGCAGAAGAGCTGAAACCGCAGGAGCAGGAAACAGTCCTTCCTCTTTCCGCAGCTGCACAGAAAAAATTTTTCAGACCGTTCCTGTTCTTTGTGGCAGCAGGATTGCTCATCCTGATTTTATTTTTCGTTTCGCAAAAAGATGAGCAGGCGCACGAAAAGACAGAAGCTGTTGATGATAAAACAGCGGTCCATGAAACTGAAAGGCCTGAAATCGAAAAAGAGAAACCGCCCGCTGCAGCAATGCCGGAAGAAAAAAAGGAGAGCGCTGAAGAAAAAAGGATTGTCGTGAAACCTGAAAAAACTGCGGTTCAAGATGAAGAAAAGCCCGTTGCAAAGCGAACTCCCGCACTACCGAAAGAAAAGGCTCCTGCAGAGAAGGCACCCCTTCCACATGAAAAGAAGCCTGTTGTTAAACCGCCCGCGCCGGTCACGGTTTACGAACAAACAGCGGGCGAGATGACGCTGCAAATCGTTGCAACAGAGCTTACCTGGGTATCGCTGAGCATAGACGGCGCGAAACCCAGGGAGTGGCACCTCCGCGCTGGCGAGACGATGACCTTAAAGGGACAGAGGGGATTTCGCGGCAAGATCGGCAATGCCGGCGGCACAAAACTGTACTTTAACAATGAGGATCTCGGTGAGCTGGGCCCGCCCGGCACGATCATTGATATCGTCCTTCCGCGTTAGCACGCTCCTTGTGAATTTTTTATATCTTGGCTATAATGATAATCCGTTTTCAAAACCCGGTTGGCCCAAATAATGGATGGGCATAAACTATTGCAGAATGATCTGTCATTCCCCGACTTGATCGGGGAATCCAGTGTTTTTGAAAAGGGAGTTCCCCTTTTTCACGAGGACAAGCCTGGATTGTCCGGTCCCCGAATACATGGGGACAGGCAAGCCGGACAATGACAAAACGTTGACCTTTATAACCAGAAACTAAATAATTCACTGTGCACGTTCATAAACCCATCCCATAATAAAGGACATAAACGAATGAAAAAAATCACTGTAGTCGGAGCCGGGAACGTAGGAACGACAACCGCACAGCTGATCGCAGAAAGAGCTCTGGCGGATGTGGTGCTCATCGATGTCCTTGAAGGGATTCCGCAGGGGAAGGCCCTCGACATATTTGAAGCCTGCCCGCTCTGGCATTCCGATGCACAGGTGACCGGAACAAATGATTATGCTGATACAGCCGGTTCCGATATCGCCGTCATTACTGCCGGCCTTGCGAGAAAGCCCGGCATGAGCAGGGACGACCTGCTGCACGCTAACACTGCGATCATGAAAACGGTTGCACGGAATATTGCGGATGTCTCGCCGGACTGTATCATTCTCGTAGTGACAAACCCCATGGACCCCATGGCGCAGGTTGCCCGGGAGGTTACAGGGTTCCCGCACCGCAGGGTGATCGGCATGGGCGGTGTTCTGGACACTGCGCGAATGAGGAGTTTTATCTCGCTCAGGACCGGGGCCCACCCCAAAGATATACACGCAATGGTGCTGGGCGGTCACGGCGACCTTATGGTGCCGATGACCAGCCTGACAACCGTACGCGGTGAAAATATATCAGACGTCATCACGCAGTCTGAAATGGAGCAGATCATCCAGAGGACTAAAAACGGCGGCGCCGAGATCGTCGGCCTCCTGAAAAGCGGAAGCGCCTATTATGCGCCTGCTGCCTCAACGGTCGAGATGATAGAAAGCATCCTCGGGATAAAGACGGGTACGCTGCCATGTTCTGTTTACCTGAACGGCCAGTACGGGATAGACGGGGTATATACCGGCGTTCCTGTTACACTCGGCCCGGAGGGACTGAAGGAAATTATCGAAATTGATCTGACGAACGAAGAACTGTCCGCGCTGCGCGCTTCAGCAGAAGCAGTGAGGGAGCTGGTCGGGAAGCTGAACCTTTAACACAATGACTGCTGGCACTTCACATTAAGGCAATTCCATTCTAAAAGAGGAGAAACTATTGTATGAGTAAGAAGGAACGGGAAGAGACGCTGGTACTTATTAAACCTGACGCTCTGAAAAATTCATTGACAGGATATGTGCTGTCCCAGCTGTCCGAATTTCATACCGGACTGCGGTTTGCCGGAGCAAAGATCGTGCATGTCAGTACAATGCTTGCCGAGGAGCACTATGCGGAACATCGCGGGAAGATATTTTTTCCGTCACTCCTGGAGTATATCACGGGACACCTCCACTATCCGGGGCAGCCATGGAAACACAGAGTGATCGCAATCGTGTATCAGGGAACGGATGCGATTAAAAAGATCCGGGACATAGCCGGCCCCACAAACCCTCATATCGCACGGGAGCAGAGGCCGGGGTGCATCCGCGCCCTCGGGACCCTGGTCCCGCTCAAAGACCAGAAAGGCAATGTGGTCGGCGAGAGAATGGACAACCTCATCCACGCATCAGCCAATGCAGACGATGCTGAGCGGGAAATCAAACTCTGGTTCAGGCCGGATGACATACCGCCCGCCATGCACGCCTTTGATAGTGCTGTGAGTGAGGAAGCATATTTCATAAAAGAAAACAGGCTCATCATGCAGTATGAACCCGGCAGCGTCTGCTTTCTCGCACCCGGCAATATTGTCTGGAAGTCTGACCTGGATGCTCTCCGCTTAATGAGCAACGGGGAAGAGGCGCAGTGCACGCTGGAGACAGTGATAGCCAAATATTTTATTAACAGGAGTCAGTAATCGGTAAATCGTCGTGCGACGTGCGTTGGCCGAATGAGGACAAATTACAATTACCAAAATTCAAAGAAATGGCAAAGTCTAACGTTTGGAGTTTTGAACATTGACCATTGGAGCTTATTTGGTATTTGGATTTTGTTATGTGTAATTTAGTTGTTCATCCAGCGATATTTGTTATTATGCATACCCGGCGCGCATCCTTCGCCGTACGACGCTCCACGATCATTCTGCTATCGATTGTATAAATGAATCTGCTTCATTGATTGATGCTTCCATCTCCCTGATCAGGGAGGCAACATCGGCCTCAATGGAAATGAGTTCCCCCTGAAGGGAGGCAATGGCCTGCGCGTTCAGGTTGTGCTTCAGAAACAGCACCTGGTCCCGGAACGCAGAGAGCACCGGGGCGATCTTTTTTTCAGCCCGCTTCATGGCGCCTATCAGCTGCGTATATTTTGTCTTCGTCTGTTTCAGCTGCTTCTCACTGCTGCGGCGAAGACTGCTGTTTGTGTATTGATCAAGCTCGGCATTCCATTCCTCAAACAGGTCTTCTGCAACACCCTCCACAGATTCAATCCGTTTGCTGACGTCCTTTGCCTTCTCCTCACTTTTTTCATACTCATCATTTAACTGGTTATATTTATCCTCAAGCTTACCCCCTTTGAAGTTAACGACAGCACTGAATTTTTCGAGGGCGGACTTGAACTGCTCCTTTGCCTCCTCCTGCGTCTCCTTTGCATCAACCACGCGGTCAGCGAGGATGTCCCGCTTGTGGTAGCCAAACTTCTCCATTGTCTTGTAATAGGCCGTCTGGCATCCCGTAACCTGCACTACAAATAAAGAGGACAGAATAAAAATGCAAACCCGTACAGTCACAGAATTCATGATCGCTCTCCTTGAAAGTGAATTAATGCAGCATACTGCTTCATATCCGGGTATTTTATATGGAAATCATTCATTTGTCTAATAAAAACCGTCGGGCGCCGAACGACCCGCGTCGTGCGTCTTTTGCACGAACGACGTACGACTCACCACGCGCGACGTTTTTATGGCAAACTATAAAGATGATCCATATTGAGGCACTAGCGCTGCAGGTCAAACACAACTGCAATATTTCTGATGCAAAGTTCTGGGGCTACTATTCTCCGTGCGGACTGCTCCTGAGGATGCGGGACCTGTACCGGATTGAACACAATATGCGTCCCTGGGACGCCGTCGAAAATAAACGAATCATGCAGTGGATCGATGAGCGCGAACAGCTCTGGCATGAAATCGAAGACCTCGATTTTCAGGACATTACGATGAATGGAAAAACATATTCTCCATTTAATATAGAAAATATAAATGCCGTTCTCTCCCGTTACGGTTACATGTACAGCGCGGGGTACGGCAACAGATTAAAACCCGTATTCATGCTTGCAGAGCTTGCCGGCAAGCGTTCACAGGGCGATTTCAATGTATTCGTATCAGGCAGGGAAATCGCCCGCGACCTCTCAATAGCTCCTGCCATGACCCGGGGGAAGATGATCTTTGCGAGACAGGAGACAATGGGCCTTTTTTTCTGGGACAGGTTTGAGGAAGTGAAAGCAATGAAAGGACGAACCACGCTTCACCGCGCGTTCCGTGAATATGGCATTACGGTGGACGAAGAACATACCATACCCTCCGAAAACCTGAAGGACCGGTTTATTGAAATGATCAATGAAGAAATCGCAACCTATATTCATCATGAACTGGGAGAGGTGTCTCAGAGAAGGAAATTCGGGGCCTGGTGGAAGAATCTTCTTTTGAAAATCCCGCACAGCAGGGCCGAGTTTTTTCTGCGGTCTGTGAAAGATGTCCTCGCAGACACCTGTCCAGCGGGCATGCTCTCCCACATTATCGAAAATAAAAAGGCAGGCTCGCTCGGTTTTTATATCGCACTCCTCGGAGGATTCAGAAAGATGGTCTTCCCGGGTATGGCCCCGGCGTATGAAGAGTTTGCAGAAACAGGGAACTGGGACCTTATCGAAAAGGCAAGAAAAGAAGGATATGCGAGGGCACAGAAATATTCCGAAGAATTAAAACTCATGTATGAGAATGGCGAACTGACACACGAGCGTATAGAAAAACAATTTATCCCTGGCAACGTCTCGTAATGGTTTTTCCAGCCCGATTGTCGTACAATAACTACTTGTTGCTTCGGTATTCACCAAATCGATTAACTTTTCAGGAGGAAAACAGTTATGAAAAAAATCATCAACTTTTTAGTGGCCGCAGTCTTTGTGATCGTGCTGGCCTGCAGCAGCAGTAGCCCCCAGGACCAGCTTCATGAAATTGACGATCTGATGAAAAAGGAATTTACGCTTACCACAGACCAGCAGGAAAGCGTCACTGCTTTCGTAACAGAAGGCAAAAGCCTTCTTCAGCAGGGCAAGGAAAAAGAATCTTCCGAGGCCTTTGCAAAAGCAATCAACGTGCTCAAGCTTGCCCAGGACGCTTACATTTTTAATAAGGCTGACTAGAACAGAGGAATGCCAAAGAACAAATAATCACCAATTCCCAGTGTTAAAATTCCAAACCCGGAAATTTGAAACTTGCTGTTTATGTGGCATTTGTTATGTATAATTTGAAATTTATTTGTTATTTGGGATGTGTTTTTTGGAATTTGCGACTTACAGGCTCTCGCCGTTGACAATGTCCTGAAGCGCCTTTTTATTATGCAGTTTGACCTTCCGGCCGCTCACAGAGAGAATGCCCCGTTCACTCATCTTTCTCAGGATCCGTGATATCGTCTCGGGGATTGTTCCGAGGAGGCTCGCCAGCTGTGCCTTTGACACATCAATTTCAATGGACTCCCGGCACTCGCTCCTCCTGCAGAGATAGAGCAGATATGCCGCCAGTCGTCCGGGGACCTCTTTCAGGGACAGGTTCTCGATTACCCGGGTAAAGTGCTGAAGGCGCATGGCAAGGTTGGCCATCATATTCATGACAATAGACGGCTCCTTCCTGACCAGGGCGAGAAATTCCCTCCGGGGGAAAAAGTATGCAACGGTCTTTTCCATGGTATCCGCATTGGCCGGGTAGGGATTTCCCGCGAATGCCGAGACCGCGCCGAGCAATTCCTTTGGCCCGACAATATGGAGTATCTGCTCTTTCCCGTCAGCAGAGAGTTTAAAGACCTTTACCCGTCCCCTGCAGATGATATAAAATCCCGCTGCTTCGTCGCCTTCGGAAAAGATCGTCATGTTTTTGGGAAATTCCCGTCCGGCCAGGATGTGCTCAAGCTTGCTCACCGCTTCGTCAGAGAGGTTCTGGAATAAGGGGAGGCGCGCCAGCCGCCCCCTGTCTGCGGACTCTTTTTTCATAAGGTCACCTGTAAAAATGCACTTAAACGAGTTTACAATATTTGTAAGCGCTTTTCCTGACTCATTTTGTTAAGTATCAAATAACAAATCCCAAATTACAAAAAAGCTCCAATTTCCAATGTTCAAAATTCCAAACTCGGAAATATGAAACCCGGCATTTATTTGGCATTTATTCTTTGAGATTTGAAATTTGGTATTTATGTGTCATTTGGTGCTTATATCTTTGCCAGCCTGTCAAAAAAACTCTTTTCTTTCAATTTGTTATCCCTGACCCCTGGTCCCTGATTCCTGTTTTTTTCTTTTCTTGACATAAGTCAAAGACAGGCATCCAATTCCGTGATAGGATACCTGTATGATGAACAGAAATCAATGCAAACACTCAATGAACTTGAAGGAGGTTTACCATGTTTTGTAATCAGTGTGAACAGGTCGCCAAAGGAGGCGGGTGCACCAAAATTGGCACCTGCGGCAAAAAGCCCGATGTCGCGGCCCTGCAGGACCTGCTGGTCCATTCTCTGAAGGGGTTGTCTCTCTTTGCGGTTGAAGGCAGAAAGGCGGGCATCAGAGACAAGGAGGTCAATGAATTTACCATGAGCGCGCTCTTTGCAACGCTCACAAACGTCAATTTCGACCCTGAACAGTTTGTCACCTTTATAAACCGGTCGGTCACATTGAGAGACCGGCTCAGGGAACAGGTCAGGAAAGCGGGCGGCCGCGTCGATTTTCAGGACGACGCAGCAACATTTGTCCCGGAAGAATCCATAGACGCACTGGTAAAACAGGGGGAAGGTGTTACCATCACACCCGGTGAGGTCAACGACGACATTGCATCGCTGGAGCAGACCACTCTGTACGGCCTGAAGGGTATCGCCGCCTATGCGTATCATGCGCTGGCCCTGGGGCAGTCTGACGACGCGGTCTATGCGTATGCGCATGAGGCGCTCGCATCGATGCTGAACAGGAAGCTGTCACTGGAGGACTGGGTGGGCATAGCGCTGAAGTGCGGTGAGATCAACCTGAAGACAATGGAACTGCTCGACGCCGCGCATACGGGACGATACGGACACCCCGTGCCGACGGAGGTGCCGCTGGGTGCAAAAAAGGGCAAGGCCCTGCTCGTATCGGGTCACGACTTGTATGACCTTGATCATGTGCTCAAACAGACTGAAGGAAAGGGGATTTTCGTGTACACCCATGGAGAGATGCTCCCGACACACGGCTACCCTGAACTCAAGAAATATCCGCACTTTTACGGCCATTACGGGACCGCGTGGCAAAACCAGCACAAAGAGTTTGCCGAGTTCCCGGGGGCTGTTGTGATGACCACAAACTGCCTGCAGAAACCCCATGATTCGTATAAAGACAATGTCTTTACCTGTGGTGTTGTCGGGTGGCCGGGCATTACCCATATTGAAAACAACGACTACACGCCGGCGATCAACCGCGCCCTGGAACTGCCAGGATTTAAAGATGATGTCCCCGGCAAGACGGTCATGACCGGCTTTGCACGGAACGCGGTGATGGGTGTTGCTGACAAGGTGATCGAGGCGGTGAAGGGAGGCGCCATCAGGCACTTCTTCCTCGTTGCAGGATGCGACGGCGCAAAACCGGGAAGGAATTACTATACGGAGTTTGTCGAAAAGGTCCCCTCTGACTGTGTTGTCCTGACGCTTGCGTGCGGAAAGTTCAGGTTCTTTGACAAGGAACTCGGAGCTATCGGGGGCATCCCCCGCCTGCTCGACATCGGCCAGTGCAATGACGCGTATTCAGCAGTCCAGATCGCCCTTGCCCTGTCAAAGGCATTCGGCGTAAGCGTCAATGAGCTGCCGCTCTCGCTCGTCCTCTCATGGTACGAACAGAAGGCGGTGGCGATACTGCTGAGCCTGCTCCACCTCGGGATCAGGGACATCCGGTTAGGCCCGACGCTGCCGTCATTCCTGACGCCGAACGTGCTCAATTATCTGGTGCAGAATTTCGATATCAAACCCATTACCACGCCGGACGAAGACCTTGCTGCGATCCTCAGCCCCGCTGGACAGCCGGTAGAAGCATAACTTCCGAAACGGGAGAGTAACAAGCTCTCCCGTTTTCCGTTGTCCGTTATCTGTCAACCGAAGTCCGTAATCCGCAGTCCGTAATCAGGAAACGGATTACGGACTGCGGATTCATTATGATATACTAATCAAATCGCTGTTCCTAATTATTAGACATTAACTCTTACAACAGATAGATACGCACTTAGAGAAAGGCCGGCTTTTTAAATCGGTAGTTCGTCACTTCAGATATCAACCAAAGATTTTTTATGAAATAATCGAATTCATTATGCAAGGAGGAATATATGCCGCGGCGAGATGATATCAAGAAAGTCATGATAATCGGATCAGGGCCTATTGTGATCGGACAGGCCTGTGAGTTTGACTATTCGGGGACCCAGGCCTGCAAGGCGCTCAGGAAGCTGGGATACGAAATTGTACTGGTAAACTCAAATCCTGCCACGATCATGACCGACCCTGACACGGCTGATGTGACGTTTATCGAGCCACTGAATCTGGAGTACATGACCGAGATTATAAAGAAAGAGCGCCCCGATGCATTGCTGCCAAATCTCGGCGGCCAGTCAGGCCTGAATCTCTCCTCGGAACTGGCCATGCACGGCGTGCTCGAAAAGTATGGTGTGAAGGTAATCGGGGTTAATATCGATGCCATTAAAAGGGGTGAGGACCGCCAGGCATTTAAGGACACCATGAACCGACTGGGGATTGAGATGCCGAAAAGCGAGATCGCCCGGACTGTGGATGAAGCTGAAGCAATCGCACAAAAACTGGGATTGCCGGTAGTGCTCAGGCCTGCGTATACCATGGGCGGCACAGGGGGAGGCCTCGTCTACAATCTTGAAGAATTGCGTACAGTGGCAGAGCGCGGCCTTGCCGTGAGCCTGGTGGAACAGGTCCTCGTAGAGGAGTCTGTGCTGGGCTGGGAAGAGCTCGAACTCGAGGTCGTGCGTGACGCAAAAAACCAGAAGATCACCGTCTGCTTTATCGAAAACGTGGACGCCATGGGGGTGCATACAGGAGATTCTTACTGCACAGCACCCATGCTGACCATCGATGAGGACCTCCAGAAGAGACTCCAGAAATATTCCTATGACATTGTCGATGCAATTGAAGTCATCGGCGGTACGAACATCCAGTTTGCACATGACCCCAAAACCGGCAGGG
>Ga0209536_100006776_pt1 | contig 17441 bp, 12 predicted proteins | sample DeeMarSeWOR28_12_FD_187461 | JGI IMG/M metagenome (GOLD analysis project Ga0209536, IMG submission 187461) | Marine sediment microbial communities from White Oak River estuary, North Carolina - WOR-2-8_12 (SPAdes) (version 2) | ecosystem: Environmental > Aquatic > Marine > Intertidal zone >... | reverse complement strand
AGCTTAACACCCTCGCCCAGATAGTTCAACCGGTAGTCCCAGTTGCGGCCGAGCTTGTCGGGAGTTGGGGGTTTCTGCCAGGGCTGGGCGAGCGGCCCGTCCTGACGCACTCGTGAGGGGAGGTCTTTCAGCATCTGTACCAGTGGCAGTTCACCATTGAGTCCCCATTCCTGGTCGTACTTATGGGTGAACCACGGTCCCTGGTTTTCGGCAGGCGCCGCGAACACTCCAATGCGTTGTGCGGCGATCAGCCAGGGCATCATGGCGAAGTAGTAATCAGGTACTTTCTCGCCCAAGACTTCGCGGTCGCCCTGCATAAACTTAAACATCTCCAAATTCAGCTCGCTGGTTGCCTGGGGTGTGGGTTTAGGATAGCGCGGGTCGTCCCCGGCGGTAGTACCAGCCCGTTGCGCCACATTGTAGCCGCCTTCTGTGGTCATAATGGGGATGGGGTGGCCTAGAGCGCGCACGATGTAGGCATTCAACTGTTCAAATGCCCGGAAACAGGTGGCATCGCTCATAATGTCGGCATCCGGGTTGGCCAATTCTTTGCGCGCCTGGTTGACAGTCTCCCAGTTCATCTCCCAGGCCCACATGCCGCCCGCTGCGTGCCACTCTTGCTCGGTGATAGGTTCGCCGTGCGTGTTGATGGAGTCATTCGGGTACTCCAAGGGGCGTGCCAGGCAGTAGTTGTGAAGTGCGGCCCAGGCTCCGCCGTCGAGTATGTCGCGTCGTCCTCGGTCGACCACCTTCTGGAACGGATCTCTGAGCGTCCCTACCCCAAAGGCGGCCATAGCCGGATAGCCCCCTTCCTCCAGGATGATGTCCGCGTCTATGATGAAGTTGTCGGCCACGATGTCTAGCCAATTGGGTGGTTTGCGTTTGTTCTCCCACTCCAGATCCAGGTCTGGTTCGTTGTTGGTCTCGAAGTACATAGCGCCGATTTCGACATAGCGTCTGACCGTCTCGCGTCCACGCTGGCCGATGTTGCCTGGATTTGGCTCGGGGTAGTAGAGACGGACGACCGGCATGACATCCAGGTCAACCAGTCTCCGTGCCACCGGCAAAGCCGAGCCGCCGCCGTCGTCCATTATTTTCACCCACTTGATCTTCATCGCCGATAGTTGTTCGGCCCAGAAGTCCCAGTTGGGCTTGCCCCACTCGTAGGGACTGATGCTCCAGTGAACACCGCGGCCATTGTCTTCAGGGGGACGGGGAAATTCGTGCAGTTCCATCGCTCTTCTCCTTTCTATGTTCTTGCGGAGATGGCAGTTCACAGGGGTGAGCGCACCCAGGCTGCGAGTTGGCGCCTGCGGCTGACCATGCTCCAGCGCCACGGTCCCTCAAACGAATGGTTTTTGTCTGACAAAGTGGATTGTGGTGGTAACAAGCCCAGATGCATGGCACGGAGCCCACACACGGGTTTGCTTCCATCCTTATGTGGTTTGGTCAGGCTAGAGATGTACCCGTATGTCTAACCCGAAGGGCACTCGTGCATCGCGGCGTAAGTAAACCTTTGGTTCAATTGCTCCAGCCGGATCCATGATCCGGCGATCTTTGGCCCAAGACGCGGATCGTGGATCCGCTAGGAGCAGCAAACACAGAGTGCGTATCTGTGGTGATATTTGCACCTTGATGCACTAGTAGGCGGGCAAACCTATAGGTCGAACACTCGGGTTCGCTCATACCGCACCCCTGTGTGACATTTCCTGGCGGCCTGTGCTGGCTATGATCGACCTTTTTAAGGCGAGTATATGGATGCTCCACCCGAAGTTGTGGCCTGTCCTATCCCGGTGGGCTCGTCCCGCTGGTTATTCGCTGACGTTCGGCGACTGGAGAAGCGAGTGACGACAGCCAAGCTATGGGTCCTTCCTTATTCTGTGAGGTACGTGGGCGGTTAAGAGTGGGTAACAGGACTGCTTGGGGCTGCTCTTCCTCTACCGCTTCTGGGTCGTGGATAACGTGGAAGGTGATTACTTCAGATTCGGTCTGGTTGCCGGCGGCGTCGTAGGCGATCACCTTGAGCGTATGGGTCTCGGTGTAGCCGAGGGCGGGCGTGATCGTGGTGGTGTCGGAGATGATAGTCAGGCCGCCGGAGTAAACCTGCATATATTGAAGGACTGTCCTGGGTGCCAGAGGATCGGGAACGGTGATGACCTCAGTCAGAGTGATCACCTGCTCGCTGACGATGCCTTCCGGACTGGTCACCGTTTCGGTTTCGGTGATGAGAGCCCATCTCGCCGGGATGGTGTCGGACATCACAATAGTCCAGCGCGCATTGTAAGGGGCCACGGTTGCCTCTTCGAATTTGTAGCCATCCAGGTAAAATTCCACCCGGTCCATTGAGACGTTGTCCACCGCATCAACCTGCACGTTAACCCACTCGTCGTCCTCCATTTTATATGCTTTTCCGTCTGCTGGATTGAGAAGGCTCACTCCGGGCGGCGTATTATCGACCGTCACCTGCACGGCGGCCTGCTCAAAGCTCTGGTCGTTACGGACAGCCGAAAGTTGCAGAGTGTAGAGCCCCTCGGGCACGCCAGCCGTATCCCAGAACTCCAGCGGTCCGCGTTCCACCTGGCTGGTATGATCGCCGCCGAGCTGAGTCCACGAGGTGGGATTGAGTCCTTGGCCGTATTCCAACCGGTAAAGGGCGAAGTTGTCGATCATGACATTGCCGCTGATGACCAGCCCGCCGCTGACATACTGGTAGGGCGTGGGATGCATGATGGCTACTGGCCCGCTGGCCACCGGCGGGCCGTAAGCATCATCGTATTCGTCAGGCGGCTGAGGAAGGTCATTGTCGCGTGCCCAGTCGGCCGCTTCCGGCGGATAGATCTCATACACGCGCTCTTCGACCAGTTCCGGAGGCGTATAGACTGTAGCCAGCTTGCCATTCTCCCGGTTAATTCGAAAGACCTGGTGTACGGTATCATAGACCTTGGGCTCCGAGCCATCCAGGAACATCTCTACCACGGTCGCTGGGCTCTGTTCGGTCGGTAGCAAGCCCGACGTCGCATCCACCCGCACGTCAAGCAGGCCCGACGGGCGGAGATACCACTCCGCTGGCTTGTCGCGCAAATAGTAGGCCATCACGTCGTGCCAGATGGGAGCCGCACCTGACAGGCCGGTGACGTCTTTCATCGCTTCGTTGTCGTTGTTCCCCACCCAAACAGCCACCGCGACCTGAGGGGTAAAACCAATGGTCCAGTTGTCTCTGAAGTCATTGGTCGTCCCGGTCTTCGCCGCAACGCGGCGATCCTCAAAGTACAAATCGCTTTCGCGACCAAAGGCCGCTGCGCGGGAGTCGTTGTCTGACAAGATATCGGCCATCAGGAAAGCCAGGGCCGGGTCGAGCACTTGCTGCGTTTCGGGTTGTGAATACTGCCACAGGATGTTCCCGGCCGAATCTTCCACTCTTAGGATGGCCACCGGGTCGAGAGTGCGGTGCCCCGGACGCTGGATATCTGACGGAACCGGCTCACCGGCCATCACCCCCATGTTGGCGAAGACACTGAAAGCATAGGCCATATCTATCGGCTTCACCTCGCCGCCGCCCAGCGTGAGCGCCAGCGCGTAGAAGTCGCCGTTGAGGGTGGTGATCCCCAGGCGATGGGCTGTGTTGATGACATTGCGTACCCCAGCCTGCTGCAGCGTCCACACGGCGGGGATGTTGTAGCTACGAGCTAGAGCCTGCCGCAGGCGAACCGAGCCATGATACTTGCGGTCGTAGTTCTCCGGCACGTACGGCGGATTGGGCGGGTCAGGGAACGAGCGGCGTACATCCATGACCATGGTGGCCGGGGTGAGTGTCTTCTGGGCAAAGGCTGTGGCATAGGTGAACGGTTTGAACGAAGAGCCCGGCTGGCGGCCTGGATCGGCTACGCATACATTCACGTTGCCGTCAATCTCTTCGTTCCAGTAGTCGATGCTGCCCACCAGGGCCAGGATCTCACCCGTCTTGGGCCGGATGGCGACCACGCACGCGTTGGAAGCGTTGTGGCCCTCTTCCATCAGCTTGTTAACCTGTTCGCGAGCGATGCGTTCGGCTTCGTTGTTGAGATCCAGGTCGAGGGTGGTGTAGACCTTCAGCCCGCCGCGATAAACCAGGTCGGGACCCAACATCTCCTCCAACTGCTTGCGCACGTAGATCGAGAAGTGGGGGGCCAGGATATCGAAGCGTTCCTGGACTGGCTTGACGTCCAATACCTGGGCAAAGGCGGTATCTGCCTCTTCCTGAGTGATGTAGCCCTCGCGGACCAGCGAATCCAGGGCCAGCTTTTGGCGGTTCTTGGCCTCCTCAGGCCGGTCCAGGGGGTTGAGCAATGGATACTGAGGGATGGGAGCCAGCATAGCACACTCGGCCAGGTCTAGGTCGCTGACAGGTTTCTGGAAGTAAACCTGCGCTGCGGCCTGAATGCCGTAGGCCAGGTTACCGTAGTGGTTGGTGTTGAGGTACCATTCCAGGATTTGAGGTTTCTCGTAGCGGCGTGTAATCTCCGTGGCCAGGATGACCTCTTTGATCTTACGCGCGTACGAGCGTCGGATGCGCTCCTCAGGGTCGATGATGATGTTCTTGATCAACTGCTGGGTGATGGAGCTGCCTCCCTGGATGGACTGCCCCTGCAGATTCTGCCAGAAAGCGCGCGCAATGCCTTGCGGATCATAGCCGGGGTTCTCCCAGAAGGTCTTGTCCTCCAGGGCGACGGTGACGTCAATGCAATGTTGTGGTATCTGATCCAACGTCATGTATTCACGGTCGCCCAGGCGCGGGTCGAAGACCTCGTACAGCAGTATGTCGCCCGTCCTATCATAGACCTTGGTGGTCTCAAAATCCTCTTGCTCGGTCTCGATGGCGCGCGGGTCGGGCAGGTCTTTGGCATAATAGGAGTAGACCCCGAACACGGTGCCCAAAGCCGCCATCGCAACACTTGCATTCAGAAGCATGACCAGCAGAATTACGGCTGCAACGCCGCGAAGCAGCCACGAGAAGAACCCCGGGCGACGGCTCTCACGCCTTGCGCGTCGCCGCCGGGTAAGAATCACTCTTCGACGTGCATTCATCCTATAAGCCTACCCACAAAAATATCGGTGACGGAGAAAACTTGAACTCCTAATCCCTGACTACGTGTACTTATCCGTCAATAGCTTCACATATATATCGACAGATCCAGTGTAAACTGATTTCAAAGGTAAAGAATCATTTCTGGACAAGCACATGGTAGCAGAAGGAGTATGAACGGGCAAGTTTGCTCTCGCTGGGGCTGTGTCCGTATTTCGGGGCAAGAGGGTGCGTCCTAAAGGTCTGGACGCACAGCGCCGGGGGCCAGGGGGCCAATTACTCCCTGAGCTGACCAAAATCTCGGCAGATCCTTCGCAAAAAAACAACTTGACATATAACAGATGTTATGGTAAAATGGAGAACGCAAACATTATGTAGTGTAGTTGGACAAAGCTGTTTGCTCGTTGCGATAAGATTGTCGTTCTATTTCGTCGAAGGAGGTCCCCATGAAAAGGCCTTCAGGTTTCATAATGATTTTCGCTCTTGTTTTGCTGGCCTTGCTCACCGTTGGCTGTACACAGCAGATCCCGTCAAGTCGAGATGTGACGCCGGTCGCTAGTGTGCCGAGCACTCCCGTTGCCGGGGTCACGTCTGTTGCGGGGGGCACGTCGGCCCTTCCCTCGGCTGCGCCCACTACGCCCACGCTGAGCGAAACGGTAGTTGCCGTGCCTACGGCCACGCCCACCAACACCTTTGCTGAACTGGTTCCCAGTCCCGAGGTCAGCCCCGAGCCCACCGGTGAAGCCGAAGTCGACGCTGAAGCTGCCGCGCCGACGCCAACGGCCACGCCCAGTGAAGTAGAGGCGGAGACTGCTCCTCCCACCGAGGGTGTTTCCTACACCGTGCGCTGGGGAGATACCCTATTCTCCATCGCTATGAAGTACGGCACCACCGTAGATGACATCAAGGCGGTCAATGGACTGACGGATGACTTCATCATCGTAGGGCAGGTCCTCATCATCCCCGTCGATGCCGCTCCTGCGCCACCGGAGACCCATCCGCCCTCGCCGGGTGGTCCAACCACTCACATTGTGCAGCCCGGCGAGAATCTGTTCCGAATTTCGCTGCGCTACGGTACCACGGTGGATGCTATCGCGTATGCCAATAACATCACAAATCCGTGGTTCATTTACGTGGGTCAAGAGCTGCTGATCCCTGGTGCGGGTGGTGGTAAGCCCATGCCCGACCCGCCTGGGATGCCCGGCACGGGTGGGATGCCCGGCACGGGTGGGATGCCCGGCACGGGTGGGATGCCCGGCACGGGTGGGATGCCCGGTGCGGGTGGAATGCCCGGTGGGGGCGAAATGCCTCCCTCGGGTGGGATGCCCGGTGCGGGTGGGATGCCCGGTGGGGGCGAAATGCCTCCCTCGGGCGGCATGCCCGGCGGGGGTGGACAGATGTACGTGGTCCAACCAGGGGACACATTGTACAGCATCGCAGTGCGATACGGTACCACAGTGCAGGCCTTGATGGTTGCCAATAATCTTTCCAGTTCAAATCTCATCTACGTGGGACAAACGCTGAAAGTACCGTGAATCTCGGCCTGACCCTTCTCCGGGATCGAAGCTCTGGGTTGGGGATATCCAACGCACAGATACTATGAGTTTTACAAGAGGGCTATCGGGATGTGCCGGTAGCCCTCTTGCATTGAGGAGTTGGCCTGTGATTGATCCCCCTGAACGTATCGTCGACAGCCGACCGATATACGACGGCCGCATTGTGCGCTTTCGCTTGGACACAGTCGCCCTGCCGGATGGTTCGACAGCAATTCGTGAGATTATCGGGACGCCAGGCGCCGTCGTCATCGTTCCTGTCACGGACGATGGTCAGGTGCGAATGGTGCGCCAATACCGTTCTGCCGCAGGGGAGTTCTTGCTAGAGCTCCCGGCGGGGACGCTGGAGCCCAACGAGTCCCCGGCGCAGGCCGCACCTCGCGAGTTGGCCGAGGAGACAGGCGATCACGCTGCTCGCTGGCGCAGGCTGACCGGCTTCTATACACTACCTGGTATCTGCGATGAATACCTGCACCTATTCCTGGCCACCGGCCTGACCCCTGGCCCGACAAACCAGGAAGCTGACGAATTCATCGAGGTTGTGACGCTTCCTCTCGACGAAGCGCTGGCAATGGCCCGGAGAGGAGAGATTCGCGATGCCAAGACGATAATTGGGCTTCTGATGGCCGGCGCTATGCAAGACACGTGACGGAGGGGGCGAACCTGCGCGTTCGCCCACAACCCAACTCCTCAACTTCTCAACGAAATCTGACTTCCCCGCTGGCTTACCACGCCATAGCTTAAAAATTTGTACAAATATTCGATATTATATTGACAAACTGCCGCTTATGTGATATAATCGTTCCAGTTATAAGATATTGTTCAGAAGAGGTTCTCTTTCGAAAGAACCAGGAGCGATTCCATGCCTGCCACGCAGCAAATACCGACATTCAACCTGAAAGCTGTCCTTCAGGAGACAGGTCTCAAGCCTGATACGTTACGTGCCTGGGAGCGCCGCTATGGCCTCCCCCAGCCGGAGCGCTCTCCAGGGGGACATCGTCTCTATTCCCAGCGCGACATCGATATCATAAAATGGCTGATGGCCCGCCAGCAGGAGGGGTTGAGCATCAGCCGGGCGGTGGATTTATGGCGCAGCCTCGAAGCCGGAGGGCAAGACCCATTACACATGGTCGAGTTCGCGGTACCAGAGGCAGCTCCCTTCCCCACCGTGCGCCCTGAAGGAGTGGCACTCGCCGAGTTGCGCCAGGCCTGGATATCGGCTTGCCTGAACTACGACGAACGGACAGCAGAACAAGTTCTCACCCAGGCTTTTGCCCTTTACCCGGTGGAAGTGGTTTGTCTGGATCTCTTGCAGAAGGGAGTAGCTGAGTTGGGTGCCGGCTGGTATCGAGGTGAGGTTTCCGTTCAGCAGGAGCATTTCGCATCCGAGTTGGCGATACGTCGGCTCGAGGCTTTGCTCGCCGCGACCCCGGCACCCACCCGGCCTGAGCGCATCTTAACTGCGTGCCCGCCTCAGGAGGAGCATACATTCAGCCCTCTCTTGCTCACGCTATTTCTTCGGCGCCGAGGATGGAATGTCCTGTATTTGGGTGCGAATGTGCCGATAGCGCGCCTGGACGCTGCTATCACTACCACCAAGCCGCAACTTGCGGTCTTGCCGGCTCAGCAGCTGCATACCGCGGCTAGCCTGTTGGGCATGGCTCGCTCGTTGCAGGATCAGCGCATTCCGCTCGCCTATGGTGGCTTGGTTTTTAACCTTGTGCCTGCCTTGCGTGCCCGAATCCCCGGCTACTTTCTGGGTGAGCGTCTGGATGACGCCCCGCGCGTGGTGGAGCAGGTATTGTCGTCACCTCGTCCGATGCCGTCGGGTGAGCCCATCCCGCAGGTGTATCAGCACGCCCTGACCCATTTTCGGGAGCGCCAGGGTATGATCGAAGCCTATGTGTGGCAGTCAATGGATGCCACCGGCGAAGGCCGTGAGAACCTAACCGTTGCCAATACGCATCTCGCGCTCAACATCATAGCAGCCTTGAAGTTGGGTGATATGGCTTTCTTGGGGGCGGATGTCGAGTGGGTGGAGGGCCTGCTGGGTTATCACCGACTGCCGCGCAAACTGCTGTACGATTACTTGGATGTCTACCGTCGGGCCGCCGAGACCCATCTGGACGAACGCGGTGCTCCGGTCGTTGACTGGCTGGCGCGCGTGGTTGGAGCAGGTTCTAATTAGCTGGCTTGGAGGTCCTTACACGTGGAGTGTTTCAGTAGTACAAGGCTTGGAAGGAGGCAATCATGATCCTCGTCACTGGTGCATCTGGATACCTGGGTAGTCATATCGTCAAGCGACTGGTCGAGATGGACAGGCCGGTGCGCGCTATGCTTCGTACTCGTCAAAGTGCTGAGAAGGAGCAGAGGCTGAAAGACCTTTCCGTCCAGTGGGTAGAGGCGGATGTCACTCGCCCTGAAACGCTCGGCCCAGCCATGGAGGGTGCCACGGCCGTGGTTCACACGGTGGCCATCGCCATCGAAAAAGGTGGTCTCAAGTATGAGACCATAAATTATGGGGGCACGGTCAATGTGGCGGCGGCGGCCAGAGCTGCGGATGTCCGCCGATTTGTCAACATCTCTCAACTTGGCGCTGCCTCAGATCTGCCGTACCGCTTTTTGGCGTCAAAAGGTAGGGCGCAGGAGTATGTCGCTGCATCCGATCTGGATTGGACTGCCTTCCGCCCTTCGGTGATCTGGGGGCCGGAGGATGAGTTTGCTAACACCTTTGCTCGACTGGTTCCCTTCAGCCCGATTATCTACCCCATTATCGGGGACGAGAATGCCAAGTTCCAGCCGGTATGGGTCGAAGACGTGGTCACGTCCGTTGTCAAGGCGCTGGAGGATCCAGCGACAATCGGCAAGGAATATGAACTGGGCGGGCCTGAGGTCTTGACCCTGGAAGAAATAGAGCGGCGTACACTGGAGGCCGTTGGTGCCAAGCGACGCATGGTGCGCTTCCCAATGTCCTTGTTGCGAGTTGTGGTCACCCTGATGGAGACGCTGTTGCCCGCGCCACCAGTCACACGCAGCCTGCTTGAATTGCTGGCCGTGAGTAACGTGACCACAGACAATGCCATCTACAAATTTGTCTCCGATCCACGTCCGTTCACGGCGGAGAACGCGGCCCCGTATATGCGGAGCTTTAGCGCGGGCCAGACCTTGGCACAGTTCTTTGGCAATTGATGACGGCGAAAGTGAGCAATGAGATACAAGCATCGTTTTCAGGTAGAAGCCCCTCTGGCCGCCGTGGCTGAGTTCCATGCTCAGTCGGCTAGCATGGGAGCTATCACTCCACCGCCCGTGGTGGTGCGGATCCACCGCGCCCCAGCCCGTCTGGATGACGGTGATGAGATGGACTTCACAATGTGGCTGGGGCCACTGCCGCTTAATTGGCTGGCTCGCATGGAAGACGTCAGCCCCAACGGCTTTACTGACCGGCAATTGCGTGGCCCTTTTCGAGAATGGATACACCGCCATACCTTTGCGCCGGTCGACGAGACCACCACGGCGGTGGTGGACGAGATAGAGCTGGAGTTACGTGCCGAGCTCTGGTGGGCTTTGGTGGGCCTGGGGATGTGGCTTAGCCTGCCGCTGCTGTTTGCCTACCGGGGTTGGAAGACGCGACGGTTAATCCAGGCACAGCAAAACAGAATCTTAGCGGATGGTCGAGTAGGTGAGTGAGATGTACGTAGAGGCAGTTGACAGTGGGGTAAGAACCGGTACGGTGCCTTTGAAAGGGGACGTGAAAGGGCTGAGTAGTCCTTTACCACCGTACTTGGCTTTCAAAGAGGTTTGGCGCAATAAGGGGCGCTTCCTTCTGGTCAGTATGGTAATTGCACTCATAACCACTTTGGTGCTTTTCATTGATGGTTTGGCCGAAGGTCTGGGCGCCGGCAATATCGAGTACCTGCAGAAACTGGACGCCGAGCTGGTCCTGTTTCAGGAAGATGTGGATCTCTCAGCGTCGGTCAGCCAAATCAGTCGTTCCCGACTTAACGAGATCAAACGTGTCGAAGGGGTCGAAGATGCCGGACTGATCGGGTTCAGCAGCGCTTCCGTTCTATGGGGAGATGACGAGGAGCCTCTTGACATTTCTCTGATCGGGGTCGAGGCGGACAAGCCAGGCGAACCGATAGCCTACGAGGGCCGGGGCCTGAGAGGCAAGCGTGGTGATGAAGCCATTATTGGCCGGAACGTGGCTCTCCGTACTGGCCTGGGTGTGGGCGACCAGTTAACCATGAAATCCATCCAGGGCACCGACGAAGAGCTATACACGCTGGAGATTGTAGGCATTAGCGATGGTCAACAATACTTCATCAGGCCGTCGGTTTTTGTGCCCTATCTCACTTGGGAGAAGGTCAAACCGAAAGGTTTTGTTGAGGACAACGACGATACTGATCTGATTCTCAATATAGGCGCTGTGAAACTGGAAGATCCGGAGGATCTTGAGGTCATGGCGGAGCGCCTCGAGAATCAGGTGACTAGGATCGAGGCAGTGGACCGCCAGACAGCCTACGAAGCCACGCCAGGCTACAGCGCCCAGCAGAGCACCTTGAATACCATCCGGATATTCACCCTCCTTATTGGTGTGCTGGTCATCGGTGGCTTTTTCCAGATCCAGACTCTCCAGAAAGTGGCCCAGATCGGCATGTTAAAGGCCATTGGTGCTTCAACCAGCACTATTGCCCTGGCTTTTGTCCTACAGATCATATACATTACGCTGTTGGGTGTAGGCATGGGCGCTGCCGGCACGCTGGCCTTATCCCTTAGTTTCCCGGTAAGCGTGCCGATTTTCTTCACGCCTGAGTCTGTATTGGTGGCAGTTGTTTCGCTGATGGTCATCGGCCCGCTGGGTGGGCTGGTATCGTTGCTCTATCTATTGAGAATTGAACCCCTGACTGCGCTGGGGCTAGCAGCGTAAGGAGTTAGTCAATCATGTCAGCCGTGCTTGAAGCAAAATCAGTTATCAAAACCTATGAAGTAGAGAGCACTACCATCAATGCAGTTGATGATGTCTCATTGGAAATATGCCCGGGCGAGTTTGTGGCGCTGGTAGGGCCAAGCGGCTCTGGAAAAACTACTATGCTGGCCATGTTGGCCGGCTTGTTAGAGCCCACTGCGGGCAGCATTGTGATTGGTGGCCGTGAATTGGGTGACATGAGCGAAGCTCAGCGCACCAAATTCCGTCGCGAGAAGGTTGGCTTTACGTTTCAGAGCAACAACCTGGTTCCCTACCTATCCGTCCAGGAAAACGTCGAGCTGATGTTGAAGCTGAACCAACGCTTCAACCGGGAAAGCCAAAAGCAGGCCCGTGATCTGCTGGAGCGGTTGGGGCTGGGAGAGCGCTTGAAGAATCTGCCGTCGCAACTCTCGGGTGGACAACAGCAGCGCGTCGCCATTGCTCGTGCTCTCGTCCATAATCCCAACATCGTTCTTGCCGACGAACCTACCGCCAGCCTGGATACGGAGCGGGCCTTTCAGGTGGTCGAGACCTTTGCTGACTTAATTCACGCTCGAAATCTGGCGGGGATTATGGTCACCCATGACCTGCGCATGTGTCAGTATGTGGACAAGATCGTCCAGATGCGGGATGGCAAGATTGCGCGCATCATCAATGATACGACGCAGATCAGTCAGTTTGCCAATACTCATATGCTCAACTGAGGATGCATCGGTGACTATGTCTCGCGTTGTTGTGATTGGTGCCGGTATCGGTGGCCTGACCACCGCTGCTGCTCTAGCCCGGGAAGGCGTGCCGGTGACGGTCTTGGAAGCCCATATCTATCCCGGTGGCTGTGCCGGCACATTCTATCATCAAGGCTTTCGCTTTGACGCTGGCGCTACTCTGGCCGGGGGATTCTATACGGGAGGTCCGCTGGATGCGGTGGCTCAGGCCGTGGGTATCACGCACTGGCCGGCCCACGCGGCTGACCCGGCCATGGTCGTCCATCTGCCCGATGGGACGAGCGTCACCCGCTGGACTGACGAACGACGCTGGGCGGAGCGCCGCGTGGCTTTTGGCTCCCAGGCCGAGTCGTTCTGGCGCTGGCAGGAACGTACTGCGGATGCGCTCTGGCGGCTGGCGTTGCGCAATCCCTCCTGGCCGCCGCAGACGCCTGAGGATGGGGTCAAACTGGCCCGCGAGGGCCTGGGCTGGCTGGGCGACGATTTGAGAGCTCACCTCAACCCAGCGCTGGCATTGGACGTCCTGAGGCCGGTCGCTGCTCACCTTAGTGGTGCCTCCGAGCGCTTGCGGCTCTTCGTAGATGCTCAGTTGTTGATCGCCGCTCAGACAACCAGTCCTTACGCCAATGCCTTGTACGGCGCGGCGGCGCTTGACTTGCCGCGCCGCGGGGTGGTGCACCTGGCGGGTGGCATGGGGAGCATTGGTGACACGCTGGCGGAAGCTGTGCGGCAGAATGGGGGACAGGTTCTTTACCGCCAGCAAGCGCGCCGCATTGTGCTGGAACGTGGGCACCCGGTGGCAGTTGAGACCGCGCGAGGCAAATCCTTCCCGGCCGATACGGTAGTGGCCAACCTGCCACCTTGGAACATCGCCTGGCTGCTGGGAGACAAAGTCCCCCGACGCTTGAGAAGCCTGCCGCCACGCCCTCGAGATGGCTGGGGTGCGTTTATGGTCTATGTGGGGCTGGACGGCTCGGCCATGCCCGACGACTTACCCCCCCACCATCAGGTCGTGGTCCAGGAGCCATTGGCCGAGGGAAACACTGTTTTTCTGTCGCTCAGCCCGGACTGGGATGCCGGGCGGGCGCCGGCCGGTCAACGCGCGCTGACTCTCAGCACCCACACCCGATTGGAGCCCTGGTGGGACCTCTATGAGCGCGACCGGTCTGCTTACGAAGCGCGCAAGGACGCTTACACAGAGCGCATGTTGGCGGCTGCCAGGGTGGCCCTGCCTCATGTGCGGGATGCCGCCACCCTGATCCTGCCTGGAACGCCGGTGACTTTTCAGCGCTTCACGCACCGCGCCTGGGGCTGGGTGGGAGGCTTCCCCCAGACCAGCCTGTTTCGGGCTTGGGGACCACGCCTGTCGCCAGGTCTATGGATGGTGGGTGATAGCATCTTTCCTGGCCAGTCAACCGCTGCCGTTGCCCTGGGCGGCCTGCGGGTAGCTGACTCTGTTTTGGCCGAGGCAGGTCTACGTGGGCGTAGGGCAACCTGGCGTGATGGGTCTCGGCTTCGGTCAAAGGGGATCGGGTTGTCAAAGACGAGCATTGAGAAAGCGTAGACTTCAAAGGAGAAGTAGTAATGATCCCGAACCAGTGGTATGCAATTCTTGAATCGGACGAGGTCAAATGCGGCAGGCCGTTGGCTGTGACCCGTCTAGGCGAAAAGCTGGTCCTCTGGCGTGACGCACAAGGCGAGGTGACTTGTATGCGCAATTTGTGCCCACACCGCGGGGCGGCCCTCAGTGCCGGTAAGGTGCTCGGTGACCATCTAGAATGCCCTTTTCACGGTTTCCAGTTCGACGCGAGCGGCTGCTGTCAAGTGATCCCCGCCAATGGTATTTCAATGCCGGTGCCAAAAGGGTTTGATGTCCATGTCTACCCTACCCGTGAGTCACATGATTTCATCTGGGTCTGGTGGGGGGAGCCGCGCGAGGATCTGCCGCCTTTGCCTTTCTTCGAAGACATCGATGATACCTTCGTCTACGCCACCTTTCGCGACCATTGGTCGGTGCACTATTCCCGAGCGATCGAAAATCAGCTTGATGTGGTTCATCTACCCTTCGTCCACCGAACAACCATCGGCCGTGGCGGGCGTACCGTTGTAGATGGCCCATTGGTAACGTTGGAAGACGACTTGATGAATGTGTGGGTCTATAACCGGCGAGACGACGGCACTCGCCCGCGCAGGCCCAAGGATTTACCGCAGCCAAGCCGACCACCCTTATTACAGTTTCGCTTTCCAAATGTCTGGCAGAACCGCATCAGCGGTAACACTCGTATCTTTCTCGCCTTCACGCCAATAGATGATGCAAACACTCTGATCTACATGCGCTTCTACCAAAACGCAATGCGAGTACCTGTATTACGTCAGGTCGTCAGCCTATTAGGCATGGTTTCTAGCATCATCATCCTGCGCCAAGACAAGCGCGTGGTCGTCACTCAGCTTCCCAAGAAGACTGCTGTTGAGATGGACGAACGCCTGGTTCAAGGTGATCTACCTATCATCCTCTATCGCCGCCACCGGCGCGTGTTGTTAGAACAGGCAGGGGCCGCATGACCCAAGCTCAGCTGAGACGTGATGAAGGGTCCCCTTCCCAACGGATTGGGGGAGCCAACTGGCGTGATGCTGTGCAAACCTTCGTCGCTCAAAACCCCAGGGCACGGGCCATCGATATCGCCGCTGCACTGGGCTGCACGGAGGCGCAGGCTCTGAGCGCCCTGTCCGATGTGGCTTGGGACATTCCCGCTGCTGATTTGCCGCAAGTTTTGAGCGAAGTCAGGGCCTGGGAGCGCATGATGGTCCTGGTGCGCAACCAAGACGCGGTGGCCGAAGTCGAGGTGGCCGGCGCAGGTGGCTACGTGAATGGAGATTGGCTGAACTGGATTGGCGAGGGTGACAACCTGCACATCCGGATCGGGGCTACTCATCAAATCCTTGCCTTGGTCAGGCCTGGCAAGCGCGGCCCGACCCACAGTTTTAACTTGGTCAATCGGGAGGGGTTGGTATTTTGTCGTTTCTACACCCGCAGCCAGATGGACGCGGAGCGCTTTCTAGGCTTTTGCGGGACATATAATATAGAAGAGGAGGAGGCCTAACGGGCGATGACTGACTCAAGTGCGCGTTTGGTGTTGGTCACCGGCGCTACCGGCTATGTAGGGGGACGATTGGTGCCTCGATTGCTGGACGCCGGTTATCGGGTGCGCTGTCTGGTGCGAGATCCTGCTCGCCTGCAGGGTCGTCCCTGGCTGGAACGAGTAGAGGTGTTCCAGGGTGACGTTCTGCAGCCCGCAACCCTGGTGGCGGCTATGCAGGGGGTTGACGCCGCTTATTACTTGATCCACAGCATGAGCGCAAGTGCCGATTTTCATCAACGCGACCTGACGGCTGCCCGCAATTTCGGGGCTGCCGCCCAGGCGGCTGGTGTTCAACAGATCATTTATCTGGGGGGGCTGGGTGATCCAGGCGCTGATCTCTCCCAGCATCTGCGTTCCCGTCAGATGACTGGTGAGGCGCTGCGCGAAGCTGGTGTGCCGGTGACTGAGTTTCGAGCCGCCATCATTGTCGCCTCCGGCAGTGTTTCGTTCGAGATGATTCGCTATCTGGCCGAGCGGATCCCGGTTATGATTTGTCCCCAGTGGGTTTACACTCGAGTGCAGCCCATCAGCATTCGCAATGTCCTCGAGTATCTGGTGGCGGCTTTAGAGACGCCGGAGAGTAGGGGGGAGATCGTTGAGATCGGCGGCTCAGAAGTACTCACCTATGGTGATATGATGATGGGCTATGCTGAAGTCCGCGGCCTGCGTCGCGTGTTGCTTCCCGTGCCGGTTTTGACGCCACGCCTTTCTTCCCATTGGGTGCATTGGATGACCCCTATACCGGCCGAGATTGCCCGTCCACTCATTGAGGGGCTACGCAATGAAGTCATCGTCAGAGATGACACGGCGCGCCGTCTCTTTCCAGACATCCAGCCTTTGGACTACCGGACGGCGGTACGGCGAGCTCTGGCCCGCCTGGAAGCCAGCCAGGTGGAGACGGCCTGGAGCGATGCTCTGGTCACCAGTCAGGGAGACGTGTCTCCAGTCGTCCTCACCACCCAGGATGGCATGATCATCGAACGCCGGCAACGGCTCGTTCGGGCGACTCCTGGAGATGTCTATCGAGCCTTCACTGGCCTGGGTGGCCAACGGGGTTGGCTCTACGCCAACTGGGCCTGGAGCTTGCGGGGGATGGTCGATCGCTTGATGGGCGGTGTGGGGCTGCGGCGTGGCCGCCGTCATCCCAATGCTGTTCGTGCCGGTGACGCATTGGATTTTTGGCGTGTCGAGGCAGTCGAACCAGACCGAGTGCTGCGGCTGCGAGCCGAAATGAAGCTGCCGGGCGACGCTTGGCTGCAGTTCGAAGCAAGACCGCAGTCAGGTCAGGAAACATTATTGCTGCAAACCGCCTTTTTTGCGCCCAAGGGTTTGTTGGGTTTCCTATATTGGTATCTACTCTATCCCCTACATGGGCTGATATTCTCTGGTCTTATCCGGAATCTGGCCCGGTCGGCAGAGCAGGGCCGCAACACAGACAACTCCTCGCCCAATCCTAGTCCACAAGGGACGTAATCCTCCAGCGACGTGTTGTCGCAGTCTGTCTCTTCTCCCCTGGCTCTCCCACAGTCAGGCAGAGCCAGGGCGCGTCCCAGTCTACCAACCCCGACAAAAACTGTACATTCGTATAGGGTGGAGACTGTACGAATGGTTGATGCGCGGGGTGTTCGCTTCTGGTATACTGGTAGCAGACCGTCTTCAGAAAAGCTACTAACCTTAAAATTTTGGAAATACCTTGTCAAAGTATTGACAAAATATCGACAATATGATATAATAGAACTTGTAAGTCAAGGTTCTGTACCCGCTTTGGAAGGGTGCAGCTCAGCAGAGGGCAACAGGAGGCGAAAAAAGCAGAGGAAATAGAGGTTACCCAAGTATTTGTCGTTCGTCTGAAGCTGTAGCATCGCACTACGTTGGTTCAAGATTAGATCGATCTGTTAAAAACACACAAACTTCAAAACCCAAGACAAGAGGAGTGAAAGAAAAATGTTTAGTCGTGTATCCAAAGTCGTACCTTTGATATTAGTGGTGGCCTTG